>ENA-ORXC01001769-ORXC01001769.1-marine-metagenome-genome-assembly--contig:-NODE-1769-length-12348-cov-3.804580_pt1 | contig 12348 bp, 11 predicted proteins | sample MGYA00237865_ERZ511478 | MGnify/ENA metagenome assembly ERZ511478 | reverse complement strand
TCAATCCTGTTTCTATCACCTAGAGGATGCAGGAGATACAGATTTCATTAGAGACCAACTGATCCACATCGAATTTGTCGAATACGAGAAAGTAGACAAACATCGCTACTTTCGTCTGGGCCTTATGCGTGACAACGAGATGAGCCTAATCTTTTTCCTGGAGGGAACGATCGAACCAAGTCTAGAAGGATGGCTCACTATGTAGAGAAATGCTAATAACAAAAGAGCAGCGATAATCAGAAAGGAAGTTTCGATATGCTAGGCAATGACAGACCAATCTTTATAACCCGAGCGATCGCTGAACAGCTCAGTGGAGAGCATCAGCTCTTCATTCTAAAGTATCTCCATGAACACCAAGCAAATATGAATGATTACATGCAGGTGTTCGAGTTCTACATCGAGAATGGGGAACAATGGCTCATCCAGCGCCAAGAGGTTCCTGAACGAGAGACGACGGTCTTCGTCGAACTGGAGAATGAACCAGCCATTGACCGTACGGTTTGGGTGATGGACCAAGGACACGATGGACTCATCATCCTATTCCCCGAGGACTATTAATCAGGAGTACCTGCCTTCTGCGTATTTAATTACGAGTAGGCAGGTGCAGTTCCCCACTACATAAAATGAACCGAAATCCATTTTTTTTATTACATATATACAGGCATTTAGAACATTAAAATAATGGGTCTACGTAGAGGTAGACTCTAAAACTACATCGATGTAAATCTAAAATCGATGCCGGAGGCGATGATGATGTATCCCGAAAGAAGAAAACGTAATATTCAACTGATAAGTGATGAAGAAAGAATAGGGGTCGAAAGAAAGATCGATGAAGATACTTGGGGGAAAATAGAAGTAGAACATGAAGATGATTTTGCTGATTTAGAAGAAGGTGAAGAGATATTACTGGAATCGGATGAAGAAGAGATTGAGGTTGATGTGAGGAACAACTATTGGGTAGAAGATATAGAAAACGATAATTCTATTATCCGTGATGCAAAATCTGATAGATCTTTACCTGATGAATCATTAGTAGCATTTAACGATTATTCACAGAACATCTTCCAAATTGATGGGAAACCTTTTAAAATCAAGCTGCAAAATACACGACCTACCTTCCAGGAATCAAATACTCGAATCACCACTTATTTAGAAAATAATCTATATGCTATTGTGAGGATTTTACAACAGAAGAAAGAAATCGAAAGCATTAAAGCCTTTTTAAACGATTCAGTGAAGTACTACTTACAGGAAAAATATAAGGGCTAGATAGCAAAAAATCGATTCCTTTGTATATAGAGAAATAACGAAGTAGTCAAAAGTAAAACAAACTAACGAAACTATAAGATGGAAGGATGAAAGAAGTGTCAAATACTACAAACCTAAATGAAATGAATCAACAACTTAAACGTCCAACACAACAAAAGGATGTCCGAATTACAACCTACCTTGAGGCAGAATTATACGATGAAGTCATGCGCCTAAAGCGTGCAGGTATTAGCGTCAAGAAAGTAGTCAACGAAGCAGTGACAGACTTTCTAAAGAAATACGATTTATTGTAATCAATATCAATTATTAATAATTTTTATTAATTAGCTATGTCTTCCCTAACCTTCTAACTATGGAGGTTGGGGGGATTTGTCCCGTATTTGTCGACAATATCGGCTATAGCAGATGTTGTCGCTATTGTCGGTAGAAACGGGGGATTTTTTTTGCTGCACTTTTCATCGATGTTATACTAGAAGTATGCGAAATGGTGGAAATGGAGATTGATAGCATGTTATACGAAAAGGTGAAACAAGCAACTGAACGAGCACGAAAGAAGAATCCAGGAGCTAATGATTTTTACATACCTATAGAAGATTTTATTCAATTTGTGACCTTTCATTTGATAGCTACCTTCAAAATGAGAAATACCTTGTCGAGTACTAAAATGAGTATGAGCCAGTATCTTCAGCAAGATGAAACATACTTGAAATCATATAAAAAGATAGCCATTACAGAGGAAGAAGAATACAAGGCATTTCATAATACACTTAGAAATGCAATCAATCGATTTAATACACTTAATCATAAAACAGTTGCTGAAGAAGAAAAAAGAAAACAAATCGAAGCTGAATCAGGTTCTAGGGGAACTCGTTTCGGAAATGCCCTAACTATACATGATTTTCAAGTAAAGAGTGAAATGCCGATAATGATGAACTTAAAGGAGGCAAAAGGTCCACTAAATACTGTTTATCAAAGAGTACTAAAAAATAATTCACATAATATCAATTTCACCAATTATAAGCTGTTTACAGAGTATTTGAATGAAGAAATCCAAAAGCAGGAGCTAAAAGAAGATGAAAAGGATCTTCATCAATATTTAATTGAGAAGCATTTGAAATTGCAGACAATAAAGGAAATATGCAAATGTTATGAAGATATACTCCAGGCAACGAGTAACCCGTCGCAGTCACAACAGGAGCAACTAGTAGCAATCGATAGGCAAGCCCGACTACAGTTAATGCTATATGCTACTAACATGCCAATGCTTCAACAATGGGTTCGATATATAAACGTAGTAAATGATTTACCAATATATAAATTCGATGATTTTATTCAAGAGATTGATTCCGTAACAAACTTTATTAAATGGATTTTGTTAGAGTTTTATAATGAGCATGAAGAAATCCTGTTTGATGAAAGTGATATGGAATGTTTCAGAAAATATATAGATCCAAAGCGATTCCAAAATGGCTATGGAGTAAGAAAAGGGTTCTCTAGTAATACCTTTACCTCTGTAATGGAGGAAATTAAAAGAGGAAATGAACAAGCAACGGAATAATCATTTTTGAAGCAAACGATAATTCGTTTGCTTTTTCTTTTTGGCTGAAATACATGGGTTTCATTCCAGAAAGAAATCCCTTTTTCCGTTCTATACTAGGTTATAAGATTACGAAATTAGTAATCAATCATATTTATTAATAGTACAGCCAGTGCAAACAATCTCGAGTGATGCAACTGTCGTTACTATTATGGATAGGAATAATAACCAGAGAAACGGAGCGATAGAATATGAATTCCAAAAACGAAGTAAACCACGCAACACAAAAACAATGGACTTTTTTACACCCAATTGATTCGAGTCATATCGATACGACATTCTTACCAGAAGTAGTTGTAAATATGGGTAAGCGTAGCTTGCTAGAGTTACTAAATATGAAGCTAAATAACCCTCGCTTTGAAGTGAAATTCGATTTTGACAAGATAAAACGTACGCTAGTTGGAGGGGGATTTTCAGACCTAGCCCTTTTCTATCATGATTTCACTATCCCAAAGCCAACACAAATGCTAGCAACAGTCGAAGCAATCAAAGACGTATTTAATGTAGATCAAGTCACTGAATATGATACAACAATCACTTTTAAGATCTATTTAGGTGAGGGTCCCTATGCAAATACAGTAGAAGAAACAGTCTACAACATCAACCGAGTGCTTGGACCAGTAGTTGAAGCTAATGCCAAAAGACTCGGGCTAAACGATTATCATATGACCTTTAATATTTCTTTAGCTTACTAAAATAGTTTGAAATACACGGCTTTCTTTCTAGAAGTCGACCTTATCTTTCAATCTATACTAGAAACCAATGATTATAGATTACGTAATCCCTTCTTCCCCCTAAATTATCGACAGTGCTGGCAATCGCAATAACCTGCCACCATTGTCGACACTGTCGGTAAAAAAGGTGAAAGATACCAATCAAAAAAAATTGAGCGGAGGCAAAAGATAATGAAACTAGAAGACTTAAAACATGCAAATGTACTGGCTCGACCAGCAGACAACAAACGCACTATTCCAGATGGTGCCTACAACGGTGAAACGACAAATGCAGAATTTGTTGAACGAGAAAGTAAATTCTCAGAAGATAACACACGTGTCGTGTTGAATATCAAAGTTGAAGTGCAAGACGATGAAGGTGAAGTAGTGGATCTATACATCGCCCCAAACTACTCTTGGAGTAAACGAGGCAATATGATGAAAATCCTTGAAAAGTTGGCGGCATTACCAGCTCCAGGTGAGTCCATTGATATTGATGAACTGGTAGGCATTCCAGTACAAGTAATCGTTGAAAATGTTGAAAAAGATGGTGAGACCTACTCGAACATCGTCAGCATCAAGCGAGTAAAAACTAGTAGTCCAGAGAACGTAAGAAATAGAAAGTATATTACAAAAAAATCAGCAGTACCAAAGCAAAGTGAAATGGAAGAACGTGTGCTTGAAAAACGGTTTTCTACCATGGATAAGGATGAGATGCTAGAAGACAATTTCCCTTCCGATACTGACGATGATTTTGATGAGCTAGATGACTCAGATGAACTAGAAGATTTCGATGTTCCAGATGATTTTTTTGATGAGGGTTAATATTTCTCTCTGAAAAAAATAGCTCTGTAGGCATGATGCTTATGTCTACAGAGTATTCCCTACAAATTATTCACTAGGAGTGACAATAATATGACAAACCATCATTCTAAAGAGATGATTGCACAAACACTTGAAACATTAAAGAAGCCAGAAGAAGTTGTTGAAATCCGTATCCTGAAAACAGATAAAGGAACAATTTCTGGGTACTTTGACGATGAAGAAAAGCTAATTACTAGCATTCAGAAATATGTTGGTAAGTACGATATCTACGTCACTCTCAATCCAGCAAAAGATGAGATGCTAGCCCGCTGTAGTAACCGCCTGCAAAACTATGCGAAACATACAAGCAGCGACCATGATATAAAACGGATTCGTCAGGTACTGATTGACATTGATCCCATCCGTGCAAGTGGTATTTCCTCCACAGATGAGGAAAAACAATCTGCTTTATCACTCACTAAGAAAATCCGCATAGACCTTGTACAAGAAGGATTTCCAAATCCAATTGTCGCTGACAGTGGTAATGGATATCACATGTTGCTGCCAGTTGAATTCGACAATACGAAAGACAATGTAGCGGTTATTAAGGAGTTCTTAGGCACACTCGATTTCCTGTATTCCAATGACAAAGCACAGGTCGATGTCACTACCTACAATCCTTCTCGTATTGTCAAACTATATGGCACGAAGGCATGTAAAGGTGATGACACAGAAAATCGTCCACATCGCTGGTAGAAGCTTATAAAAGTGCCAGAAGAACTTGTACTAACTAAAAAAGAGCAGTTGCTGACTTTTGCAAAGAAGAAACCAAAGTTAGAGGTATCTGCTAAATCTAAAGCTAAAAGTAAAACCAAAGAAAAAGAAATCAATGTTCCTGCATTTATCGAGAAACATGGATTAGACTTTGCCTATCAAGCACCATTTGCAGCCAGTGCGACAAAGTACATTTTGCGTACATGCCCTTGGAACAGCGACCATACGAACAGTGCCGCTTACATTGTTCAGTTTACAGATGGTGGCGTTGCTGCTGGTTGTCACCACAATGGTTGTAGTGGAGAGAACTGGCAATCGTTAAGATCTTTACTAGAGGAAGAGCCACTAACATCAGTTGCAGTCGAAGATGATAAACAAGCCGATACAATCATCAAACTTACTGAAGACTTTCAGTACTTTGTCAATGAATTAGAGCAACCTTATGCAGCTGTTAAAAAGGATAATCATTGGGAAGTCCTTGATATGAAAAGCCAGAAGTTTAAATTGTATTTAACGAAGCTTTTCTTTGAAAACCAACGATCTGCTCCAGGAACGGATGGACTCAATCAAGCTTTGAAAGTATTGGAGATGAAAGCTATCTTTTCTGACAGTGAACATAAGCTACAGCGACGAATCGCTGAAGACCAAGGAAGCATCTACTACGATTTAGCTGACTCGGATTGGCGAGTTGTACAAATAAGTACCGATGGGTGTCGTATTGAAGCTCATCCACCCATTCTATTCACTCGTAATAAAAACATGGAACAACAAGTTGAACCTGATTTCTCTATTGAACCAACAAAACTAGTACCACTGGTGAAGAAGCATTTCCGATTCAAAAGAGAATCAGATTCATTCCTTTTTGCAACGTATCTTGTCACATGCTTCTTGCCACAAATTGCACATGTCATCCTTGTATTGTTTGGGGAGAAAGGTGCAGCAAAGTCCACGACAATGCGTATGGTGAAGCGTATTGTTGACCCAGCAAAGCAGGATTTACTGTCTATGCCTTCATCCAAACAAGATTTAGCTATTTCACTTTCGAATGGCTATATGCCTTGCTTTGACAATCTCGATTCCCTGTCTGCTGAGAAAAGTGACATGTTGTGCATGGCAGCTACTGGTGGTGCTTTTACAAAACGTACACTCTACTCAGACAGTGACGAAACCATTCTGCAATTCAAGCGTTGTGTAGGTCTAAATGGAATCAATATTGTAGCTACCCGCCCTGATTTATTAGACCGTTCCATTTTACTCGAATTAGAACGTATTCCAAAAGACGAGCGTAAAACAGAACGTGCCATATGGCAAGCATTTGAAGCAGACCTACCACAATTTTTAGGTGCAATTTTCAACACCATTTCTGCTGCAATGCCACTTTATGAGAAAGTGGATTTGGATGAAGTAGGACGCATGGCTGATTTCACTTTCTGGGGCTATGCCATCGCAGAAGTACTAGGGGTAGAAGGGGAAACTTTCTTACGAGCGTATCTTAACAATCAAGATACAGCGAATGAAGAAGCACTTAGTTCCCATCCAGTTGCCGCTGCTGTCATGGCATTCATGAAAGGTCGTAGTACATGGTCGGCAAGTGTTTCTGATTTGTTGAAAGAACTAGAATCGGTGGCAGAACGTCAACGAATCAATACGAACGCCAAAACTTGGGCTAAAGATGCCAATGTGCTAAGTAAACGACTTAAAGAAGTAAAGTCGAATTTAGAGGAAATTGGTATTTACTACGATATCCGTCATGCAGGTGATTTCAAAAAGATCACATTGCAGAGAAAAGGAACTGAATCTGTTGTTAACTCAGACGCTTCTAAGAAGTTACAAAGACCAGACTTGGAGGAAGAAGATTACTTGTTACTTGATGAGTAGGCAAACAGCTACAATCATTCCCTCCCCTATTTCCTCTGTTTTTGTCGTCCGTATCAACAGTTCCGTCATTGTTTTGTCGCTACGGACGGTACTGTCGATAGAAACGGGGGAATGGGGCTATGTAAAATGTACTTGCTGATAATTGAGACATATATTATCAATTAGATGGTAATAAAATACAAATATTAAAGGAGTTCATACTGATGAATATTTTAGCAGCATCCAAAGCACTACAGAAGCATCTCGAACAAACTAACACTAGCAAGGAAACACAACGTAGCTATCTATACCAGCAACAAGAATTCGCAAAGTATATGAATGCTCGGTACAATGCCCCCGTTATGATGGCAGATGTTACAGTCGATGATGTCGAATCGTACTTCTACTATCTTCAACATACACGAAAATGGTCTATCGCAAGTGTCAACATTTCGATCAGCGCTATTCGCAAACTGTTCCATCTTGCCGAACGTAAAAAGTGGGTCCAAGACAATGTGATGCTACACATCGACACACTCAAAAAGCAGACGGCAGAACGAGATTTTCTGACAGAGATGGAGATGAAGAATCTGATAGTGAAAATCGACCACTCACTCGTTCGTCTAGTAGTGCGAACATTAGCCTACTCAGGCCTTCGAATCAGTGAATGCTTGAATCTCACCCTTGCCGATGTGGATTTTGACAAAAACGTTATCCGTGTAATCAATGGAAAAGGTGGTAAGAACCGTACTGTTCCGCTGGCGGAGAACCTTGCTGATGAACTTCAATTATATCGTGACACGCAACGTCCGAAAGTCGACTCAGAAAAATTCTTCGCACTCAAGAAAACGGGTAGCATCTCTGACCAGTACATCAATCGGGAACTAAAGATCGCTACAGAAAAAGCGGGAATTGACAAAAAGGTGAGCTGTCATACGCTTCGACACAGTTTCGCTTCTTCTCTGGTTCGTCATGGGACAGATCTACCGACGGTTGCGAAATTGTTAGGTCATTCAGATTTCCGAACAGTGACAAGTATATACGTACACAAAGACCAGTCAGAGCTAACATGTGCAGTCAATCAACTATCTATTTAAGGGAGTGAATGAGATATGATCGAACAACAAGACAATGTAAAGGTATTAGAAGATGAACGTGTACAAGAAATTCTCCAAGGACTCACACAAGGTCGTACTCGTGATGACCTAGCGGATGAATTCGGCCATAAAAATTACAAAACACTTGATATGTATATGCGTAGACGTAATTTCGAGTGGGATAGTGTCAAGGGCATTTACAAGCTAGCGATAGAGAAAGCACAACCAGCAGTTGTCGATACAAGCAAAGCTTATCGAATCATTCAACAAATTGACCAACAAGACGAATTTGATTTACAGCGGATTGCTCAACTCAATGGTTTCAATAATTACAAAGAGCTAGCTGCATACATGAGTGCCCACGGCTACAGCTGGTCCAGTGAACAAAATAACTATGTAAAGCAATCTCGTGTTGAAACCCATTCATTAGTGGATGAACAACCTAAAGTATCGGCAGAACAGTCAATGTCAACACTGCCAACACTGCCGATAAATACCGAGGACAAGGGGCTATCAGAGTATTTGTCACTATTGAAGATGCTAAAGACCAATGAATTACGATTGTTGAATTTATTACAGCCTTATGGAGCGGGAGGTCAAATTCCACGCTACACAATTCCAGGTGTAGCCAAGACCAAGACTGTACAAATGATTCATTCATTGGATCAAATGGTAACTGACTTTGCAAAGGAGAAAAACATGACGCAGCGTGATGTGTTCGAAGTAGCACTAATTGATTTCTTCAAACTTTATGGGTATGAGAGACAAGTAGAACTATTACTAAAATGAATCCTAAATTGTGAGGTGTAGCTTTGTATTTTGGGGCTACACCTTTTTGTATGGTTGCATAAATTTGTAGCAGTATATGGTTTTATCACTACAAATTATCGAGTTTCTTCTATTATATAGTGCTTCCAATTGATTCTCTTTTTTTGATTTAGTACTCATCTTCTTTTTACAGCAACTTTCATCTTTGATTATCAATTGAGCAACAATTGGTAGTTGTGAGAGATATTGATATTGCTAGGTTTTGCTAATGCGAAAATTTTAGTTCACTTAGTGCGATTAACGCTACTACACTTGAAGTTACTTTCAATAAAGAAGTTTCTGCTGAAGACGAGTTGACTTTCTCTGTTGAAGGCATCGAGCTTGCAGCTGAAAAAGTTTCATTTGATGGAAAAGTAGCAACATTGACTGTTGCAGCTATCGAAGATGATGCTGAAGTTACAGTCGTTGTTAAGGATGCAGAAGAAACTGAACTTTATAACGAAGCTGTAGCTTATGATCTAAATCAAATCACTGAAATTCTGCCAGTAAACTCTAACTATACTGCTCAAGTTGGTAACGATATCACTGTTCAGTATAAAGTTGTAGATGAAGATGGCGATGCAATTGCTAATACTGAAGTTTTTGTACGTGCAGAATCTGATGTAATTGCACTTAGCAACATTGAACGTACAGTAAAGACAGATGCTAACGGTGTTGCAACATTCACATTCAAGCGTTCTGAAGTTTCTACTGATACATTAACTGCTTACGTAGTTGATCGTCCGGTAGTTGCAAGTAATAATGCAGTGTCTGTACGTTGGAATATTGCACCAACTGGATTAGTTTCAGTTGATTCTACAAACAACGTTGAATTAGGAGCGGGAACTTACAAAGAATACAATGTGACTGTTAAAAACCAAAACGGTACTGACTTCACTGGAAACCTATATATGAATATCGCTACTAGCGGTAATTTAGCTCAAAACCAGGTAACTACTCAATACTGGAACGGTACTGCTTGGGTAAATGCAACTGGTAATGGTACAGGCCAAGTCACTTACGCGGTTACAGCTGCTAACGAAGGCAAAGTTAAATTCCGTGTTCTAGGTGCTGCTGGTGTGACTGGAACAGTTCAACCTACTTTCTTCTATGACTTAGGTACAACTGCTGGTTCATTGCAAGATGCAGATCCACGTATCATTGCATCTAAAGTAACTTATGTAGCTCAACAGCCTACTTTAACTTTCGTTGAAGATGTTGCTGGTGATACAATTGCAACTTCTGCAGTAGCTAATAGCACTACTGATTCTAAGTTGTATACTCTAAAAGCTGTTGACCAATTCGGTAACCCATACCGTGGAACAGTTGATCTATCTGACCTTGGTCGTGTAGATGGTCTAGCTGCTACGCCTGCAAATGCAAACATTCGTTTTGCAGTAGATTCTGATGGCAATAATGTGTTTGAAATTGCTGGTTCAAACACACTAGCTCTTAACTTTGCAGTTGGTGGATCAGATGCTGATAACAATAGTGAGGTTAAAGTAAAAGTTACAAATGCTACTGCTGAAAAAGTAACTCCAGTGGCATATGTTGATATTGCTAATCCAGCTGGTTCTGCTGCTGATGTAGCTGATATCCTGGATAACAATGATGTAAGTGTTAAAGGTGATGAAATCACTTCTCAAGCTCGTGTTGCTTCTACAGTAACATCTGAAGTTATCAATTCTGGGGACGTCGCTGTAGGCGGAAGCAAATATATTAAGTACACATTTGTTGATCAGTTCGGTGCTGCATTTGTTCCTACTGGAAACCTCGAATTGGCTCTAGAAGGTACTGGATTAGGAACAACTGTAATTGATGCTATTGATACTAGCTATGTAGCTGCAGACAATGCTACTTTTGGTTTCAATGCTGATGTTAACACAAACACAGCAACTGTTTCAGACCAAACAGCTATCTCAAATGTAATTGCAGTTAAAGTAAGTGGTGGTACTGCTGGAAATGCTTCTAAACTACGTGTTTGGGTAGACACTCAAAACGACAGCTTGTTCCAAGCTGATGAAGTAAACGGTGTATCTAACACTATTACTTTTGTAGCTGGTGCATTAACTACTGGTGCATTTGCTGATGCTTCAACTGTTGTCGATGCAGATGTTAACACTTCTGCTGATGGTTCTGTTGTTGTATCTGATCTAGCTGGTGATGACAATGTAGAAGTATCTTATGTTGTTCAAGACCAAGCAGGACAAGATTTGAACCTTGCATCTCCAGTAAATGTTACATTTACTGTAGAAAATACTAGCACTACTACTGCTGCTACTGTTACTGATGCTTCTGGAAATGCACTAGGAACTGTTGCTGCTGGTGCAACTCAAGTATTCACTGTTGCTACATCTGACAACGGTACTCCTGCAGATGCTGCAAACATCCGTGTAGCTAGTGCAGCAGCTAACACAGTAAAAGTTACTGCTCAGGTTGAAGGTATTGCAAGTTCAGCTCAAACTCAAGAAATCATTTGGACTGGTGAAGTATTAAGTGCAGATGAAACTTATACAGGTACAGTAAAAGCTATTAACAAAACAAACGACTGGATCTTAGTAGAAACAGCTGTTGGATATGTTTTAGTTAATTATGCTGATGCAGTAGCGTTTGATGGAGCAATTTCTTATAAAGTTTCTGGAAATACTGCTACAGTTGCTCAATTCGAGTCTAACTTAACAGTAGGTGATTCAGTTACTGTATCTTCTGCAACTAATGGAGCTGTAGTTGACTTGTCTGTAAGTTTAACAAATAACTAATTTGTAAAGAATTATCTCAGCTTAATTTAATTATGCATACTTGATGCATTACAGATTAGTTTCTTTAAGAGAAAAGCCCTCATACCTATAAAACGGTATGGGGGTTTTTCTCATTTGAAAAGGAGTATTAATGAATGATTATAGAAAATAAACAACACTCCCGCCAACAATAGAATCGTTAGTTGATTTGGATAGAATTTATAGATTCATTAAAAACATCTGAATAATCGTGGTAAAAAACTAAAACCCTCTATTAGTTAGAGGACATTTTATAATCGAACCGAGGTTTTAAGGATGAAATAATACATAAGTTGAGCAGTAGCTACCGTTGTTGCTGAAGAAATTTAAATCTATTCTAAACAAAAATATAAATTAGGGATTTTTCGTTTACATAAAAATGATTATAAAAAATTAATTACCAATATTTTAGTACTAAAAAATACGAACTTTTCGGACGAAAAATAAGTGCATGAATAAATGATAAAATGAGTAAATGAATGGATTTTTGATTTGGTAATTTTTGATTTATGATTGAATTTTGCTTCGCAAAATTCTTCTTAGAAAATGTATATTGATGTAGAGAAAATTCATGAATTTTCTCTACATCAATACCAATCAAAAATCAAAAATCACTCAAAATCAAAAATCTTTATAATTTGGTACTTGGATTT
>ENA-ORXC01001767-ORXC01001767.1-marine-metagenome-genome-assembly--contig:-NODE-1767-length-12354-cov-7.732997_pt1 | contig 12354 bp, 16 predicted proteins | sample MGYA00237865_ERZ511478 | MGnify/ENA metagenome assembly ERZ511478 | reverse complement strand
CCCAGAGATATGCCGACGAACTCGATGCTATCGAATCCTGATAACTCCTCCTTATTTCTTTCAGCAGAAAGGATCTCGACTGTTACCGTGAACTTCATACCATCACGCAGTGAGGCGCGGTGTCAGATCCTACACCCAAATCGTCAAGCGGATTGCAACGTGGACAAGCTCATCAGCTCTCGTTGGCCTTGGGGCGACGGTGCGGATGCTCGGGTTTTAACCTCCTTTCGTGACAATTGACATGCAAAGAAGTGGCGTCAAGCCTGCTCCGACAGACACAGAAGAGATGCACAATGAACAACGACAGAACCACCCACACTTACGACAGACATCATGCTCTCGAAGCTCTGTGCGGCTCATTTTCTTGCGCTGTGTGCCGTCGTGCAGAAATCACAGCCTCCAGAGTACGCCTGTTCACGAGAAAGAAGATTTTTGAGGAAGTGTATCTGCATACATGAGGCCTGTGTCTCACGAGAAATATTCCGATTCACAAACAGTCTTCAGATTCGGACTCTTCACGTCCCACTTGCCAAAAAACCTTTGTGGGAACCTTCTGGAAGCGTTCCATAACGCTGGCAGACCCCCCCGACTCTATTTGCGCATCTGTGTGTCTGGCAATTGTGAGACAATCGAGCGTTACTCTGGCTCTGCTTATCCATTTGAGGTGTTCTTTGGCTCATTTTGTTGCGCTTCGTATTGTGCATCCGTGACAGGTACCGCAAGAGCATCCACGCTTCCCACAAAAAAATAGCTGAACGAAACCTGCTTCTGAGTACACGGGACCGCCCGAGCATGGAGAATGCTCAGATGCACGGGTCTGAGTCCTGTTTCGGACGTGGCTGACCCGCTGTAAGAAGATTCATGTGATCGAGGTGCATGAAAGCTGCCATGGCTCCCTCCAGACGCTCACGAGTCTATTTAAGTCTGAGCTGTCAAACGCTGCGGAGAGAAAACGAAGACAACAATGCTTTAAGCCTGCGCACGCATTTTGTGCTCTCGCACGAAGTAGGCGCCAACAGTCGTGCTAGCCTCTCCAGATTTCCCCGCAGCCCACTGCTGGCGCTTCTTCTCTGCTTTGCCCGTCTCGGCCAAGCACGTCGGCAACCTTGGTTTGTTCTCGCGCCGCCGCTTGCCATCAGGCTTTTTCGCCTTGCGCGCTCCGGCCTTCGCCGGCTTACGCGAGGGTGCACAGCGCGCCAGTACGTCGGACGCCGCCTCCCGCGCGAGTGCCATCTCCCGCATGAGCGCCGCTGCGCGCTCCAACTCCGTGACGCCGGGGTACTTAACTGCATTTTAGCCGTAGCGTCCGTGCCGTGCCTCCAAGCCCTGCTCCCCGTAGAGCCCAATGCGTCCAAAGAGCTCCAAAAAGTCGGGAGCGTGACAAATGAGGATGTGCAGCTTGGGAGAAATTGGCAGCCATGGAAAGCTGCGCTTCAGAGGACTGACCATGGAGGAGCTGTCGGCACGGAACTGCGCGGCCTCCACCGCAGAGATGATGGCGGCGCGATTCAGCGTCTTGCGCACGCGATTTCATAGTGACCACGCGCGCTCATACGCAGCGAGGTTTGTCTCCGAGACCTTCCCCTTCAGCGCGAGGCACACGTCCACGCTGTTCGAGCCAATCATATGGCAGTCGCGGCCAATAAGAAGCCCGCCGTGGTACGACGTCGGCCGCACGCGTACCCTCTCGTGCAGGAGCTCGGACAGCTCTGCCGCAAAGGCAGCGCCCGCCTGCCGTCCAGCAACAGCGCCGTCACTCGCGCTCCGGAACATCAATACCATCTCAATTCCCAGTCGTAAGTACCGATAAATAACTCTTTGGGTGGTGTGCAGGGAAATTGGAACGATTTGGCTCGGGTTGATCGCAAGTAGTGGGCTTCGCACAACCGAGCAGTGGTGCTCGGATGTGCCGGGCGAGCCCACCGTCGGCGCGGCGCCATCAGCCACCATGCGAACAGCAAACTGAGTAGCCTCTGGTAAATGCCGGTCCACCACAACATCCTACAGCGTACAGTAAGCCGCATCCAAGAACTTCTGTGCCTTGCTAGGACACCGGGTGCTCTTACCCCCCAGACAGGGCTGCGTCGCGCTGGCCCCCTTGTGACCAGGCACGTCGCACTGCGCCGCGTAGTCACTGCCAAGAAGCAGCCGCACCGGCCGGCGCACGTCCCACACCCAGACCCCGTCGCGCAGAAGCGAGTACACCTGCGGCAGGTGCGTTTTTAGCATCGCCGCCAAATCGTCGTAGCCGTCCGTCTCGAAGGGACGAACCCCCGCCAAAATGGTATTTGACGGGCTGTTGGGGTGGGATTGGTTGATAATTGTAGCCACTATTTTGACCGTACCGGTGTCGCCGCTCTTGTCCAGACCGAGGGTTACTTGCACATCCGGCACGGACGGCGAGGACAATCCGGGTAGGGTCGGCACATGGGCTGCGACCTCAGGCTCGTTGCCCACGTGGAGGGCATCGCGAACAGGCCATTCGATGAACAGCCCGGCGGCACAGAGAGCGGTCACCCTCTCTTGTATGGCTGCGGTGACGGAGAAGAGGTGAGCGACCGAGCCGGTCACAGTGACCTGCTTACCGGGTAGGGAGGACAGCTCCCATCGAGCTGCACGCAGCGCAGGCAGGCTGCCCAGGTGCCTGCCGTCACCCTTGAGAGCGAGGCGCCAACGGTTCAATCCTATTGGGCTGGTGGCAAGGGCTGCCACCAGGCCCACCTGCTCTGCCACGGAAGGAGCACAGGGGCGCTCGTCGGGTGCGCCCTACGGCGCTGCGCGGGCGCTACCCCTTTGGGCGCCATGCCATGCAGCCGGCGCGCAGTAGCACGCCTTTGTTGACCTGACTGGTCTTCACCTCAGCTTTCCTTGGCGATAACTGCGTCGTGTAGACGCGCACCCGCCCGTTCTTGTGCTTCAGGTGGATCTTAGGGCGCTCGCCTCGCAATAAAATTTCGTTGGCAATTGCTTCAAAGACCCACTTGTCTTCGTCGCCATCGTAATTCTCAGCCAGCAAGATATCCAGGAATGTCTGGCAATCGGGGAATGCCGCAGGTTGGGTTTCCGCAGTCGGCGCCTCATGACTTGAGGCGAACGGCAGACGTCGGAAAGCGTCAGTCTCAGGGTGGGGCTGTGCTGCTGCAGCCGCATCAGGCACAAAAGTAGTGCCACGACCCCGCTCGCGCGGCAGCGCAAGCTGTGCGGCGGATTCCCGCTCGCCAGACAGGCGGAAAGTGTGCGCTGGAGCGCCGCACTCTGCGCAGCCGCCCCCCGTCACGAGGTTGACTGTCCCCGCATCGAGCGTCCCGGCGGCGAGGGGCGAGCTGCACAGACTGGGAGGAGCCACCGAGGACCCGGCCGTCGCGTCACCGCGTGCAGGAGAGGGAGGGTTGGGGGGGAGTCGTGTAGGGGGAGCGGCCGCCTCGGGGATGAGTCCCACGGATGGGAGGGGTGCCGAGACAGCTTGGCCGCCTTTCTGGGGAGGGAAAGGATGAGGGGGGGCGCAAGGAGGGGTGCCATTCGCCACTCGACTCGCTGCTCTCTTGCGCCTTCGATAGCAGGAATCGCGCAGACCGCGGGGGGTGCCGTTGGCGTCTTCACCCAGAACGCCTGCGCCCTGCTTGCACGAGACCACGGGCAGGCTGGCCACCCCTGCGGGGGCTGAGCCACGAGGGTTCGCCTGGGCCCACAATCGCCTCTGTTCCATCCCCTTTGTTTTCGTCACAAGCAGGCGTGTACAGTAGATGCACTGGTATGCCCACACTGTGCCGCGGAACGCGACAACAATATCTGTAGTGGTTGCCCTGCTTCCGACAGAAGAAGAAGAACGAAAGAATCACAGCGGGGAGGACACAGGGGAGCCCAATAGAGCATATCCATGGACAGGGGGGGAGGATGAGCGTTGTTTCTGGCCTTGTGCTCGGCACGTACGCGCCTCCTCCCTCCCTTCCATGCCCGCTCCCCCTTCCTGCACTGACACTGCACTGACCCGTGCAGCTGCCGTACGACAAAGCGTACGTCCTGTCTTCGTTATCCGTCGCCATATTGAGCCCCACCACTGGAAGACGGCAACGGCACAGCGATCACACGGGCGCACATAAAATCGCCTGCGGACGACGGGCGCAACAACGCGCGGGCAGGACGTGATCCGTCGGATCAAGTCACCACCCACGGCTCATCCTGGATCGTCAGGCACCCTTCTCACAGAGCCTTCACAGGCCGAAATTGGGCCGGGTGTTACCCCCCTCACAGAGGTCGTAGAGGCCGAAACAGGGGACGTCCCCTGTTTCGGCCTCTACGACCCCTGTGAGAGGGGTAGTTCGTATTGACAACTCAATATTTGGCAGGTTGCAGCGTGACTTTTCATCCTTTCGATGTAGTTCTCAGACCCAGAAGGGCAGCCTTAACTAGGCGTGGGGCAGGAACCAGGTAGAGAAGCTTTCACTTCGTGTGAGAACATAACACAAGTTGGGAAAACGTGAACAGTCACCAGTGCGCAACTCTTCCCACCTACTGTCCTGTAAACGGTGCTCTGTCCGCTTCACCGTCGACGGAAAAGACGAGTTTAATGATGCCGTGTGCCCATATCTTCCGTAGCACACAGAGATTGGCGGGATTCTGCACCATTCAGGATGATTCCGACGCCTCCGTCCCAGAGGGAAGTGTGCATTGTCCTTATGTTTTCGCGCCGACGCCTTCCTTCGCGGACGCAAAAGATAGTCACGTGCTCTGGGCTCGGCATGCTCTCCTGTGTCGTGTCGGACACAAAGAAAAGCACTCGCGGCCTGTGAAGCAAAGCGCTGGTCCCGGCCGAGAGGGGAGTGAGCTGGACAGTATCCTCACCTCAGCCGGAGCGCCACCCTCCACGAGCTAGATACCTGCGCAGTGAAGTGGTTCTCAGTTTGCTCTTTTTCCAGTTATTTCCCGTCACACAAGCCAGATGCTTCTCCGATTCTTCACATGTGGCTGGAGTGACGCTGTCGTAGAATTCCGAAATTCAGAACTGTACTGGCGGCTTTCTGTTCGGTCCCTTCGCTCTTCTGACCACCACATGGTTGGGTCCCTTCCCTCGTCCCCAGTTGTTCTTCTGTCCCTTCTCTTCACAAGTTTAGGCGTCCCCATTATAGGTCCCCATTCGATATCCTCATCTCTGCCACATGATTCTCAGTACAAAGAGTTGTTCAGCACGGCAAGCAGGCGCAGCACCCGGCGCGCCGCCGCACGCAGGAAGAGGTGGGCAGCGCAGGCGGGCAGATCGTCAGCTTCTGCTTAGATTGCCATCGAACACGCGTTTCGATGGGACCCGATGGCCCATCGAACAGGGTGCCCGATTGGATCTGGTGGGCGTCCGATCGGATATTTCGCCCGATGGCATCGGGCCCCATCGGGCATTGTCGGCGCCAGTCACGAGACTTTTTTGACTGACAGCTGTTTTATGACCAATCAAAAGAGTGGGAATTTGAGTTGGCTACAGAATGTTTCAAGGCCGTACTGAGGCGTGCAAGTGCCAAGTCGCCATTGCACAAAGAATTGATTGAGGACGGCGGGCCACGTACCAGTTGCCGAGAGGACACAGATGGTCGACGCGTGTCCTGTTCCCTGAATCTTTTTCACATGCTTTTCCTGTTCGCTATCGCATCTACCGTTCCCTGCGCATGTTCGATGGCATAGCAATACGCGACTCGTCTGGAAACATGTAGAGAACATGCCTGTGCCTGAGAACGCGTCCATGGACGGCACCAGTCACGTGTCGTGCACTCCATGGGCACGCAAGACAGATGCAGAACTATTTGCTCGTTCTTTGTATCCAGGCAAGAGAAACATGATCAGAAATGGGTGATGCAGTACCATACATATTCTAACAGGATCAAAGCGTACAACATGAGACACGTGACAGAAAGAACAAGAGCACTATCCCGTCAAGCAACTTCCCCACCAAAAGACAGCTCTCCAGCCCCGACAACCACACTACCACAGCTCATGACACCGTTCGTCAAACAAAATATGGAACGTATATGTCAAGGGAGGCTACAACACCACTATCGGTCCCGAATGTTGTGACAAGGCACATGGCAAGTTAGGTTCCAAAACTTTACGAAAGGGACTTAGAGGCAAAGAAAGAGAGAGAAAATCGACACGAGCAAGAGGGCTGTGGATGCCTTCCATCTAAAACACCCACGGAAGAAGACAGGGTGGTTGGAAGGGTATCGCATACACAAACTGGCTGCGTCATACAGAGTAAGACGACGCAAGCCAAGCACGACGACAGAGTGCAGGCTACGGACGAGACAGTAGAAGTGTAACATTGCGTTAACGAACAGATCTAGCGTCCCTCTCACCAGTCTGCCTCCAGAGTTAGGAACGAACGGCCAAAAACCTGCTATCTGCCGGTCAAGGCCGATCGTGCCTGCGGGCGTGTGAGCGGACCCCCATCTGGCGCGCGGGCCAGGCCGTCGGGAGGCACATTTGGGAACGTGTGAAAGTCGTTGACGCGTCTTCGCATCCAGCCGCGCCCCGATGAATGCCGCGCAAATCTTCCCGCGGACTCGGCGTGATGACGAGGCATGCAGGACTGAGGCACCACCCAGATGATCCTTGTACTTTATGTTGTCCTTATGTACACACGTGTCGTGCTTTACATCGCTTCCCTAGCAGCAATAGCCTCCGTCGAGGAAAGAAACGTCCCGAAATCCATCCCGATCACGAAAGCACGCCCATCGGCTCCTTTGTTCTGTGGGCGCCCGATGGGAACCCGATGGGGGTCATCGGGCCCCATCGGGCCCCATCGAACAGTCGATCTGATGGGCTTTTGTGCCGGATGGTCGCCGATGGGGTCCGATGGGCGATTCTAGCGGAAGCTGACGATGATTGCAGAGATGAGCGCTGCGCGCCCCTTTGCACAGGGAGCGGCGGAAAAGGTGCCTCGTGCGGAAACGTTGGGATGGGCGCCACACCTGTGCGTCGGGCGGGACTCGACGACGGCTGCCTTTCATCTGCCTGCCTCACCGTTCTGCGTCATGGTGGTGGCAAACGCTGCTACGCACCCGCGACGCGTGGCGGGCGTGGGCGGGCGCCCGTCTGGCTTGGGGCTGCACGCGTCTAGGGGTGTCCAACTGGTTGATTGAAATCGGTTCAAATCGGTTGATTGGCCCGAAAATGGCGATCGATTTAAAACCGGTACCGTGAGACGAAAATCGGCAGTTCCGATTTTGTATTTAAATGCATGTAAATCCGAAAGGATCCTTCAATTGTGCGTGTGCAATGGATCAGCTCCAACATCTATAGCCGTTTTTCCTCAAACAGTTCAAACGACTGGCGGTCTCAAACTCACCAGTCCAAACGTCTGGCAGTCTGGACTCGTCGCCTGCTGACGTTCTGGCCGCTTCCCCGCGCGGACGTCGCGCCAGTCCTCTCGGGAGTGATCCACTCCACGAGCCCCGCCGGCCATGGTCACCCCACCTCTCACTACCACCACCCACGCGGACACCACCTCACCCCCTGATCCTCCGTCGACCTCAGGGGTTGCTCCCTTGTCTCCGGTATGCCCCCCGCTGCCAGCACGTGCCGGTACCGCCCCACCGGTCTCTGATGGGGCAGTTGTCGAGACCAGCGAGCTTCCGCTGGCGCCTCGCTCCAGCTGGCGGCCGGGTACCGGGATCAAGTGGGGGGCGGTTCCTGCGGGCAAGCGGCGGAGCCCTGCGTACGCGTACTTTCGGTCGGAGTTTAAAGTGCCAATGGGAGGTATGGTCAACCCCGGCCAGTATATTTGCGTGCACAAGGACCACAAGGGCCTCCCGTCGCGCGCGTCGCGCGTGACCCATTCAAGCGGGACGACCAATCTACTCCGACATCTCAAGGACCACCATGGCGTGGACCTGACGACGGCGCCGACCACCCGCCCGGCTGCAAGCGTCCCGGGAACGGTGAGTGTCGAGCCTACTCGGGCATTTCAAGGCCCCATTGCGGGCCAAGGGCAGCTGCCAATGTTCTTCAAGTCGCAAAAAACTTTCCACCCGACGCACCCTGTGCAGAAGGCCTTCAATGAGCGACAAGTGGACATGGTCGTCTCAACGCTGTGCCCTGAATCTATAGTCGATGACGAAGCCTACGTGTCCATGATTTTTGCGGCCAACCCTCGTTTGACCGTGGCGTCCCGCTCAACTCTCTCGCGCGCCGTCACCTCCCGCTTCAAGCGCCACCAACTACGAGTACAGACCTCCCTCAAGGACTTGGACGTATGCCATGTCAACTCAGACATGTGGACGTCCACGGCAAACGACGCCTATGGCTCCTTTGTAGTGTCGTTTATAAGCAGCGGATGGGAGCTGGAGACGTGCGTGCTGCGATGCTGCATCGTGGAAGGCAGGCACACTGCACTTGCCATCGCCGCCTTCTTGCTGCAGATTGCACGCGACTTTGGGCTGAGCAGCAAGATTGGCGTGGTCCGGACGGACGGGGCGAGCAACTGCGTTGCGGCTGGGGGTGTGCTTGGCGACGTCGGCGGTCGCCAAGATTTGGAAGCTGGTCACGTGGAAGGGGCTGATGGACTCGCGATGGGTCTCGAGATTGGGGGCGACTGTGGAGGCGCCGCTGCAGTCCGCGGAGGCGCGGCTGCCAGTGCTTCGGCGAGCACAACTGCGCGAGGCAGCAGCAGCTTGGACGGTGCCGATGCCGCGCATGGTGTCGCAGGTGGTGGGGCGGGGCCCGAATTTGACTCCCACGACGACGAAGGCGGCGCCGGAGATGATCTACCGAACGGTAGGTCGGACCGCGAAGACGGCGCAGGCGGGGGGGGTGCGGCTGGCCAGTCTCGAGAGATGTCCACGGGTGGCGAAGACGAGAGCGCGGCCGGCCGCACTGCACGGCGGTGCGTGGCTGGCGGGTGGCGCGACGAGCGCCTCGTCCCTGACGTGGCAACACGCCAGATTTGCCACGCACACGCTGCAGTTATCGGTGCGCGCCGGCCTGTCCATCCCGCTGGTGCGGACCATCTTGGCCAAGGTGCGGCTTGTGTCCGAACTTTGTCGCAAAAGCACAAACTTCCAGCGCGAGATGTCGGTGGCCGTGGACGTGAAGGAGGCGGGTGCAGCTTTGCGGGACGGGCGGGAGCGGATACCTGCGGCAAATCTTGTGTCACGGCTGATTGTCGACTGTCCCACGAGGTGGGAGTCCACCCTTGCCATGGTACGCCGCTTCTTGCGTGTCGGACCCGCCGTGCCGTCGGCACTGTCCGCCTACTACCAATAAACGGCGCTGTCGCGGGAAAAGGTGCGGGTCGAGTGCCCCAATAGGCACGAGTTGGCAGCGCTGTCGGAGATGGTCGACTTTTTGAAGCTCGTTGAGTACGCGTCGACAAGCATCGGTGCGGAGACAATCCCCACGAGCCCTATGAAGGAGACGCTCTACTGGTATGTGCGGCAGGAAAGGGCGCTCAGCAGCGGGGACAGTGATTCCCTGTCAGCGCTGAAGGGCACCGTGCTGAGGGACATGCACACGCGCCGCGAGGCGGAGCGCCGAGGCGGTCCGAACCCGGACTGGTTTGGTATTCGGGTTGCTGCTGTTCTACTGAACTCGTTCTACAAATGTTCATCCTTTGGCAACGAGGTGTCCACTGCTGCAATCGCGCGAGCCACGGCTTTTGCGATTATTCGTTGGATGATGGCCAAGGACCCGGCGGCCGGCGCCGAAGATGCCCCGGGGTTGGTGGGGGACGCTGGCGCCCCCTCCGTCAAGCGCCGTCGCACCTTTGAGGGACGCATGCGGTCGTTCTGTGCACCGGAGGGGGCGGCGGCTGCAGGAGCGAAGGCGAGTGGCGCTGGTGGTGCGGGGGCGGGCAGGGATCGGCCGTTCGGGGCGGGGTCACTCGCGACGCGCACGTTGGAGCAGGAGTGGGGCGCGTACCTTGCTCTGCCAGTCGACCCCAACTCTGACGTCCCAGTCCTCGACTGGTGGCGTGACCATGAGAGGTTTTTCCCTCGTGTTGCATTGGGGGCACGTTATCTACTTGCTATCCCTGCCACCAGCGTGACGTCTGAACGTGCTTTTTCCAAGGCAGGCAGAACGATATCCAACCTTAGAGCTCGGATGACTGGACCAAACGTCGAGAAGTTTATTGTGCTTCATGACGAGATGAGGAGCCGCCGGCGCGTGGAGAGAGCACAGGCTACCCTAGAATGACAGGGGGTTTCCTGCTCTTGGTGTGAGGCGGCGGGTGAGACGTTATGCTGTACACGTTTGGTTGGGTAGGCGGGATGATTGTTCTGTCGTAAAAGAGGCAGGCGGGGTGTTTCTCCATCTTGGATGGCAGGCAGGGTGATTGTGTTAGTGCGAGGGGGGTTGTAAGAACCTTCGACGAGTGGTTGACATCTCGTCTCTGGCTCCCGTCACACACCGTAGAGAACACTCCTCCCGCGCACGCTTGAACCACCCCCCCTCTTCTCGCCACTCAGGCGTCGCCAACTCAGTCGGTGCCACAGACGTTGACACCATCGCTGCCAGTGGAGACACCACTTGAATGCAACTCCAGCAAGTGCAAATGGACGCAAACATCACGATTCCCCTCCCTATTTGTTCGGCGCCTCCACTCTCCCTGTTCTACACAGCCAACCCACCCTCCCTCGTCCAAGCCCATCGCCGTAACCCCTGTCCTCCACCTCGGCGACAAGCTCAGCTCCTTGCGCTGCCGCCCTCATGCCAACCTGCCACGTTGCACGGCACGGTCCCCGCAATTGCCCATTGCCAAGCGACGCACAAGCTACAAGAGAAACACTGCGCTACGAAAACCACGGGTGTACAGTGCGGTGTACAAGTGAGAGGTAGAGGAAGAGTACCTGTGAAAACAAGATTGGTTTGTAACAAAGCACCTCGGTGTGTGCGCATACAGAAGAACCCACCAACACTCACCTCAATTTGACATGCTGCACGGGTACCCTTGGGCACACGCCACCAGGCAGCGCACCTGCATCGGCGCACGGCGCACGTACTCGCTCCCACGACACTCGCTCCCAACGACCTTCGCCACGTACGGCATGCACTCAAACATCTTGTACAGACCTGGCGAGAGGGCACATTGAGGAGGGAGTGAAGGACAAGCAGGAACAAGACCAGAAGAAGACAGGTACATGTCGAGTGCAGGCGGGCGCATCATATTAGAAAAACGAACAGATAATGAACGCAATGCATGCTGCTATACCCTGACACCCGGCTCCCGTAGACAGACAGGCACCCAACAGAAGAAAAGGAGCCGGACAGCCAAAGCCGAGTCCCGCAAGTAACATCCTCCCATAGAGCGTACCAGAACCGCGGTGCGGTGCTCAAGCAATGCGAAAAGGAAACCAGGCGCTCGGTGGCCACGATCGTTGCCGTAAGCAATCAACCCGACGGCACGTCGACGACAAGGGCATGGATGATGGCGAAGAAAACTAAGTGGTGCTGCATGTATCCCCACAGGGAGGTGACCGACGCGGTATTGTCGCACGAAAGACGCGGGGGATCGTCGGGGAGGAACGTCGGGGAGGGAGGGGATGGGGGAGGGAGAGAGAAAGGAGGTCGGGTACGGGGAGGGTGCATGGCGCTTGAGCAGATGTGAGTGCGGGCCTGGACGGGGCCTCGAACAGACCCGAGAGCGCAGGTCAACCCCACACTTGCCTCTCGACACCGCAGGAGCACCCTGTGGACACCTGAGTGCAGGCGTGCGGGCGGGGGAATCGTGAACGAAATCGGTTGAAAACCGATGATTGAGTCACGGGTAGTAATTCGCATATCCGGGTAGTAATTCGTAAACGTGTCGGCTGCGAAATCGCCAGTCAGTCTCTGTGTTCTTTCTTCATCGCCAACATGGAGCCCGCGCCAACGTCGTCCGAGCTGCTGCGGGACATGGTGGCAGCTGTGGCCGATGGCGAGCCCATCCTTCATGTGTTTGCTCGCTTTTCCGCGTCGACGGGCTTTTCGACTTCCAAGGTGCGGACCATTTACTACAACGGACGCGGCGAGCGCAACAAGCACAACGCCAACTCTCTCCTCTCTGCAACTGAGGACCAGGCGCTGCTATACGCGGCGCAAGCGTTTAGCTATGCCAACTTCGCTCTTAGTCGGTCCCAGTTGGGCAACTTGGTGCGGTCTTTGTGGGGCAAGACGGTCGGCACGACGTGGGCGCGGGCTTGGGTGGCTCGCCACCGCAACGACGTGTTGGCGCGCACCTCTAAGGCGCTCTCCGACAAGCGGAACGCCGCTTCGACGTTTGGTGAGGTCAAGGAGTGGGTGTCCGAGTTGGGGGAGTTTCTACAAGAAAAGCGGCTGCCCCCTTGGGCGATTTTCAACTATGATGAGTGCCGGCTCGTGACCCAGGGCAACCGC
>ENA-ORXC01001765-ORXC01001765.1-marine-metagenome-genome-assembly--contig:-NODE-1765-length-12358-cov-17.061314_pt1 | contig 12358 bp, 2 predicted proteins | sample MGYA00237865_ERZ511478 | MGnify/ENA metagenome assembly ERZ511478 | reverse complement strand
CGTACATCTATGTTAACTTTTGAATACACATTCATAAAGTCTATTACTTTACGTAACTCAACCTCTGCATCTTTTCGGATAAATGACTTATCTAAATCAAAGTAAATAATATTTATTCCTAATAATGGTGCAATATCTGTTCCTAATGGAGCTGGTAAAGTATCTTGTTGCTTCATAAATAAGGTACGTTCAACGACTCCTGTTCTGTTTGGGGTATTAAATACTTTTTCAGCTGTTGTAAAAGTGTTTTTTGTGGATCTGATAGAATATATTTGACTACATTCTAAAGCAAAATTAAAGCTACCATCTGCTCTAGATGTTTTCTCATCGATAACCACATTATCTTCATCTAATAAAAATACTGTTGCATTGGCTATTGGTTGATCTGTTACTGTATTTAATACAACTCCATTAATAGATTGTTCGCATTTAGTTATTAAAGGTTTTATACTTTTAAAGCTATAAATATCATCATCTCCTACTCCACCATCTCTATTAGATGCAAAATATCCTATTCCTGTAGTACTATTAATAATAAAAGTAAAGTCATCTTCTGTTCCATTTATAGGTTTTCCTAAATTAAAAACATCTCCAAATGTCTCGGCTTGTATTTCTGAAACAAAAACATCTAAACCTCCTAATCCAACATGCCCATCTGAAGCAAAATATAATTTATTGTCTTTACTTACAAAAGGAAACGTTTCTCTTCCCTCTGTATTAATCTTGTCTCCTAGATTTATTATTGTCCCATAAACGTCACCCTCTATGGATACTTTATATAAATCAGACTGTCCATTTGTACCTGGCATATCACTAGCAAAATACAATGTCTTTTCATCTGGACTTAATGCTGGGTGCGCAACAGAATACTCATCACTATTAAATGGTAATTCTTCAACTTGCCATGCTGTATTTACATCATCATTTCTTATCGCTTTATAAAGCTTTAATCTATTTGTACCTTCAGCATCTTGCTTATAATCTTCATTTGTATAATTGTTTCTTGTAAAGTACATGGTTTTGCCATCTTTAGTAAAAATAGCAGTAGACTCATGATAAATAGAATTAACTTTAGAACTAAATTTAACACTAGTAGTCTTTTCTTCTTCAGAACCAGCATTAAGTCTATATAAATCTAAAAAGGGTTGCTCATTCCAATCATGATATCGTTTTACTAATCCTCTATTATCTCTGTTTGAGGAATAAATAATACTTCCTTGATAGAAAGAAGGTGCAAAGTCGGATAGTTTTGAATTAAAATCTACGTTAATTAATTCAAATCGTCCTGATTGTAATTCTATCTCTTCTAAATAATTCCTTTCGTTAATAAATAAATTAGCACGATAGTCTTCTCCTTTAGAATCATAGAAAGCTTCCATAATTCTATCTGAAGCATCATATTTTTGATCACTTTTTAAAGACAGCGCGTATCTATAAATATATTCTGACTCTAAATTATCTGAAGACTCAAAAAGCTGTCCATACCATTTAGCTGCATTGGTATAATCAGCATTAAAATAATACGAATCTCCTAATTTTTTCAATAAATCTTTAGACTGAAATCCTTCATTGGCTGCTTTAAGGTAGGATGCTCTAGCTTCTATGTAGGCTAACTTCTCATAGTCTTCATCTCCTTCTTTTACTGCTTTTTGTTCTTGAGCAGATGTTATGGTAGGAACCAATAAAATGAAAGCTAAATATATCTTTATAATATGTTTCATGTATTTATTTTTTTTGATTAAAAGAATCTAGGTGAAATCATTCGGTTGCTTCGTTTGAACAGTTCAAACCTTAAGAATACTTCATAAGAACCATCATTAAACTGTTTTAATTGAGTAGTTTCTCTATCATAAGCAACTCCTAACATTATCTGATTAGACACCTGAAAACCTGCCATAGCACTTAATGCTGCACTCCAACGGTAAGCTGCTCCTAAGGTTAATTTCTCTTGTATTAAAAAATTAGCCGATAAATCTACTTGTAATGGAGCTCCATCAACAAACTTGACTAATGTTGAAGGTTTAAACTTTAAGTCTGCATTTAAATCAAACGTTCGTCCTGCCATAATATAAAAATTGACTTTTTCTTTGGCTGTTGCAAAAGAATTATTGTTTGCAGCATTTTCATCAAAATGTTCGGTCTCTAATACATTTGGGGCACTTAAACCTAAATAAAACTTATCTGAGTAATAATAAACACCTAATCCAAATTGAGGTGAAAATTTATTATCTACATTAATCTCTGCATCTGAATCTCCTGGATTAAAGGCTCCTGTATTTAATTTATTAGTATCTATATTTAAAAAGTGTCCACCTCCTTTAACTCCTAATGCTAATTTAGAGGCATTACCTATGTCTAAAGTGTAACTAAATGATAAATCAATATAGGTTTCGCTAGTTATAAAAATCTCATCTTGTGTAATATTAAGTCCTAACCCTACTTTTTCACCAACTGGTGAATGTACAGAGGCTGTAAACGTGTCCGGAGCACCATCTAATCCAACCCACTGGGTTCTGTACAAACCAATAAAACTTAAAACATCTCTTGAGCCTGCATAGGCAGGATTTACACTTAATGTGTTATACATGTATTGGGTATACTGAGCATCTTGTTGTGCATGACTTTCATTAGAATAAAATCCCAGTGAAAATAAGCCTAAAAATAGTATGAAATAATTTCTCATATGTAATTTGAATTTAAACCAGTAGTCCTAATTTATGAACTACTGGAATTTTTTAATTTATTTTCTATTAATGTATAATGGTCCTGCTTTTTGTACTGAATTACCTTGATTGTTAACATAAGTCAATATATAATAATAAGTCCCAACTGGTAATTTTTCATCTTTTTGAACCGTAACTCGTCCTTCAGATACACCTCTGAAGAAATTGTTATTAGTTCCGTATCCATCTACGTTATAAACTTCAACTCCCCAACGGTTATAAATCTGTAAGGTATTATTTGGATAATTTTCTATACCACTAATAACAAATACATCATTGTTTCCGTCTCCATTTGGTGTCATGATGTCAAAGATGTTTAATCCATCTTCAGCCTCTGGATCTCCATTATTACATTCTGCGTAATCTGGAGTACCATTATCATTGTTATCAGCTAATTCTTCTCCATTGGTAAAGCCATCGCCTAATCCATCACAATCACAATCAGAATTTAACCAATCCTCACTTACAATTGATATATCTTGACTTTCAAAATCAAAATCACAAGCATCCGTTGGATCTGTACTATCCATAAGTTCTGTTCCGTTGTCTACACCATCACCATCACAATCTGTAGTATTCCATTCTTGACTTGGTTCTATACTTTGATCATCTAGATTAAAGTCACATGGGTCGTTTGCGTCAGTCCCATTTGGTCCAACAATTCCATCACCATCAGGATCAATCTCATCTATATTTGTAACACCATCACCATCACAATCTGATAATGCAATAGCATCAGACATTGTAAATAAATCGATATTATTTAAATCAAATATACATGGGTCTTCTGTGTCGTCATCATTACCATTTGGTGTACCGTCTCCATCACAATCTGCATCTAACCACTCTTGAGTAGGAGTTACTGTTTGACTTTCCAAAATATAGCTACAAAAATCTAATGGATCTGTACCATCATCAAGCTCATCACTATTAGTGACACCATCTCCATCACAATCTAATGCATCCCAAGCTTGAGTTTGATTAAGTGTAACATTATCTAAGTCAAATTCACATGGTTCTAATGGACCTGTGCCATCAATTAGTTCATCTTCATTAGTAACACCATCACCATCACAATCTAAAGCATTCCATTCATCACTTGCAGAAACACTAATACTAGTTGTTAAGAAATCACATGGGTCATTTGGATCGGTTCCATCTGTAATTTCATCTCCATTAGTTACTCCATCGCCATCACAATCTGCTACCATAAAGTCTCCAGAAGTTGTTAAGGTTTGACTTTCAACTACAAAATCACAAGGGTCATTTGGATCGGTTCCATCTAGTATCTCATCTCCATTAGTAACGCCATCACCATCACAATCTAATGTATTCCATTCAGTTGTTACTATTGTTAAATCTTGACTACTCATTAAATAATTACATGGATCTTGAGGATCTGTTCCATCTCCTATTTCAGTACCATTCGATACTCCATCTCCATCACAATCCGCTCCTAACCATTCCACTGTAAGAATAGTTAAATCTTGTACAGAAGCATCATAATCACATGGATCTTGTGGATCTGTTCCTGTTGCTATTTCATCTCCATTAGACACGCCATCTCCATCACAATCAGAACTTAAGTAGTCTCCTGAAGGAGTAACTGTAATACTGCCTGTATTAAAATCACATGGATCATTTGGATCAGTTCCATCTGTTATTTCATCTGCATCTGTTACACCGTCTCCATCACAGTCTACTGTACTCGTTACTGCTACAGTTATACTAGAAACATCATAATCACATGGATTATTTGGATCTGTTGCATCTGGTGTCGTTGGATCACCATCTGGTCCGTTTATCTCATCTGCATCAATTACTCCATCTCCATCACAATCTACTGTACTAGTTACTGGTACTGTTATATCACCAATATTATAATCACAGGCATCATTTGGATCTGTTCCTTCTGCAATCTCATCTGCATCAGTTACACCATCTCCATCACAATCTACTGTACTGGTTACTGCTACTGTTACATTTGCTACATCATAATCACATGGATCGTTTGGATCTGTTCCTGATGCGATTTCATCTGCGTCCGTTACACCATCACCGTCACAATCTACTGTACTGGTTACTGCTACTGTTACATTTGCTACATCATAATCACATGGATCTGTTGGATCGGTATTATCTAATATTTCATCACCATTAATAACACCATCACCATCGCAATCTAAATCATTCCATTGAGAAGTAACAATACTTAAATCCTGACTATTAACTAAATAATCACAAGCATCTAATGAATCTGTACCATCATTAAGTTCTGTACCATTTGAAACACCATCTCCATCACAATCTGCTCCTAACCATGAAGTACTTACTATAGCTATATCTTGAATTGAACTATCATAGTCACATGGATCTTGTGGATCGGTTCCTGTTGCTATTTCATCTCCATTAGACACACCATCTCCATCACAATCAGATCTTATGTAATCACCAGATGGAGTTACTGTAATACTTCCTATATTAAAATCACAAGGATCATTTGGATCTGTTCCATCTGCTATTTCATCTGCATCTGTTACTCCGTCTCCATCACAGTCTACTGTACTCGTAACTGCAACGGTTATACTAGAAACATCATAATCACATGGATCATTTGGATCAGTTGCATCTGGTGTTGTTGGATCACCATCTGGTCCGTTTATCTCATCTGCATCTGTAACACCATCACCATCACAATCTACTGTGCTTGTTACTGGTACTGTTATATTACCAATATTATAATCACAAGCATCATTTGGATTGGTTCCTGATGCGATCTCATCTGCATCTGTTACTCCGTCGCCATCACAATCTACTGTGCTTGTTACTGCTACGCTTATGTCTGATACGTTATAATCACATGGATCGTTTGGATCCGTTCCGTTTGCTATTTCATCTGCATCCGTTACTCCGTCTCCATCACAATCTACTGTACTGGTTACTGTTACGGTCACATCTGACACGTTATAATCACATGGGTCGTTTGGATCGGTTCCGTTTGCTATTTCATCTGCATCAATAACTCCATCTCCATCACAATCTACCGTACTTGTTACTGTTACTGTAACGTCGGATACGTTATAATCACAAGGATCATTTGGATCTGTTCCGTTTGCTATTTCATCTGCATCTGTTACTCCGTCTCCATCACAATCTACCGTGCTTGTCACTGCTAAGGTTACACTATCTACATCATAATCACAGGCATCATTTGGATCCGTACCGTCTGGTGTGGTTGGATCTCCATCTGGTCCATTGATCTCATCTGCATCAGTGACTCCGTCACCATCACAATCTACTGTGCTTGTTACTGCTACACTTATGTCTAATACGTTATAATCACATGAGTCGTCTGGATCCGTTCCGTTTGCGATTTCATCTGCATCCGTTACTCCGTCGCCATCACAATCTACTGTACTTGTTACTACTACGGTTACAGATGCTACGTTATAATCACATGGATCGTTTGGATCTGTTCCGTTTGCGATTTCATCTGAATTAAGAACTCCGTCTCCATCACAATCGGCTGCTTGCCAGATTGCATTCGTTGTATCTTCATCTCCAGTTGTTCCATCATCTACACATGGATCATATGGTGAAGGATCTGTTCCATTTGCTGTTCCGTCGCCATCACAATCGGCTGCTTGCCAGATTGCATTCGTTGTATCTTCATCTCCTATTGTTCCATCATCCACACATGGATCATATGGTGAAGGATCTGTTCCGTTTGGTGTTCCGTCTCCATCACAATCGGCTGATGCCCATACTGAATAATTTGGATCAGTAGATAATGGTGTCGTTGGGTTTGTTACACTACATGGATCAAATGGATCTGTTCCATTTACTACTTCTTCGCCATTAGTTTCTCCATCTCCATCACAATCGGCTGATGCCCATACTGAATAGTTAGCATCATTTGGATCTGGTACGGTTGAAGAACTATTACTACAAGGATCGTATGGATCTGTTCCGTTTGCAATCTCTTGTCCATTTGTTTCTCCATCACCATCACAATCAGCTGCTTGCCAGATTGCATTGGCTGTATCTTCATCTCCAGTTGTTCCGTCATCTACACATGGATCATATGGTGAAGGATCTGTTCCGTTTGCTGTTCCGTCTCCATCACAATCGGCTGCTTGCCAGATTGCATTGGTGGTATCTTCATCTCCTGTTGTTCCATCATCTATACATGGATCATATGGTGAAGGATCTGTTCCATTTACTGTTCCGTCTCCATCACAATCGGCTGCTTGCCAGATTGCATTCGTTGTATCTTCATCTCCTGTTGTTCCATCATCTACACATGGATCATATGGTGAAGGATCTGTTCCGTTTACTGTTCCGTCTCCATCACAATCGGCTGATGCCCATACTGAATAATTTGGATCAGTAGATAATGGTCTTATTGGTGTTGTAACACTACATGGATCAAAAGGATCTGTTCCATTCATTACTTCTTCACCATTAGTTTCTCCATCTCCATCACAATCGGCTGATGCCCATACTGAATAGTTTGGATCGGTAGTTGCTGGTATTGTAGACACTCCACTAACACTACATGGATTATTAGGATCAGAACCGTTATTGTTCTCTGTTCCGTTTGTTTCGCCATCGCCATCACAATCGGCTGCTTGCCAGATTGTATTGGTTGTATCTTCATCTCCGATTGTTCCGTCATCAACACATGGATTATATGGTTCAGAATCATTACCGTTTAATGTTCCATCACCATCACAATCGGCTGCAGCCCATAAATCATAAGCTGTTTGTTCTGGTGTTCCAGGCATTGCTGGATCTGAAGGTGTCGTAGTTCCTGAACTAAACTCACATGGGTCTGTTGGATCTGGATCACTTCCATTAGGATCTCCATCGCCATCACAATCGGCTAAAATCCAAGCTCCGGTTTGTGCTTCAGTCACCAATAAAGGTTCATAATCACAAGGATCAAATGGATCCGTTCCATTACCATCATCAACACCATTTCCATCAGGATCTATTTCGTTTGCATTTGTTACTCCGTCACCATCACAATCTTCATCTTGGAATTGAGCTGTTGTAGTTGTGTAATCTTGATTAACCGGTAGATATTCGCATTCATCATAAGGATCAGTCATATCTATAACTTCTTGTCCATTTGTAACGCCATCTCCATCACAATCTTCTGCTGCCCAAATATCATAAGCTGTTTGAGCAGGAGTCCCTGGCATCATTGGATCTGAAGGAGCAGTAGTACCTGCAGTAAATTCACATGGATTATTCGGATTTGGATCCGAACCATTAGGATCACCATCTCCATCACAATCTGCTGATGCCCAAATAGAGTTTGTTGGATCTGCAATACTACCAGGTGTAAAATTACATGGATCTGCTGGATCAGGATCTGTGCTATCGCAATCACCATCACCATCAGTATCAATACAACCGTCAACGGTAACACTTTCATTTAAATCATCTCCTGCTGTAGTTGGATCAGTTTGATCTGCTGTAATAGCAGCTGTAGTGATATTAGTTATTGTATTTCCATCTTCTCCTAAATTTACAGTACCTTCAATTATAAGCGTTACAAATTGACCGCTTTCTATTAAAGGAATGGTCCAATTTGGTTCAACATATGTTGATGGTTGATCACCTCCTGTTAATCCATTATTTGAAGTTGCTGTTAATTGAACAGGAATTGTATCTTCTAATACTACATTTGTAGCATCATCTGGTCCGTTATTATTAACTGTAATTATATATGTTACAACAGCTCCCTCTGATGGAGTTGTATCTGAGCTTAATAGCGTTTTAACTGTAACAAGATTTGCTTCTCCAATAGCAATACCGTCATTATTTCCATCGGATCCATCATCTATATCATTTGCTGGATTATTATCAACTTCACTTGCAGAAACTGATGCTGTATTAGAAAATGCTCCTGCACCATCTATAGTAGCTGTTACAATAACAATAACATCGTTTGCAGGTGAACCTGCAGAAATAGAGCCTAAATTACATGGCAATGTAGTACATCCACCACCTGAAATGTTTGTTATTGTAACATTAGTAGGTGTATCTGAAAGGATTACATTTGTAGCAGTATCTGTTCCTAAATTACTAACAACAACTGTCCACGATACTGTATCTCCTGGTTGAAAAGGTCCACTTTCATTTAAAGTTTTTGTTACGCCTATATCAGCTACTGCAACACTACAAGAGTCCGGAGCTGTACCAGCAGTTTGTGAAATAGAACAACCATTTGGATTATCAAATTCAGCGGTTAAGTCCACTGGACCTCCATCTGCACTAAAAGTTACATTTGTAAAAGTATGTGAAGTAGCAGAATCTAATGCTGTTACACTAACAGATGCTGTAGCGTCACCTGATAATATTAAATGACCTGATCCGACTGGATTTTCTCCTGGAGGATTTGTATAATTTATAGTAACATCAGCTGTAAATGTATCATCTGTAGAATCCCCTGTTGTTCCTCCAGAATTACAAGCAGATATATTTGATAATGTAATAGTTGTTATTGAACACGTATTTATATTAATAAAAATGTTTGCTGTATCCTCATTACCTAATGGATCTTGAACTGTATAAGGAAAAGAAATTGGAGCATTACTTCCTGAAGGAGGTGTAATAAGTAACTCTCCACTTATATATTGAACAATTGTTCCATCAGATAAAACAACTGGTGCGCCACCTTCTGTTATTTCAATGCCATCAACCTCTGAAATAATTATTGAATCTAAATCAGGATCTGTATCATTACTTAAAGGATCAATAGTAATTGGTGTATCAACATTAGTCGTATCTGTATCATCTTCAGCTTCTGGAGGATTATTTATATTAACAGAAGAAGTTACTGGTGCTAAAACTGTACCGTTTGGATCTGTTGCTGTAAAAGTTGCAACATTATCTCCTGAGCATGGTAATGCTATTTCAACATCAATTGTTAATATTAGTCTTTCACCTGGAGCAAATTGACCGGTATTATTTTCAAAAATATTATTTAAACCTTGTCCTGTGTAAAATGTATTTAATACAGGATCTACAGTTGCTGTTGAAGTCGTAATTTGCGGAGCTCCAACACTAACAATATTACCTGGACACATTGCTTCAATATCATCGACTACTTGAAGATTAAATAAATCGACTGGAGATGTTGGATCATTTTCTATTTCTATTTGAAATGTAATATCTCTATTTCCTAATGTTGTTGCTGGGTCATTATTTATAATAGTTTTTGTAACAATTGGAATTGGCACAAACTGAATTCTCACAGGGGTTTGCTCACAAAAACATTGTTCTTCATCATGTAGAGCTGTCAAATTTCTTCTAGAGGTATCAGATACTGTTATGCCATTAGCGTCTGTTCCTGAAAAAACACCTTGAGTATTTCTTGTGGTTTGATTTCCTGTAGGACCAACATTTAAATCAACTCTAAAACTAGCTGTTGTATTTGGAGCCATAGTCTGACCCGAAACTAATAAATCTGTTGAAGTTCCTATTATACCTGAGCCTCCATCAAAATCTGGGTTTGGATTTAAAGTTCCAGATAATTGAGTTACAGTTAATGTGTTTATTGGTATTCCATTTGAAAACAAATGATCAAAAGAATCTACATATTGTACATCTGAAGCTATTCCAGATCCTGAATTCCTTAATGTTATAGTATAAAAGAAATCTACCGTACCATCCGTATTTACAGATGGTGTTGCATCGTCCACCTCTAACCCAGCACTTAATATAGATAAATTTTCTTCAAAAGTTTCTACATCTGTAGCTGATATTGTATAAGCTTCTCCGTTTACTGAATTATTTGCGGTTGCTACAATTGTGTTAGTTATACTTGTACCATCTAATGATGGATCTGCTGTAACCTCTACACAAAACCCATAAGTTATACTTTCTCCTGGTGCAAGCTCATTAAGTACTGTTGTACTTAGCAATTCTTCATCTGTAGTACCATTAAAACCTGCATTAAGAGACCAACCATCGATGTTAGGACCAACTGATCTTGAAATAAAACCATCAATAAAAGCATCATTACCAAATGCACCTCCTAAATCATCTACAATACTAACATTGTATACAGGATCTGTACCATTGTTAACTAGACTACCTGAATATCTAATAATATAAGTATCGTTAGTAGTATATCCCCAATCACAATGACTTTTATTTAAAGCTAAACCACCATTACCTACTGGTTCACTACATTGCGATTGTGCTGTAAAAACATTTGAATTATTAAAAACGCAACTTGTAAAAGCGTCCGAAAAATCTGCAGACAAATTTACAGGTCCACCATCTGATGGAAACTGTACACCTACAAAAGTATGACTTGTAGAAGAATCCAAACCTCCAACTCCTACGGTTGCTGTTCCGTCTCCTGTTAAATCTAAAGTTCCTGACGCTGGAACAAAATCAAAAGTTACCGTTATATCTGCTGTAAAAGTATCATCTCCACCTTGACCTAAACCTTGGGTTCCACTATCATCACATATTGAAACATTATCTGCTGAAATATTTGTAATTATACATTCTGGACTACAGGATGAAGGAGCTGTTCCTGCCATAGGCACATTAAGTGAGCAAGATGTGGTTAAACCATTTAATGTTGCTGTTAAATCAATTGGTCCTCCATCTGCAGACATAATAATTCCTGCAAATGTATAAGAGGTTGCACCTATTGAAGCCACACCAATAGAGTTTGATCCATCACCTGTTAAATCTAATGTTCCATCAGTTGGTGGATTTGAATAAACTATTGTAACATCCGCTGTAAAAGTATCATCACTTGGATCTCCTTGAGTTCCCCCATCATTACACACGCTTATATTTGATGTTGTAATATTACTTATTATACAATCTGGACTACAAGATGCTGGTGCTAATCCCGCTGAGGGTTCGTTAAACAGATCTGAACAAGTTGGGTCACCTGTAAACTCTGCTGTTATATCTATAGAACCTCCATCTGCACTCATCTCTACACCTACAAAAGTATAAGACATAGCACCAGGTACTATTGTAGTTACATCTACAGACTCCAGACCACTATCTCCACTGATTTGTAAAGTTCCTGAAGCAGGAGTGGCATCAAAAACAACTGTTATATCTGCAGTAAAAGTATCATCTGAAGGATCTGATACTGTTCCATTATTATTACATGTAGATATCATTGACGTTGATATACCTGTAATATCACATTGAGCTAAGCCACTAAATGAGAAAAAAACAAAAAAAATAAAATAAAAAAATGAATAATTGATTTTTAACTTAGTAAAAGTAAAAATTTCCATAAGCATGTACATTTGGTTAGTCTAGGTTTTCTTTACACGCAAAAACCTATAATTCAGCAATTATCTTAAAAAAAAGGACAAAAAGAGGTAAGAAGATGAATGTTTGGCAATGAAATTCGTTAAAATGTAAGAAATACCTGCTTAAATACAAGTATTGTTAAAAACACAAAATAGATTATCATTAAATTAATACTAATTTATATTTTTGTGAAAATATAAAAATTTTAAGTGAAGATTATTTTTATGTAATTCAAGAATACAATAAATAGTTACTCCATAGATACTTCATGGATACTCCATAGATACTCCATAGTAAAGCCATAGATAGTTCATGGTAATGCACCA
>ENA-ORXC01001760-ORXC01001760.1-marine-metagenome-genome-assembly--contig:-NODE-1760-length-12396-cov-3.596071_pt1 | contig 12396 bp, 14 predicted proteins | sample MGYA00237865_ERZ511478 | MGnify/ENA metagenome assembly ERZ511478 | reverse complement strand
TTGGCGCGTTCCTATTTAAAGATTACTTATTTGAACTTTTCCTTTCTCTTAGTTTTGCAGCGGCAGTCACAGCATTCTTAGTTGCCTTCTTCATTGATGAAAGTCATAGACCAGTTGTGGAAGAGCTTAAGCCAGCTCAACACGTCATGCAATTATTATCGACGTATAAACGAGTGTTTCAGGATCGGTTGTTTGTACTCTTTACGATCGCGGGGGTCCTTATTCTTTCCATGGAATTTCAGCTAACAAACTACATAGGCATTCGCCTAAGTGATGAAATGCCAACTCAGCAATTTCTTCTTTGGGAGTTCGATGGTGTTCAAACGATGGGGTTCTTAAGAAGTGAGAACACGATTATGGTTGTTATTCTTATGCTGTTTGTTACTAGAATTCCGCATTCACTAAAAGATAAATCGGTCCTCGTTTGGAGCTGTTTCTTCTTTACAAGCGGATACGGTGTTCTAGCGTATTCCAATAGCTTAACGCTTCTTTTTCTAATGATGGCGGTACTAACAATTGGAGAAGTTTTCCGCGTCCCTGTTGAACAATCTTATATGGCAGCCATTCCACCGGACGATGCAAGGAGCTCTTACATGGCGTTTGGAGGATTAAAGTTTAACCTGTCGATGCTCGTTGCATCCGTAACGGTTTCACTTGGTGCAGTCTTTTCTTCGATGCTAATGGCGATCGTGATTACGAGTATTGGTTTAATTGGCACGCTCATCTTTTTCATCATTTCTCCTGAATTAGATGCAAGAAAGGAACAGGCGCAATTAAGACAAGCGGGATAATCGTCAAATAAATTCACTTTTAACAGATAACACTGACATTCATTTCCTGGAAAATTTATAATGGAAGTATTCGAACCAAAGGGGATGATGAAGCTGACAAAAAGGCCTGAAGTGGTAATAAACGTATTTGCTTCAATGGATGGAAGAATGACGACAGCGCCAGGGCATAACGTCATGGAATGGACGTCACAAGGTGTGGATGGCAATGCGAATGATGAAGCTCATAAACTTTATGATGAATTAAATTGTGATGCGCTTGTATCCGGAAGTGAAAGTTTAATCGTCTGGAGTTCAGATTGGGTAGAGCTTGAGAATCCAATTACGACGCCACAAAAATCGAAAGCATATATTGTTTTTGATGGAAGAGGCCGAATGGATTGGGCTCAAACAGAGGGACTAATCGTTGTCACAAGAGAGAATGTGAGTCAGGCCTATATTGAGCAACTAGAGACGAAAGGAATTACATACATTAAAGCAGGTGATGGAGAAAAAATCGATATCGAACTTGCTCTTGAACAGCTTTATGAACTAGGATTTAGGCGCCTTGGCATTAGTGGAGGCGGTACGATCAATGGGGCTTTCTTAAGAGCGGGCGTTGTCGATGAAATTAGCGTTGTACTTGCGCCGTTAGCGATAGGAGGTCGAACCACGCCAACGATCTTTGACGGTGAGAATTTGGAGTCCATTCAACAAGCTGTTCCGCTTGAACTGATTGAGGCAAAGTCTGTCGGAAATAAAGGGGCTGTTTGGGTTTATTATCGTGTGAAAAGCTAGCTGTTCCTTTCCAATATTTCCTTAGAAAAAATCCTTGAATCAAGATCGAGGATTTTTTTCATTAACTAAGAGATAAAAAAGCCACATCCTGATCCGAATCGGACCGCGATGTGGCTTTTGTTCGTTATCGTCTTAACTTCTGTAGCAAATGAAGAATCTCAATATACAACCATACGAGCGTCACCATAAGTCCAAACGCACCGTACCATTCGAGGTGCTTAGGAGCTCCGCGGTTTGCGCCGTTTTCGATAAAGTCGAAATCTAGCACAAGGTTGAGCGCTGCGATCGCGACAATGAACAAGCTAATGCCGATTCCAACAAGTCCGTTTGAGTGCAAGTAAGGAACGTTGGCATTTAAGAAAAGGTTGAGGCCAAGATCAATGATGTATACGACGAAAATCGCAAGCGTAGCGGAGACGATCATTAATCGGAAGTTCTTTGTTACCTTAATAATTCGAGCAGCATATAAGAAGAGCAGTACGCCCATTACGGAAAAGGTAAGAGCGGCGGCCTGAATGACGATACCAGGGTAGCGTGCTTCTAAAATGGCGGATATCCCACCAATTGCAAAGCCTTCAAGCGTTGCATAGATCGGGCCAGTAATTGGGGCAGCACGATGAAAGAAGGTGGTGATGAGGGCGAAAATCAATCCACCGATTGCGCCAATAACCATCATCGTGTACACATCTTCTCCTTGCGCATAGCGATACCATGTATAAATGGAGGAACCAAGCAGGAAGAGAAAGAGGAAGAATGTTTTCGCAACAGTTCCTCCAATCGTCATTGCTTCTCCTTGATCACGCGATCTGTTAAATGTGTTGTTCTTTAAAACGGGATTTCCGCTTCGCATCATATAAACTTCATCCTTTTTTAAGTAATAGGTCTATCTTAATAAGTATGTTCCCATTTTTGATTCTAACCTAACTTACGATGAAGCGTTTTGAAAAGTTTCAGGTAGTTTTTTCCTCATCAGAACATGGGGGATGCCGTCCTCCATGAAAACGCCTGAACGAGTTTCGTAGCCAAGCTTATGATAAAAACCTTCTGCTTGAACTTGACCATGCAGTTTCACGTTCGTTATTCCTTTCTTGATCGCGAGCTCTTCAAGTTTATGTACGATTAAATTGCCGATTCCGAGTTTACGATGTGAAGCTCGAATACAAATGCGTTCAAATTTCCCTTCGCCCTCTACAATCCGCCATCTAGCTGTACCAACGGCTTTCTTTTCATCTAAAACAAGAATATGTTCGGCTGTATCGAGCGTATCAAATTCATCGTATTCTTCATCCTCTGGTGTTCCTTGTTCATCGATAAAAACGTCTTTTCGAATACGAAAAGCTTCCTCTAAAGCTTCTTCTGTTTCAATTCTGACTGCGATCATGATTCTTGTGCCTCCTTGATGGATCAGTTCTATAGATTGAGTATAATCATTCATGACGCTTTCTGTAAATGTAAGAGAATTTGAAAGAACAAATTATTGGTAGAGAGGCTTGATATAAAAAAATCCAATGTGTATATTTATAGCTAGATTCGTGCATTCCTTATATAAGGAGTGAGCGAAAATGGTTTTTAACTTTGTTGCGGCGTTTCTAATTCCGTGGATTGCTGGCATTTATCTCGTAAAAAAGGATGTTAGGCTTTTTCTTTTAATTGCCCCTTTTGCCGCGTTTGTGGCGGTTATTTTTGATGTGCTCGGTTTTCATTTTGGCTTCTGGCGAATAGATCCTGAATATGATACCGAGCCGATCGCAGCAATGCCAATGTATTTTGGCATATACCCGATTTTAGCAGGGTATTTGTTCCTAACCGTCCAACGTCTGCGCTTTCATCCATGGGTCGTTATCCTTTTCTTCACATTGATCACGACAATCATTGAAGGAACCGGGGTTTGGATTGATTTCGTTCATTACGCCAACGGTTGGACCATTTACTGGACCTTTGTTTCCTACTTAGTTGCCTATGTGGTGTGTTATGGTTACTATCTATTATTAAAAAAATATGTACCTCTATAGAAAAAAGCAAAGCCCTTCTTCATTTATTGGAAGGGCTTTGCTACTTGGTAAAATGAATTAAAGCTTTACTTTAAGTTCCTGTAGTCCACGTAGTAAAAACATATTGCGCCATTTCGGATCTTCAGCCAGCTGAATGGAAGGAAAGGCTTGAAGTAACTTTTCATAAGCAATTTTTCCTTCCAATCTAGCAAGAGGAGCACCGAGACAGAAGTGAATGCCATATCCAAACGCAATGTGTGGATTTGGTTTGCGGGTAATATCGAACTGGTTAGGATTCTCAAATTTTTTCTCATCGCGGTTGGCAGATGAAATTGACGCGAGAACCATATCCCCTTTTCTAAGCTGAACTCCTTTAAATTCAAAATCCTCTTCAGCCCAGCGAGCGGTTGAGAAATCAACGGGACTATAATAGCGAAGCGCCTCTTCAATTGCTCCCTCTATTAAAGAAAAATCATTTTGCAGTAGCTCTAGCTGATCGGGATGTTCGAACAGCGCAAGCATGCCATTTCCAATTAAGTTCACTGTCGTTTCATGACCGGCAATAATCAATAGAAAGACCATTGAATAAAGCTCGTCTGAACTTAATTTCTCTCCATCTTCCTCGTGTTTAATGAGGTTGGAAATTAAGTCATCTTGTGGGTCAGCTTTTCTCTTTTCAAAAAGAGAGGTGAGGTATTCGGTAAACTCCCGAACATCGTTCATAAATTCACCTTCCATGTTATCGGAAGCAGAAACGATGGAGTTTGACCACTTCCTAAATTTATCTCGGTCTTCCGTTGGCACACCAAGCAATTCAGAGATAACGATAATAGGTAATGGAAACGCAAAATCGTCGATTAAATCAGCGCTGTTTTTTTGTTTCATCTCATCAATTAATTGATCAGCGATCGCTTCAATCCGAGGAGCGAGTTCCTTGATTGCTTTTGGGTTAAAACCAGGTTGTACCAGTTTACGTAAACGCGTGTGGTCGGGAGGATCGACATCGAGCATCATATGATGAAAAATCTTCGTTTCAAGCGGCTCTTCTTCGCTACGAGCACTTTTTGAAAAAAGTTTTGATTGATCTTTAATAAAGGAAGGACGTTTTAGTAATTCAAGGACATCGTCATAAGTCGTAACGAGCCAGGTGTTGTTTCCATTTGAGCTTCCAATGGATGTAATAGGCTCATCTTTACGCAAATTTTCATAGAATTCATATGCGCCTTCTTTAAAGTTTGATTGGTAAACAGTTTCAACAGATTGCATACGATGTTCCTCCTTTAATAGTCATAACCAAATGTAACTGACTGGTCAGTCAACACACTTAGTATAGAGGAAAAGGAAATGTTTCTCAACAAACAGTATGAATTGTCACACTTTTTTGGGGTTTCATAGTGATGTCGTTTTCATTATGACAAAACGGAAACAAGTTATCGGTGTGTGTTGTTGAGGGGAGCGTTCAGTCTTACACTTATGATAGATAATGTGAAGTATTGAACATGTGAATGGAGATGAATGAGATGGAGAAAGAAACAATCGAGAAGATTTGTACGAGTGCCGTTTCGAAGCGAGATTTGCTAAAGGCGAGTATGCCTCATTACTTGCTTCGCGCGATGTTAGCGGGAGCTTATATCGGGTTTGCTTTAGTGTTAAGCTTTACGGTTGGCCAGTTTTTCTATGAAGTTCATTCACCAGCTACCTATGTCATGACAGCGCTGTTTTTTGGGATCGCTTTTATCCTCATTTTGTATGGGGGAGGGGAACTGTTTACATCGAATACAATGTATCTAACCATTAGCACTCTAAAAAAAGTAACGTCCTGGAAAGAAACGTTTCTCGTTTGGGTAACGTGCTATGGTGGGAATTTCATTGGTATTCTACTATTTACGCTATTGCTTTACTTTAGCGGTGTTTTTCAAACCATTGGAGTGGATCATTTACTAGTCACAGTGGCAGAAAAGAAAGTGACCCTCCCAACTTCTTACTTGTTTTTTAGAGCTATTTTTGCCAATTGGCTCGTGTGCTTAGCGGTGTGGTTACCGCTACGTGTGAAGGGAGATACAGCCAAGATCATTATTATGATGCTTCTTGTTTTCACCTTTTTTACATCTGGGTACGAACACAGCATAGCGAATCTCGCCGTATTTCTTATTTCATATACTTCTCCCCATTCTGAACTAATCAACGTAGCAGGATTTATGCATAACCTTATTCCCGTTACCCTTGGTAATATTGTAGGAGGAGGATTCTTTGTAGGTTTACTGTTTTTCTTCTTGAACGAACCTATAAAAAGGAAGGAAATCCAGTCAAATCCAGTTTTAATCGCTTCCACAAAAGTTTTTAATAATAAATTGTAAAAATTCAGTTTTTCTTGTTGGAACGTGACGATAAGAGTGGTAGGTTTAAATATAAGGGAGAGATGCTCCTCTCTTCTCTCATCCAGGAGAGGAAGTGGCCGACGCTCGATGAGTCAACAACTATTAACCAAATACACAAAAGTTTTGTATCAGGCAATAGTAGCGATTCAATTCATTAAGCAGCATCAGGAAAAGGCATGTGACATACGACAAATCTCCATTCTAACAGGCTTTTCTGAAGAAGCCATATTGGAGGCGATGGAATTTGGAGAATATGAACAGCATAATCGGCACGGAAAAGCTCTTTAACAAACGATCAGGATGAGGAAGAGAGTGAGCGTCCTCCTAATGGAAGGAATGTTTTCTGTGGAAGCGTATAAGCTAATGGAAGGGGGAGTTACTATCAGAAATTGATTGTAACTCTTTTTTTGATGCGGAAGAGGTGAAAGAATAAATGACAACGCACATCTTTTCGACAGAACGACTCGTTTTACGAAAAATGATACCGGAAGACGTGGATTCCCTTCTTGAAATTTTCTCAGATAAAGAAGTGATGAAGTACTACCCGTCCTGTAAGAATCGAAATGATACAGTGAAGTGGATCGAGTGGACATTACATCACTACAAAGTCTATGGTTTTGGAATGTGGATCGTTGAAGACAAAGAAAGTGGTCAGTTGATAGGACAGTGTGGCCTTGTTCTACAAAAATTAGTTCACGGTGTTGAAGTGGAGCTCGGTTACCTTTTTGCCAAACAACACTGGGGAAAAGGGTATGCGACGGAAGCAGCTTTCGCATGTAAGAAATATGCCTTCAATGAGTTAGGGCTATCCAAGCTTATTTCATTAATTGATCCACAAAATAAAGCTTCGCTAAAAGTAGCGAAGCGAATCGGCATGACATATGAGTGTACGGTTATAAAGTGGAATAAGCAGCTTAATCTCTATTGCTGTAACTCCATGTAGGAGACATTTATCCCCTTCCAGCCTGGAAAGCTGGATAAAGCTTCATCCCGCCGTCAGCAAATAGTGTAATTCCCGTTACATAACTTGCTTCATCTGAGGCTAAAAAAGCAGCGATGGAAGCAATTTGAGCTGGTTCCCCAATTTCTTTCATAGGAATCATGGATAGCACGTTTTTCTTTGTCTGAGGATCTGAAAATTTCTCTGCATTAATAGGCGTGTTAATGGCGCCAGGTCCTATGTTATTGACGCGTATGCCGTGCGGCGCATATTCAAGAGCAAGCGTCTGAGTAAGCATCTTCATCCCACCTTTGCTTGAAGCGTAATGAACAAAGTGAGGCCACGGGACGACTTCATGGACGCTTGACATGTTGATAATGGATCCTCTAATTTGATGTTTGATCATATAGTTAATCGCTTTTGTAGAGCCAAGAAACGTCCCGGAAAGATTAACCGAGATCACTTGATTCCAATCGTCTAGCGTCATCTCGTGTGAAGGGATTTCTTTTTGAATGCCAGCATTGTTCATCATCACATTCAGCGTTCCATAACTCTTATGTGCAGCCGTAATTAACCTCTCAACGTCCGCTTCTTTTGAAACATCTGCTTGTACCGATAGTGCCTGTCCACCCGAGCGTTTGATTTCCTCCACAACTTTTGTGGCCTCTTCTTCTTTTGATAAATAATTTACGACGACTTTCATCCCTTCCTTACCAAAGCGAATCGCAATCGCTTTTCCAAGACCAGAAGCGGCGCCGGTAACAATCGCCACTTTTCCATGTAACTCCTTATATACCAATTGTGCGAACCTCCTTATTTTTTCGTGAAGCCAAGCATAACGCCCCCGATAATAATCAGAATGGATCCGAGAATAACAAATATGAGTTGTTTTTTCGTTTTTCGTTCACCTAGTAGAAAAATTCCGCCAAGAGTCGAAATGATAATACCGGTTTGACTAAGCGAAAAGCTAGTCGCCGTCCCGACGCGAGGAATGGAGAGGAGAAGAGCAAGGTTTCCACTCGCCCACATGAGACCAGGTATCCCGTTTCGAAGCGTATATTTATTAAAGGGTTTATGATGAATACTTTGGAGAAGTGCGCCAACGACCATGCCAATGGCTTGAGGGAGAATAGCGGTCCAACCGTCAATGGAAAACCACCTGATGATTACCACGTAGCCGATATATCCCGCAGTTGAGAGAAGTAAGATCGTAAAACCTTTTGCTAAATCACTTTTTCCTTCCGCTTCCCCTTCTTCTGACTTCTCATAAGACGTGAAAATTACCCCGGCTACAATGAGAACGAGTGCCCCGATTCCGATTGTTAGCTTTGTCGTAGAAGACCACTCGCCAAATGCAATAACTCCGAACAAAGAAGTACCGACAAGCTGAAGTCCAGTAGAAATGGGCAGTGTTTTTGATACGCCAAGAAAGGCGACAGCTTTGAATTGATTCATTTGCCCGACAGACCAAAATAAGCCTGATATAAAGCCAACGATTAAGGCGGCTGTTGTAAAATCGGGCGTTGTAAAAAAGTACACTACAATCGAAAAAAGAAGGGCACCAACAGTGGTACCAACAACCTGGTTGTATGGTTCGCCGCCAAGCTTTGTACTAACGAGTAGAATACTTCCCCACATGACTGCCGGAATGAGAGCAATTAGAATTTCGACCATGTAACCACCTGCTTATCTAGAAAAGAATAGGATAGCATTCTTAACGTCTCACTTTTTCAACATTTTTATCCGTTCTTTATAGGAGTGATCGACACGATATGGAATGGCAATAAAATACATGTGGGAAATAAAGAGGACTTAAGGCATGAAAAAAAGAAATTTACTATGACTAACTTACTAATTTCAAAAGTGTGGTGATGCTTTCAATGCTACTTACAGCCAAAAATTTACTTTTAAATCTCTTACTTGTTTTCGCTCCGCTAAGTATTATTCAAATTCTATACTTATTGAAGCACACAAACTTTTTGAAAAAATCGTCCGGTTGGCTACTTACATTATTTCCTGGCGTAGCGATTATATTGTGTATGGTTTATCCCGTTGTTGTTGATGATAATTTCATCTTAGATTTTAGAAGAATACCTTTTATTCTCGGTGCATTATACGGAGGTAAGTGGGTTGCAATCATCTATCTTATCGTGACACTTGCTTATCGTTTTACTCTAGGAGGGGCGGGATTTTATTCAACCCTACTATCCTTTACGCTAATTACCATAGTCGCGTCAATTGCCTCATCGCATTTTCTTAAATACAGTTTAAAGAAAAAACTTCTCGTTGCTGCAAGTATTGATTTGATGGTAGGTGTAACATCTACTGTTATTTCCTTAACGGTCTTTGAAACGCAAATTCATACGTCTTCTTGGATACTTTTTAACATGACAAGTCTACTAGGGTTACTTTTAGCCACATTAGTCTATGAAGTTTTTCTAAATCAGTTTAAATTATTGCAGTCGGTGATGGAAGGGCAGAAGTTAGAAGTTGTTAGTCATTTAGCTGCTAGTATTTCTCACGAAGTTCGAAATCCATTAACCGTTAGTCGAGGGTTTCTTCAGTTAATTGAAAATGATCTTGAAAGCAAACAAACGAAAGATTATATGGAACTTGCGATTAATGAACTTGATCGAGCGACTGAAATCATTAATGATTATTTAACCTTCGCAAAACCGTTTCCTGAAGATGTAGAGGAAATTGATGTCGCAAGCGAAATCGCCTATAGTGTAGGTGTTATTACTCCTCTCGCTACGCTAAAAGATGTGACCATTACGACGAAAATCGACATATCACCGACCACGATTCAATCAGAAAAGCGTAAATTTCAGCAGTGTTTGATGAACATTTTTAAAAATGCGATTGAAGCGATGCCTGATGGTGGCACACTTACAGTTACGACAAAAATAGAAAAGAAAAAGCTAGAAATTAGTATAGCGGACACGGGAATTGGTATGACGGAAGAGCAATTAAGCCGAATGGGGCAGCCTTTTTTTACGACAAAAGAAAAGGGGACAGGTCTTGGAATGATGGTTTCTCATAGCATTGTCCAAGCGATGAAGGGGGAAATTATTTATGTTAGTACACAAGGTGAGGGAACGACCGTACATCTTGTGTTTGAAATTTAAAAATAAGGGGAAATTGAAACTTTCTTGTAAGTGATTCGTAAACAATAGAAGAAACGAATGGAGGTTACGATCATGAAAAAGTTTTATAAATCGACAACGAATAAGAAGTTATCAGGTGTTATCGGAGGAGCAAGCGAAATCTTTAACATTGATGCGAGCATGCTAAGAATCGCTTATTTTGCTTTATCTCTCTTTACTTCAGGACTGTTTGTGCTCATCTATATTGCGGCAGCGATTATTTTGCCAACGGATAAGGAAGTACAAAACAATCAGTAAAAGCAAGGACGGAGGGTAACGTGAAGAAGAATGGATTTTACAATGTTGTGGCTATGGTTAGCTCCTTTTTTCTATTTTGTACAGGGCTAATCTCTTTATTTGGTTGGATGGTGTTATTCTCAACCACGCTCTCTGCAATCTTCGCAGTTACTGGTTTTTTCGGTGTTCTGACGAATAGCTGGCAGTTGAAGAAGTATATGAAACAGAGTAGGTTGTATAACTCGTAAATACACCGAATTTATTATTGGCAGGATGAAAAAAGAGCGATGTACTTCGATGCATCGCTCTTTTGTTTTGAACTATTTATTAAAAATTAATTTCATATGAATGATACAATTAAAAAATCAGTAATCGTAAATTTGCGAAAGGAAGGATGTCTCATGACCAAACATAAGGTCTATACAATGAGCGTCGCAAGTGTCTATCCACACTATGTTACAAAGGCTGAAAAAAAGGACGTACGAAAACAGAAGTCAATGAAATTTTCTGTTGGTTAACAGGGTATAGCCAGAAAGAGCTAGAAACTCAGCTGGAAAACAAGGCAGACTTTGAGACCTTCTTTGCGGAAGCTCCTCAACTCAATCCTTCACGGACCTTGATTAAGGGTGTGGTCTGTGGTGTACGAGTGGAAGACATTGAAGAACCAACTATGCAGGAAATTCGCTATTTGGATAAGCTGATTGATGAGTTAGCAAAGGGAAAAGCGATGGAGAAGATTTTGCGGAAAGAACAAATATGACCGAGACAAAAAGAAAAGAAGCGCGATTCTCCATTGAAACTGCGCTTCTTTCCTTTTTGTCTCTAACAAAGAATTCGAATATTACACTTAACTAGGATTCACTTTTACTACGGGCTTTTCCCATAATAAAGCTCACGATTAACACTAAAATAATTGCTCCTATGATAGCGGGGATAATGTTGAATCCACCAATATCTGGTCCCCAGCTACCAAGGATAAGCGTACCTAGCCACGCACCAACAAATCCAGCAATGATATTTCCTATAATTCCACCCGGAACATCTCGACCTGTAATGACACCAGCAAGCCAACCAATAATACCGCCAATGATTAAACTCCAAATAAACCCTATTGGAAACACCTCCTACATACAATATCCTTCTGTATTGTTTTATCCTAAAAATGTCATTCTATCCTTAATCATAAATTGCTCGTTGAAAATCATCTATTTTTTTGTGCTTCAATAAGTCGATTGCAGCTTACTGCTCCTATCCTAATCATGGGGTGTCTCGATAATGCCATAATTGAATAGGAGAACTAAAAAAAACCGTATCTCATTCCCAGGGGGATAAAGACACGGTTTTTCATATACAATCACATAGGGATTAATCTCTTGTTAACGTTGCTTCCGAAGAAATAGCCTGAGCAAGGTTAGATGTAATGCGTATTTCACCAAAATCAATTCCAAGCTGAACGGCCGTTTGCGCTATTTCAGGGCGAATACCGGATAAGGTTGCCGTCACTCCGATTAACTTAAGGCCTGTAATTAACTGGAATATTTGCTGCGCGACTCTTGTGTCAACAAGGTAGACCCCCGACAAGTCAATGAAAAGATGGTCAACTCGTTTCGTTGTACAGCCTTCTAGCGTATTTTCGAAAATGGCTGTTGCTCGATCTGAATCAATGTCTCCAACAAGTGGAAGAAGCGCCTTTCCATCTGGAAGGTCGATTAGCGGAGAGCTAAGTTCATTAATCGTTTGCTGCTGTTCCTCAATGCGAGCATTTAAATGCTTAGATTTTTCCTCTACGACACGCGTCATCACAACATCAACTGCTTCAATGATGGCGTATTTCCAGATATCAAGACTTTTTTGAGACACGAGGTCTTCCGTTGTTTTGGAATACTCTTCGATAAAGTTCATGTATTGTTCACGTACGCGCTGGAATTCTTTCATAATAAGATGAGTAGGCGTATTTAAGTGTTCTGGATCACGTCCAATTTCCTGAACCCAATCATCAAATTCATCGAAAAAGGCACTTTTCTCCATTATGAATATTTTGCATAAGTGCTGATGAAACTCGAAATTTTGTGATTTTAATTCACGAATAACTTCAGGATCAGTTGAGGCATAGACACCCGTTCCGCTCTTGTCTAATGA
>ENA-ORXC01001758-ORXC01001758.1-marine-metagenome-genome-assembly--contig:-NODE-1758-length-12399-cov-8.783801_pt1 | contig 12399 bp, 18 predicted proteins | sample MGYA00237865_ERZ511478 | MGnify/ENA metagenome assembly ERZ511478 | reverse complement strand
GAAAGTCGAAAGGGGGGGGGGGCGGTCTCGGTCAGTGACCACGCGACCGCACGGCCGTCTGCGGCCGACGGCTCAAGGTGCGTTGAGGGGCGCGAGGGGGGGCCGCTGGGCGGGCAGCAGGCATCCGTTTTCTGCCCGCGCCCCCTGCAGTGGGGCCGATGTGTGAGCTGAGAGCGGTGTTTCGGTGGACGCCGTACGGAACGGGGGCGTGGCGTGAATGCGCTTGCCGCGCGCCAAAAAAAGTGCCACAGGTCGAGTTTCTCTCTTTTTTTGATGCACCGAAGTTCTCCCATGCGTAAACAGACCGCGCTGAGTTCGTTTCTGGTGTCAGAAAAGACGCCAGACGCTGGGAAGCACTCGAAAACGCGTGCCAAAAAAGAGGATCAAATGATCCTAAAAGGATCAAATGATGCTGTTGGTAGAATAGACACTAGGTCTCCAGCATGACGCGTCCCTTCCGAGACCTTGTCGTCCGGCTGAGCTTGGCAGCTTCCAAGTGGCGGGTAAGCGTCTCGACGACATCCCGAGGCGCCGCCGTCACTCCCTTCTCCGTGCAGGCGTTTTCGGCCAGCACCTCGCACGTCGAGCAGAACTTCCGCCGGGGCCTGACTTCATGCACAGGACCTCCCTCTCCTCGGGCCTGTCGCACGCGTACAAGAGCACGCGCAGAAAGACCGGACAGTAGCCCCCGATGCTCTCGTCCAGCTGGTGGCCCCTGTCGCTTGCCGAGATGGTCTCGCGGAAGGCTAGGTGGAGGGTCCGCTGCAGGACCTTCCAGCGCTTCCCCGTCGCTTTGGCTCTCGCGCTGGGCTTTTTCAGTGTGCGCACGACGGGAACGTACGCAATAGAGTACCTCTGAACCGGCTTCGAGACGTCATTGACGACTCGGATACGGATCGGGTAAAGGTAGTGCGCTGCCCACAAGTCAAAAGAAGGGAATGGGACCAATAAGCTGGGAAGGATGCGGTCAGAGGGAGCTCAAGTCCAGGACTCAGCGCGCTCCGCTTGCGCAAGGAGGTACGGCAAAACTCGACGGACACCCAGAGAGCATGCATGCAATGGAGAAGAGAAGGCACGTACCACCCGACCACGAGAGCAAACTTGCATCACTGTACACATAGAGGCTTAGTAAGAAGGCCTTGTCGAATGCGGTACCGTCAATGGTGTTCTGGTACGCCTTAACCTCCTCGCCGTCCACGGGCGCCTGGCGTCGGTCTCCAACCTTGCCATCATCACGGCGAAGCTCCTCCTTCTTTGCGTTGCGCAATGCCTCTAGTGCGGTGTTCAGGGCCGAAAGGAAGTAGGTATTGTAAATTACTCCCCCCTGCAGCAGCGTACACTTCTTCCAACCCGAGGCCAAGATGGCGTCGTCTAGGTCATCGCAAACTGCGTTGCGAAAGGCCGTCGCCGAGGAGAAGACGTCGCCGATGCGGTTTTTGACGTGAGCACCCGGCTTGCTACTCCCGTCCGACCCATCCCACTTGGAAAGCAGGTGGTACAAGCCGTTTTGGAAGACAGTCTGCAGGCCACTACCGTTGCCATTTTTCGCAAAGGTCTGCAACGTTTGTAGGGCTGGCGTGTTATATCGCCCTGGGTTGCGGTTTGGCCTCGCGTCCACAGCCGGCTCGCACCTCTTGGAGCTTCCAATGCGCTCGCACTCGGCTTGCGCCTTGGTGGACACGGACGAGAAGTTTTGCACGTGGAATAAGTCGCCCACCATCGACTGCGCGCTCTGCGGCGGCTTGCCCCAGTCATTGTGCTCCTCCTGGGCCGCTTGCGCCTTGGCGTCCTCGGAGAGCTGCAGCAGCAGCTCCGCGTCGTCCTTGTCGCAGTTATCGATTTCGCCAAAGACGCCGTCGTTGCTCGCCGGCGCGTCCGCAGCTGTCATACGAACCTTTGCGCGTACGTGCCTCGCTGGCCCGGCGTGCAGCATTCCGTCGATAACCGTCGAGATGACCGGCGATAAGCCCGCAAAGGGGTCCGCCTGGGGCGGAGCACGTACAGGCGCCGGTGTTGTCTCGCCTGGCGACGAGGAAACGGCCACAGCGGCACCACCGAGAGCGGGGCCAGGTCCAACCTGGCGCGGCATTCGACGGTTGGCATTCTGATCAAGTCGTTGATGCGCGGCGAGTGTGTGCTTTTGCATCGCTGCCATGTTGGCATTGGGCACGCCGCGCACGACGCATTTTGATGCCCCGTATGTTGGTCGCATCGTCAGGAATGCTGGAGAGGGGAGTGAACCGAGGAGTATTCGAGCGGCAGCGCGGCTTTCGCCACCGCCCAACGCGCTCAGAGCCACGCCACCGCGTTGGAAATCTGTGGCTATTGGGGCCACATGTGCCCTCCAGAACGTCGGTCGGCAGCGGCGCCGGCCTGTGGTAAAGGAGAGTCTCACATTTACTACGGTCAGACAACCACAGCGGGAAAGAAGAAGGACGCATGTCACAGCTACTGGCAGCACGCTAGAAGAAGAGTGGGGTCAGTCACGGTTCACTGCGCCCAAGGGGAGCGCGGCGGGCGGCAGTGGTCTTCAGCCACAAGATGGTGTCGACCCATGCTGCGCCCCTCGCCCGACCGCGGTAACCAGGATCTCAGCGTCCGCGCATGCACGGGGGCGGAGAGAAAGTGCACATACCTCGGCCGGTGACGTGGGGCTGAGCTTTCAGGTTGCACTCAACACACCTCCCGCCGGCAAATGACGGCCACAGGTCTGGGTTGAGGAAGCCACTATCGTGGGGCGGCCGGCAACTGGTCCAGTGCCGAAGCCGGTGGGCAGGGGGCTCTTCGTGAAACTCATGCTGGAAAAAATGTCCGGAGTGTCACCTGTGCAAACCCATCAGATGGGTGCAGGGGGGCGGAGGGCGGGGGTAACGAGACATTGGCCGCCGGGGCCTCGTTGCTCGGTGAATACCGGCGGTCGGCAGCCGAGTGGCCGACTGACTACAGTCGCAAGCGACGACGCGGCTCTTAGGCACGCAAGACGGTGCCAGTCGCGAACGAAGGCCGTTCGCAGCACCCGCTAGGTTGCTGTAGAACGGCACAAAGAGGCACGCCGATGGCTATGCGTCTCTCTGACGCTGGTCTCGAAGCTACTAGGATCGTGGGGCCATTTCTTTCAAGAAACACGTGCCTCACGTTCACATCACAGTCCAAGCTGCTCGATCTCCGCGACGTACCACAAATTCTCATTGAAGCTGGTTGAAAGTGATCATCGAAAGTCAATAGAGACGTGTATCCATTTCCTGACAGCCCTACTGCATTCTCCATTGCATCACGGAAATCGTATTCTCGCATGTCCATTTGCAAGCGATGAAAGCTTGGACCCTGTGCCGCAGAGTTGGTCAGGGAAATGAGCAAATAATCCTGCGGAGCGAGCCATTTGATCCACAGGCTTGGCCGTCGTCTCTGTCGCGAGCGGTGGGCTCCACAGTGATCGCCGTGTCTCGCCGCTCGTGCGCTTGCTGTGGTCCATCTGTCCGAAGACAAGTGTCCGAATATCCAGAGCTTGGACCCGACCATGTGGATGACGGGGAACCCGAGGATTCACCGGAGTCGGAGGAGGAAGAGGAAGTCTTCCCTCTCGACGTTCTGTCCCCGCTCGTGGCTAACGCAGTGACGTTCTCTACCTGAGAGGCAGAGCGCGCCAACTTTGTCTCCTTTCGGATCTTACGCAGCTTTTTGCGAAGAATACGAGCTGGATCCCGACTTTCTGACGCTTTACCAGTCGGCTCTTGACAAGAGGAAGACTACGCGCTCCCCTTCGCATCTATTTTGCACTTGCTCTTCGTCATGCGACGCGACATGGCAACCTGGGATTCCGACTCTAAGGTCTTCCTGGCGCACAGCCGCCATGTCGGAGAAACGGCAGAAAAGAGTATCCCCTGCGGATCCACCAAATGTGGGACTCACGACATTGGTTAGTTGACCGGCAGACAGCGACTGACCGTAGACTGATGATAAAGATAAATCTATCGCCCAAAGGGCGAGAAAGATGGACCTTGGATCGTGCTGCATCCGATGGGGATCCGAAGGCGCCGATGCCGGCGAGCCCCGGACCCGTCGTCCTTCAAATGAATAAAAACGATAAAGGGGCAAGGTCTATCGACCGCGCGATCCTTAAGATCGTATAACCACAAAAGAAGAACAAGTACAGAAAGGACAGATACAAAAGACGGAAGAATCCCCTGAAAGGGCGAGCCAAAAGTCGGCTCAAGCCTCCGCATGCTTACCGCCAAGTCATGGGGGCTGCAAGTGGCTGAATATTAGTAATTAAGGAGATATGCAACATCCTTCGTCCCGTAAGGTCCGGTCGGGGTTACCTTAGCATGCAACCAATGCGTCGATGATGGCAGAGGCCACTGAGACGCCGGTCATACGCCGAAGGGAAACACACTCCATGAGCTTGTAGGAGTGGTCTGTAATAGTCAGAATAGAGCGATTATCATACCTGGTAGGGCAGATTGGCCCGAAGAGTTCGACCGATAGGTCTGTTCAGGGTTCTGTGGAGGGGAACGACGTCACAGGGGACCTTTGAAGCCAAAACAAAAGCCGGTTTCTGGCACACGTCGTACAATGTGGAACAGTGTTGTAGATGTCCGTCATCAGAGATGGCCAATAGTACCGACACGGCGTGGTGACCTACATCCGGTTCATGACCGGATGGGCTGCCATCGTGGCGGGGATTTACACCGTAGGGATACGCTCACGCAAGCTTTCCGGAATTTATAGTTGGTCTCCGTACGGCGCATGCCGGAAGAAGGCGTGACTTTCGTCTTGAAGGAAGGATTTTTCCGTATTGCGTGCTACGCGATTAGCCATTTCGAAGCAAACTTCGTCTGCTTGTTGGGATTTGGCGACGTCGTCGTATTCGACGGGGGCCGGCATGTCGGTACCCGTGTACCTCCCCGTCAGAAAGCCGTTGGCCCTCTCGGCCAATGCAAGGAAAGGGATATCTTCATTGATATCGTCCACGGCGGCATCGTTGTCCGTCCTTGACAAAAATTATGGCGCGTTGTGCGATGCATTTGGCTGATACTGCATGTCGAATGTATATTCGTATCCAGGGTACCAACCTGAATGACCGAATGGGTCTGTAGCATCTCATGGATGCGCTTTTGCAAGTGGTCCGGTGCTTCACTGAGGTTCACACTCTTCGACGGGGTCCTCGCAAGTTGTGTTCGTTTCACCGACTAATGTCTCTGGGGAAGTCTCCTCCTCCAGGACGGACGCGAACATTTGGCCTTAGAAGGGCTCAGGAAACCCCAGGATACTGTTCTTGCGACTGATTGCCTGATCAGGCCCGAAGTTGCAAACACTGATCAGGAAGGGTTCGTCGTTTTTGACGCGGGAGACACCGCGGGCTACTGCTACGGACTTTTGCCGGCATAGGCGAATGATGAGAAAGATGGTCAACAAACCGGCGGTGGCGCACATGGCCATCACCCACTCTTCCATTCGTCCGATGGCACGCACTTGGCCGAAAGCCCGAACCTTAGGGGTTTGTCCTGCCAGGACCGTTACAACTTGTTATCAAACAGGCTAGCCAAAATTGGCGTTCGTCGCTGGTCGCGGGCGACTCGCGGTCTTCCTGGAACAAAGCCGCCGCATCAGACACCAGGGTGTCATTGGCTTCCTACGATAGACCGACTGGCCGCTCCTTGGGCCGTCAGACGGAGACGAAGTGTCTCCAGCTCCGCCTCAAGACTCTCCGCGTCGTGTGACTGGCTAGAGGCCGCCGCGGTCGACGCAGATTGATCTGAGAGGGAACCATCTAGGGTGGTGTAGTCGTGCTGATTCGCACGACGGCCTCCCGGATGCACATAGTCGGGAGGAAGGGTTTTTCCCTTTCCCGTCCCGCTACCAAGTTGCAGGTCGGCACCGCCAGGGATCACAGCACAACCAGCAAAAGTGCCAACAGCAACGACCAGCGCTGCAGTTGGAGACAGCAACCCACTACACCACGCGTCGTGACACACTCGATCGAGAGGCACGCCCACCGCGCCAAGCCAACCTGTGAGGAACCCATCAAGATGCCGCTAGGCAGCAAGATACAGCTCCCTATCACGGCGTACCAAGGTACGCGCGTAGGCGAGAGTATCCCCTGCTGCTCCACCAAATGTTGGATACATGACGTTGGTTCGTATACGCACGATAAAGCAAACACTATCGCCCGGCGGCCGAGGAAGAAGAACATTTGTTTGTATGACATCCGAGTGGAGCCGGGGGTGCCGACGACGTCGAGCCCCGGACCCATGGTGCTTTTTATTATAAAATGGACAAGGGGCGGGGTCGATCGACCGTGCGATCTTAAAGATCGTAAAACCACAGAAGCAGAAACAAAAAAATAAAGGACAGATCACCAGACGGATGAATCCCCGCAAATGGTACAAAAAGAACCACAAGTCAGATCAAATCTCCAAAGGACTACCGACTAGTCAAGGGGCCTACAAGTAGCCGAATCTTGATCATTCAGAAGATATGATACGCTCGTGGTTGCTCCACTGACCGTGAGGGGTGCGTGGCGCGTGTGAGAGCTGATCGAGCTCGGTTTTCTGCTTGCAACTGGCGTCGCTTGGCTGTCTGCCATCGCTTCGTTGGCGGTGGCGGAACGGTCCGGCGCCGCTTCGTGGGCGGCGACGGTCCTTACGTGCGTCTGCGCCCCATTGGGAATCGGCATTGGTGGCGCGGAGGCGGCTGACTTCTTGCCACCGTCGGCGGCAACAAAGCTGGCCATGTCCAAATCTTATGTCCTCATTGCCCTCACCGAGTACCACCCGGGTCGGTTGCTGGGGCTGGCATTTTCCTTGCTTTCCTTCTATGCAGTGTGTGCGGCAGCAGCCGCAGTGACGGTCATCTTTTCCAAGCGAACAGCGGGGCCACAGGCGGCTGGGACAGAGGCGGCGACGGCCCACGATGGAGCCGCCCAAGAGGCTGTGCGCTTGGTAGCGGCGACAAGGGCTCGGCGGTGGCGGCAGTGGGTACGAAGAGGGTGGCGGCGACGCTCGCTTCCGGCATCTGATGCTGTGGGAGAGCATGATATACCTGACGGAGGGGCGGGCCGATGCAAGCGCCGGCGTGACGTCTTGTCAGTTCGGAAGGAATTGAAGAAGCGGTGGCTCATCAAGTAGGATGAGCGAAGGCCGGTGCTGACCATGTCACACAAAGATTCTGCTGCGTTTTTCTCAAGGAAAAAATGTAAAACAAGATCGTCTCTCTCGCCGGGAATTGAACCCGGGTCTCCCGCGTGACAGGCGGGCATACTAGGTGTTTCGTCGAAGTGACAGTTGATGGACCACTATACTACAAGAGAGGACATGAAGGAGACCAGCGTAATTGTGTATTTATAGCTATCGACTTCTATCGATTGTTCACGCAGTTCGAAGCGACCCAAAGACGATCCAACAGTATTGGAAGCCTACTAAACAGGCCCACGGCGGCGCTGATAAACACTGGCAGCAACACGGACGGCGGTCGGCGAGCCGACCGCACCGCCCAACGCGCGCACACGGCAGCCAAGTATGTCCCATGACAGGCGCATCGGGCGCTGTTTACTGGCAGAGGAAAAAAAAAAGAAAGAAAAAAAAGCACCCCTGCGCGGGGGAACCACGAGCGCCTGCAGCCGGGATGCGGCCTGCCCCTCTCCCGGCACCTACGTGGACCACCGGGGACGTGCCGGCGCGCCACGGCGGTGGTTGGGGAAGCGCGCACGGTGGGGGGGGACCGGAATTATTGGCGGCCGCCGCCCGACGGCCGGGCAGGCGCCGCTCATCAGCGGCGGGGCGGGGGCCGGGTCGGGGTTGGGGTGGCGACGCCACGGCCGAGGACGACACTCCCAGCTCGCCGCTTGATCGCGATCCCGGTGGGTCGCAATGCAAGCGAAAAAAGTACGACACAGGGTACTTTATTGCTCCCCTACATGTCTGAATCACATGATGAAAGTAGCACGTCATGCCATATGTGCACCTCGCGAGGATCCCCCGCAGCCGGTTCGACGGCTATTGGGTGAGGGAACACTCCAAGTCTCCTTCATTTTCTTCTCTGATGGAGTTGTCTCCCGACAGGGAAGGAACGCACTTCTGCGGGGTATATTGCTGATCCCCCAATTTTGTCCTCATCGGCAGAGAACGGGAGTGCAACAGCGATGCAGGGACATTTATGATTGGCCAAGAGGATCGACAGCAGTGCATGTCGGGTCCCATCATTACAGCATGTGCCCGTACGGCCCGCAAACGCACAATCGGCGCACTCGCTTTTCTGAGATTATCTGAGAATCTCGAGGAAAATCTCGATAACAAACTGCTCTGGGCTACTTTACCCCATGAGACGACTGAGAAAGGAAGAATATCTGAAGAAAACGGAGAATCTCGATTCTGCACGGACCTGGCGGTTGGAGAGCCAATGGAGCGTCGTAGATTTGCACTCAGCAGCTGTTTGCTGCTGTTCTAGACCAATGGTTGGCCTGTTTTACAAAGCAGTCGCAGTCTTGGCCGATGAGGACAAAATTGGGGGATCAGCAATATATGTCGGAATGAGGCTTGGTGCACTCGCCTTGGTCTGATTCCAGTCAGGGACACGTTTATTGCCCGGGGGACACATTTATTGCCCGGGGGACATGTTTCCTGTCCGGGCACTCACAGGCGATCACACCCGGCACTGTCGCCTGTTCAGAGCACAACCACCGACGTAGAATTTTGCTGCATACGAACCTCAATTAAGGTGCCACGTGTGTCTCTCTGAGTGGCGGGAGAGCGTATGTGAAGACTGTTCAAAGATCTCAGGATGATCGGGACCCCGGGCCGAGGGGATTTACCTCAACACGGGGGCTACATATTTTCCAACGAGGCAGATTGGAGCTTGGCATGGGTGGGAGAAATCGTTCTAATATTCGTATGATACCATTCAACAACGAAGGGTCACCATTCAACAACCACTGTAAGGCGGTCTTTTCTGCAGTGTCTACGCATAAATCATTTTCTGGGGTTTTCCAAAACTGCCGTACTGCAACTTGGGTCAGTTTTCGATGGTCGGAAAAACACGGAAGCGAAACACAACCGACATGACTGGACGCAACAGGTCGTCAGCTGTCGAACGGTGGTACTCTCGACCGAGTCGGACACCTGGGTGGGACAACACGGACGAAAACGCGTCGTGAGGGTGTTTGCCTCGGAGCGCGCCAAGAGTCTAATTCTGCGGTCAATTCGCCGCCAGAGGCACTCTCAGGCGTCCCACCATTGTCAGCCCGCCAAAAACCACCATCGACGCGCCCGATGCCAAGCGTCAAACGACGCTGCCCGCTTTGGCTCCCCGACAGAGAGGTCCTCTCGACTCTGAGGGGCTCGCCCGACGGCGGGCGAGATGGGTGGGCGTGCGAGCGGTCGTCCGGTGTCTGGTGGGGCACGCAAACCGCTGCCGAGGCCGGATCAGCAGCGGCAGATGGCTGCTCTGCCATCGAAGGGCCTGGCGGGCACCGCTGTCGCTCGAGAGGTTGGGGTTTCTCGTGGTGCGGTGCACCACTTCGTCGCTACTACGTGTGGCCGCAGCAGTTTTCCGCATTCTTCAAGAGCTACTACCCAGAGGAGCACAAGTTGCTGGCTCTAGACGGAGCAAAAGTCCACCTATCTGCTTTTGGCCTCCTGGCGCTCGTGCGGGCTAAGGTGCATGTTATTGCAGAGCCCTCTAAATTTTCGCACCTCATTCAGGCTTTGCACAACAAATCGGCATAGGGCAGCTTCCAGACAGCCATTTGACGTCAATTCTGCAGCCGGTCCGGTGGGTGTGTCGGTCTCGGGTGCAACTTCACAGTGCTGTACTTGATGGACTGCATCAAGAAAGCCGCCGACCACGCTTTCTCCCCATCCCACCTAGCCGCCGCGCCTGCTAACGTCGGAATGTGGCCATTGGACACCAAAAAGGTCTGTTTGGAGGAGGTTAACAAGGGAGCCGACCGCACGGCAAAGGACGTCGACTTACAGCTTTTGGCCGACCGTGCGGGCCCTACCATGCGCAAGGACCTCAAGCAGCCCACCATCATCCAGGGCACTCTGTCGACTGCTGGGCGGCTCGTCAACCTGACGGCGCCGGATGTGATTTCCGCCCTCGAGAAATTGGAGGAGGACAAGCGAGTAAAGGCCGCTGCGCAGGAGCAGGGGCGGCGGGAGAAAGCTGCACGGGTGGCGGCGAACAAGGCCACCAAGGCCAAGCGGGACGCTGCTCTCGAGGCGGACAGGTTCGAGAAGGCGTGGCGCGTTGCTTGCACCGACGCCGTGGAGGAGGCGCGCCACAGATTGAGCTGGGCAAACCTGTATCCACGCAAGTGTAAGCTGCAGATGGCTGCCACAAGGCAGCGCGCACGCTTCGGCGTTGCATCCGATTGAGCTGGAGAGGTGGTGTCCGTGTACTGCTCTGATGTGTGTTTGTTTGTTTGTGTGCGAGTGTCAAAGCGAAGAATGAAGTGTCGTTTGATTGGTCCGCGGCGTTCGGTAACGGATGGTCAAACATCAAATGAATCTTCCAATTATCGTCCGACACTGCGAGGTGACTGCTTTAGACGGGAAAGAGGAATGGTTGTTGAATAGCGACCCCGTCGTTTGCCCAGTAAATCAAGAACAATATGAGAGTGCTCTCCGAGAAAAAAAAATGGACACGACCTCAGGAGGCTCTCACCAGCACATCGGTATGCTCGAAAGAAATAAAGGACAGCAGAAGCGCCCATGGTGAGTTTTGTGGTTGTGGAATGGTAGCATACGGATACGACCTGCGAACCGACGTGATTGGGCTGGTGGAGCAGAGGAGAGACTGAATCAGCCCGGCTGCTGTCGATACAGCGACAATTGCAATGCGGGACAGGCGCGCCCGCGTCGGGAGGTGGTGGGATACCGTGACACGAAGCACATTTAGAGATAAATTCAGAGCTGTCACGCGCAGATATCTTGATCGAGAGACAACTTGGGGACGACGCGTGGCACCTGCCAAGTCCGAGGTGACCCCTTACGGAGAATTTGTCGTATGTGGCGAGGACAGTGCCTTGCTGTCGCCTAGTCCCGCACGCGCGTGCTCTCTGACGCACGCGACGTTGGCAGCGACTGGGGTCTCCATCACATCAAAAAAGGAGGCACGGCACGCCTCTCGAAGCTTGCGCGAGGAGCAGTACCCCTCCAGAGGGTGGTCTCTTGCACTTTGAGGTTTGCAGGTGTGATGCATCGCCTGGAAAAGGGCCTTACCATCGAGAATTTGAGCACCCCTGCAGCCACGTGAGGCCGAAATCTCGCAGGTCGGCACATGGTTGGCTGTGCGAGGGACGCTGGAAGGCGTCCTGCGCGCCGCCCGGGAGAGATTGGTTTGAACGGAGGTTCTGGGAAGTCACTTCGTCGACGCCAGCTCCTGGCAGGCCCACCCGCCCCCGCTCGCCCAACGCTGCCGCTAAACCGCCCCGGCGGTGTCCGTCCCAGCGAGAGCGAGGGAGGCCTGTTGGCGTAGCCGTGGGCGGTGATTTCTCGCTCGACACTGGTGGGTTGCCTCTGCTGGGTGACCGTTGCTGGGTTCGCATCGCCGGGCTGGCGCTGCCGGGCCCACCAGGCGCAGTTTCTGAGCCACCTTCTCTCTTCGGGGCGCTTCGGTGCATTTCTGGGTGCTACTGGGCGCTGCTTGGTGTTGTTGCTGGATGCTTTCAGACGTTGACGGGCGTTTCCTTCAGTCGCTGTTGTCCTACGTGCTTGGCTGTGTGGCCGGCGCAGCCGCCTTTGGGTGCTCGGCGTTGATAGGTGCTGCTGGGCGCTTTTTCTGGACGTTGCAAGGGGTTTCCGGGCGCTGTCGGGCGTTTCCATCGCCCAGTGCACTCGGCGTCACGGCGGTGCTGGCGGTCTCTGAGAGCTCTTGGTAGTTTCTGGGTGCTCTTTGGGCGGGCCCTGTGGTTCTCGGGCGGGATGGGCGGGGTAGGTGGGTCGGACGGGCTGAGTGGGCTGGGCTTGCATGCAGGGGGGGTGGCGCGCGGCGCCTCCCGCCTATGTTAGCAAGGCGCAGACGCTTCGAGGGCAGCTTCATTAATGCTCGGTGTGTCGCCATTCATTGGCGTCCCCGCAGCACCCGCTTTGCCAGTGGACTTGCCCGTTCAATTGGGCTCCAAGTTCTCCTTTCCGGCACCGGCGGCGTACACCGCCGCCGACTGACGGGGCAGTGTGGTATGGGCGCCCCCCCCCGACGTCAGCCTCTTACCCTCTCTCTCCTTTTTCCAGGCCTCCACTTCGATCTTCACCCCCCCCCCGCCGATATCGCTCGTGGATATCACCCCCTGACGGAGACGCCGTGATAAGGCCCGTGTCAGCGCCGAGCGTCCGACAGTTGGCGGCACGCTGTGGCAGGCGCGGCCAAGCCGGGACGGGACAACAGACGAGCCCCCCCCCC
>ENA-ORXC01001757-ORXC01001757.1-marine-metagenome-genome-assembly--contig:-NODE-1757-length-12405-cov-3.990428_pt1 | contig 12405 bp, 5 predicted proteins | sample MGYA00237865_ERZ511478 | MGnify/ENA metagenome assembly ERZ511478 | reverse complement strand
GGGCAATGGTGGTGAAAACGGGTTTTCCAGCCTTGCGTGGATGGAGGCGGCCGCGGCGCTGACGCCGCCGCCGCCCACGGTGCGCGCACCGCCACGTGCTGCGACGGCGACGGGGAGCACCGGGGAGGGGAGGAGGGCACATGCGCCGTCGGCCGTCGAGGGGCAGAGGCGCCAGGGAAACAAGCGCGCGCGGGTGGAGCGGCGGCAAGGGGACACAAAGGGACACGGCAGAAAACAATGAAGGGATGCCACGCGCACGCGGCCTAGGGGACCTGCTCGCCCTCCACATCCTGCGCGTCGGCAGCCTCCCCCGCGGACAGCTGCTTCACCGGTTTGGCACCCGGCATGTCCAGCTGCCGCAACAAAAACACAGTGACGGGCACGGCGAGGAGCAGCCCCGGCACCCCATACATGTGCTCCGCCACGTACAGCACGACGAGCACCAGAATGGGGTGGAGGTGCAGGTGCGCCGAGTAGATTTGCGGGTTGAGCACGTACGCCTCGACAACGTGGACGCCCGCCACCATGAGCAGCACGCCGCCGCTCTTGGCCAACCCGCAATCCGAGAGCGCGAGCACGAGCATCGGGAAGGTCGACACAAACACGCCCGCCACGGGGATAAAGGAGCAGAGGAGGGTGACGAGGGAGAGGAAGCCAATGCCCGGAATGCCGAGCAGCATCAACCCGAGGGTGGTCAGGGAGGTGTTGACGAGCGCAATCATCGTTTGCGCCTCAAACGATTTGCCGAGGACGTCGGCAAAGTCACCGAGGCGCGGCGCCAGCTCCAGATAGGCCGTCCGCGCGCGCGATTTGCGGAGGGACTTGACGCCCTGCGCGATGCGGGGGAGGTCCCACAAAAAGATGGCCGAGAAGAGGATCGCGACCAGCCCCTTAAAGGCAGTCTTGGTCGACTGCCCGACGAGGCGCGTCAACACCGACGCCGCCTTGGTCACATACCCGCGGATGGAGAGTTGGAGGAGGATGCCGAGCCGCCGAGACCGCTCGGGGGTCCACGCACTCGCGTCGACGGCGGGCGCGTCGGGGACGGTGCGGAGGAGGCGCCGCGCCTCCCGCTCCTTGGCCGACGTGGAATAAAAAGTGGACGAGGGGGCTTCCCCGGCCGCCGCGGCGGCCGCCGCCGACGCGGCCGCGCTGCTGCTCCCACTGGCGGCGGCGGCGGGGCCGAGCCCCCCCCCCGCCGGCAACCGCCCGCCCGCTGCCGCCGCCGTCTCGTCCAACTGCGGCGGGTTGAGCGCAATGATGACGGCCGACTCGAGTTTGCCCGCCAGCTCATCGCCGAGCGACCGCCGGATCCCGTCGGCGACAAACACGTAGGGGTTCTCCGACTGCATCGTGCGGATAAAGTATTGGGATTCGCGGATGACCGTCGGCACGGTCATGATGCTAAACGCGCCAATGAGCGACACGATGAGCGCATAGTAGGCGGCCACGACGGAGCGGCGGGGGAGGCGCCCCGACGACACCCGACCCGCCCACCGGACGACCGTTTGGCCAATGTAGCCGAGGATAAAGGCCATGAGGATGACCGAAAGGAAGGATCGCAGGGCGACGAGGGCGCCGAAAAAGGCCGCCCAGATGGCGACGCGTTTGAGGGGGATCTTGGCGAGGAGCGTCTCGACATTCTCCTCGTCGGCGGGCCCGCCGGCGTTGCTCCCGCTGGGGCCGGCGGCGGCGCCCGCGCTGGCGCGGGGGGTGGCGACCGTCGGGGCGCCACCGGGTGGGCGGCCGACACGGGGGTGACGGCGGGCGGCTGCCGCTGCCGCCGCCGGCCGAGGCCACCGGCCGCACGCCGCGCGCCGGCCACCCGCAAAGGCGCTCAGCCGTAGGCCACGGCTGGCGGCTGGCGCCACAAAGGCGCCGGCCCACGGGCGGACGGCCATGATGGCACTACCGGGAGCGCCGCAGCAACGGGGGTGATGGGTGGAGGGCGGAAACGGTAACGAAACAAAAGCAGGTCAGGAGGGCCTGGGGAGGTGACGGTAGAGGGAGAGCGGAGGAAATCGCTCCCAGTGGAGGAGGAGACACCCAATACACAGTGTCGGTCACGGCATACGAGCTACGCGTGACGTACTGGTGCGTGGGGGAGGTGGGGGAGGGGCACCCGCGCCGGTCGCAGCCGAAATCCGACCGACGGCGTCGCCGATGGGACCAGCGGCGGACGGAACCGGGACGCGGCAGGCTCTAAAGTCGAACGAGCGGGGGGCGGGCCAGAGGCCGGGAGGCCACCGAGCGGGACGGCGGCGGGACGGCCTTCCGTGCCGCGCCGCCGGTTGGGCAAGGAAGAGGGCGGCGGGCCGTGCGAGCGTGGCGGTCGCAGCGCGGATGCAACCGTGGGCGAAGCGGGAGGAGCGTCCCAATCCGAGATGGCCCGCCGGGTGACCCCGCGAGGGCCCCCACCCGCTCCAGGAGCGTGTGAGCAGTCGGGGTCAGTTGGGGGGCTGCCCGCCAGCCAATCGGGGCATCGAGAGAGATCAGGAGCGCCAATAGATCCGTGGGGATCTCAGATGCAATCCGGGCGCGGGCAATTGCACACCACCCTCAACAAGCGGATGACAGAATCGTACTTGTCCAAGGGATTGCATGTCGACGGATTGGGCCCTCAACGACCCGCGCGCCGTGTTCGTCGCCCTCCTTCTCCGCGCCCGCCCAGCAAAAAATCAACATCTCCCGTCCCGGCGGTGCGGGTGAGCGCCCCCCGCAGCCTCCGCCGCCGGGAGAGGTACGTCGCCGCGGTGGAGGAGGTCGGCCGTGTGGTGGCGGGTGCTCCACGGCAGTGTGCCCGTGCTCTCGTCTGGTCGTGACGGCGGACGTGCCCGGCCCTTGCGTGGCCGGCGTTGGCGCCGCCTGCGACCGCTGACGGCGACATGCAGGCGAGGAGAGCACTTTGGGGGGGAGGCGCCGGCAGGGGCTCGGCCCGCTGCCCAGCCCCCTGCCTTTTTCATCGGTTGGTGCCCGTTTTCTTGTTTGGGCCTGCGATGCGCGCTGTCGTCGCGTTTCCCTGGACTCTGTTGGCACCGGGCGCTGCGCGAGCTGCGTGCGTGTGGGGGAGGCGCCCACAGGGCCGGAAAGTGGGAGAGGATTTGGAGGGGGGTGATGACTCGTCGGGTGTCGTAGGAGCGCGCGCACAGCGGTGGTGGTCTCGACGGTTGTCCGAGCTCGACGGCCGGCCGTGACGTCACCTGGCCGCCTACTCTGCCATCCCCCCAGCTTTGAACTGTCCTGCCGTGCGTGGTTACTCGGTGTTTCTACCCTGCTCTTCCCCCCCTGCTCCCGCACCTCCAATAGGCTGGTACGTGCCTTTCCTCCTCCTCCCTCTGGCTCCTCTGCCTGCTCCCCTTCAATCTTCCCCCTTGCCGGCGGCGCCCGCGTTGGGTGTTCACCATGGATGACGATGGTCAGGCGCCGACCACCAAGGGCGCATTTTCCTTCTTCCAGCAGGCCGACGAGGCAGGCGGTGCCGCCGCCGGCCCGAACCGGGGCCGCCCGCCCTCGACGCCCAACGCGACGGACACGTCCAAGACATCAACCGGCGGCGGCCTCTTTGTCATGCCCGACATCCAGCTCAACCCGACCAAGGGCGTCATTGGCGATTTCGTGTGCATGGTCAACAACTCGGTGCGGCTCGAGGTGCGCGACTTGTACCGGATCCTCCAGTCGTGCGAGGCGCGCAAGCTGCAGCTGGGGCCGACCGACATGGAGCTACTCTTTGCCTGGTTTGAGGAGTTTGAGATCCTGTGCGTGGACCTCTTTGAGATGGAGGAGGACTTGCTGTTTGCGTTCATCGAGCGCAACGACCACCTGTCCCGCTACGACCGGGTGTGGTCGGGGGAGGGGGACAAGCTCAAGGGCGCCCTCTGTGAGGCCAAGCGAACCCTCGCCAAGGGCACCATCACCTCCGCCTTCGCCCGGTTTAACGACCTCGAGGACGAGTTTTGTGGCCGCCCCGCCGCGCAGGTCTTCCCGGCTCTCGCGCCCGCGACGGAGGAGCTGGCGTCTGCCATCCTCTCGTTTGTGGCGCTCAAGGACCAGGAGCTGCCGCCAGCGCTGCAAACCCGCTTCTCGGAAAAGGAGATTCGCGCCCAGGAGAAGAAGTACTGGGCTGAAACCAAGGTCATGGAACACTCGGACGTCATCCTGTCGTTGGCCACCCGGTCCATGACCCCGGACGAGCGGGCGCGGTGGAAGGCGCGTGCTGCGCCGAGCCGCGCGGCCATCCTCGGCCTCCGCACCAGCGGCGCGGAGCTGTACGCGCGCTTTGAGCGGTGCCACCTGGCCTTTGTCACCGAGTCGGAGGAGCTGGTCGAGACGTCCAAGGCGGAGCGCGCCAAACTCATCGAAGCTTCGAAGTCGGCCAACGGGGCGGTGGCGGACCGTGAGAACTTGGCGTCGGTGATTGAGCTGCAGCTGGCCAAGATCAAGGAGGACTCGGAGGCGGCTGCAGCCAAGGCGGCGAGGAGGAAACTCGGGCCGCTGCGTGCGCTCAAGTCCCCGCGCTCGGCGGCAGATGGGGTTGGCAGCACGCCGGCGTCGCCCGTGGACGGCGCGGCGGTGGAGGAGCTCATGTCTCCCGTGTCAGAGGTCGACTCGCCGACCGCCCCCGTCGGCTCGGCGCTCGTGCGGGTGTTGTCGGGCGGCCGCAAGAGCAAGGGCGACGTCCCCCCAACGCCTGCGCCACGCAAATCCAAGGGCCCCGAAAAGTCGCGGTGGAGCCGCTCAAAGTCGACGGTCTTCATGCCAACGTCGCCAACGAACGGGGAATTTGAGTACCTGTCCCCACTGTCGTTGTCGGCGGGCGTCCCAGAGGGGCAGCCGCAGTCAACGCAAGGCAGGAGGTCAAGGCTCTTTGGCGGCAAGTCCAAGAAGGAACTGGCCCCAACAGCAGACTAGCGGCCGTGGGAGGTGTATCATAGTAGGGGTCTTGTTTTTGTTCTCTGCGCTATCATGAGGATACTGGCAGTTCCGTATCGGAGGGCACTCCTAAGATTCGAACACTTGTTCTCGCACACAAGACAGTTCACCCCAACGCGACCGTCTATGAAGAACTAGCCACGCACCTGTCTACCATGTGGCGTGAAGAACATGCAAGCTGTTCCCCAGCACCCGGTTTGCCGCGGCGAACTAGAGCTACGTATCGCAGTGACAGGCAGTTGTACCAGCCAAACAGCAACGAGGCAGTGCAAGAGCCAACGTCCCACCGTCGATGTCTTTGACGTCAAAAACATGCGGATGCGATTGTTATTCACAGTAAGTTTTTTCTCCCAATAATCCAAGTTCGCAGCTGTCCCCAATGTTCCTGAATGCGGCCGTAGAGGGCGTGGTGGGCACAGAGGCCAACTTGGAACAGTGGCTCAACACTTGGACCGTGAGGTTTTTAAAAAAAAGAGAAAACACCGGAATCGAAATTTCGATGCATAAAAGGTACGTTCTTCGAATGAGAACACACAAAGCAACTGTCTCGTGACGCGGTAGATGCAGATTTCCATCATTGAGTAATAGTACTTGTCGCGGGGATGCCTCGAGATCAGCTGAATATCTAACGATTAGCCAATCCAGTTGCCTGTGGAGATGAAGTCGCTGCGCCGCACCACTCGTTCGGCCAGGGCCGCCGCTCAGCCACACAACACCCGTCCACACGGACCAGGTCAATAGCAATCTCCACTGGCACGACAGTAAGACCAAATCATCAGCTCAGGCCGCCGCCACCTGGAAAGCCCCGAGGAGCCGCGCCGGAGCTCCGTCGGATCAACCGCTGCCTGCAGGGAGCCAATGGCTGAGGAGCGTGACGCTCTTCGCGAGCCGTCGAGGGCCCAAACGACGCCTCGCGGAACCCTGTCTCGCACACGCTCCCCGTCCGAGGGGTTGGCGCCAGAGGAGAGCACTCGGAGAGAGAGAGGGCAACGCGAAGAGCATGCGTTGGGAGGGGCTGGTCTGCGAGAGTGGGAGATGGGGGTGGCTCTGAGCGGCTTCCCGAGGGGTGCCTTGTCCGTGCACCGAGAGAAGCCCCCCCCACGGCAAGTCTGCCGAGACGACACGCATGCATTGAACGGAGGTCCACCCAGGGCCCATTTTGCCGGGATGCCGTTCAACAGGTGCACTGCAGGCGGGGGGTGAGCGGGACGAGGGGACTGGCGGAATTGGCGTCGTTTGGGCCCTCGCCCGACACTGGGCTGGGCGGCAGGGGCGCATAAAGCGCGGTGTTCTCACCCTCTCCCACACTGCCAGACACCCAACTTGTCGTGTTCGCCCGCCGCCGCCCTCCTTCTCCTCCACCCTTCACAATCCTTCTCTCAGCTACATACCCCCCAATCCGGCTTCCGTTGCTCCTCACCTCCTTGGCCGTCTGTCCTTCTTGAGCGCGACACAGTTGTTTCCTTGTATTTTCTCTTGGCAGACGCCCCTTCTCCCCTCAAGGCTCTGTACCATGACGTCGACGTGTACCTTCGTGCCGCCGCCGGTCGCTCCCACCCGTCCCCCATCTGCTGGCACGTCGGCGTTTACCCCTGGCGCCGCGTCGGTTGTCGCTGGCACGTGCCCCACCCCCCCGGCAACCAACCGCCCACGCATGGGTGCGGCGACTGTGGCACCCGCCGCTGCCGCCCCGCGAACGGCGGCGGAGGCCCTTCACGCAGCTGGCGGTGTTGATCCACACACCCACCACGTGGCCGCGACGCTCCGTCGCCACACGAGCGCGCGTGCCGACGCGGCCGCGTCGGATGAGAAGCGGTCGCGGCGCCCGGGCGTGGCCGAGTGGTCCCCGGTGCCCAACGTCAAGTGCGGCACGTCGTCGGGGGGGGGCTGGGTCGGCGGCGCCGCAGCCGTGACCGCGGACGCTGCCGCCAAGCGCGCCGCCTGGGCGGCCGAGATGGCCGCCCTCCGCGGGGATCCTGTGGCGGCGCCGGCGCCCGTTGATGCGCCGGTGCCAGCAAAGGTCGAGTCGCGCCCGCTCTCCTGGGCCGCCCGTCAGGCGCGCCTGCGTGAGCACGCCGCGTCGGTCATCATCAAGCAGACGCCCGTCAAGGTGGCGCCAACGCCGGTCGCGACGGCGCCAACGCCTGTAGGGGTGGCGTCAACGCCCGTCAAGGCGATGACTCCCAAGCTCGCCGAGGTGCCCGTTCCCAGCATTCTGACCGAGCCGTCCAAGCTTGCCAAGGCCCTGTCCCCGACGCCTGCTGCGTCACCGCTTGAGGCGGCGGCCTCGTCACTGGCGTCGTCGTCGCCTGTCAAGGCCGCGACTGACGTGCCGGTGTACGCGCCTCGCGCCGCCCCAGCTCCCGTGGCTGCGTCTATGTCGCTGGCCGCAGTCTTGTCGCCTGCGCCGGCGCCGTCGCCGCTTGAGACGGCGGCGTCCGCGCTGGCCACGGCGGCTGGCGCTTCTACTGCGGACGCGGCCGCCGCGGAGGTGCCGTCGTATGCTCCACGCGCCGCACCGGCAATCGTAAAGGCGGTCGCACGGACCGTCGCTGTGTCCGCACCCGCGCCCGCCAAGGTCACCGAGCCCGTCACCCCCCGCATCATCCACGTGCGCTCCGCGTGGGGCAAGACGGGCTCGGTGGCGCCGGCCGTCAAGCCGACGCGCAAGGTCATCCACGTGCACTCGTCGTGGGGTAAGACCACCCCTGTCAAGGCCACCTCTGTCAAGGCCACCCCTGGCCAGGCCACTTCTGTCAAGACCACCCCTGTCAAGGGCCCTACGGCGCTGCGTGTGTCTTCTGTCCCCGTCAAGGCTCCCGTGCCGTCCAACACACCTACCCGCACTGCGCCGGTGACCCCGACGGCGGCGCCGGTGGTTCCAACCTTTGTGTCGGCAGCCGTGACCGGTGTCACCGCACCTGCCTCGGTGGCAGTGGCCGCGCCCGTCGAGGAGGACGACGAGATCCCTGCCGCGATGCGGGCGCTAGTGACCCCGGTGCTGACCATGGCGTTTGTCGGCGCGTGCCTGGCGCTCAGCCACGTGGGTGCCGTCATTGGCGCCGGGCTGCCGCTCAACTAGGGGCTCTCCATGCCGTTGCCTTTGGGTCCGACACCCAGACCTGCTTTTGTCACTGGAATCCTGGCTATTCAGCAAGGCGTCACCGCGCGCCCACATACCACGCCACTTCACCAAGAAGCTGTATCACCTGCTTGCCCAGTTGGGGTGGCTGGTGAGAACCAGCCGGCCGAGTCCGAGCTGCATCCGCTCTTCTGCTTGTTTCGTGCCGTCGTAGTTGTCGAGGTACCCGCGACGGGGGCGGCTGAGGCATCCACTACTTCTACGTTCATCATGCGGCCTCCCACAGGGTGTGGGCGAGGCCGCAGTCACCCCCGCTTCGGGGATGGCTTTAGTTCTTTCTTCATGTTATGGGGCCCGGGGTCGTCCGCGATATGCGGCGTGCATTTGAATAAATGTTGTTTTTCTCTTGAGTAGGGGGAGAGGCCAGGTACTATCGCGTCCAGAACGAGACAGAAATATCGTGCCGCAACATAAGCGGGACGCATGTGCGCTTGGAGCGCCTTGTGCACAAGGGCGTGTGGCCTTGGACACAAGGGCGTGTGGAAAGCCTAGGGCGACCACGGGACAACGAGTGCTCCCGTGGTCGCCGTAGGCTTTCCAAACTCGTCCTGCTGTCGTTCATGTGCCATACTCTGTCTGCAGAAGCTCGTCTGCGGACGACCAGAAATGAGCTCTCAACAAAATACACCGAGTCTCACACTTTACCTGCCCTTCTCCTTCCCGACAGTCTGCACCTGCCTTTTTCCTTCCCCTTGGCTGTACTGTAGCTACTTACCTCACGAGCCTCTCACATCTCCCCATGAGCAATACTGCACCATTGTGACTTCTCTCTCTTTTCTTGCAAAAAGCATGTCCAAGTGACGATTTCAACGTGTGCCAGTCCAAGAACCTTGTCCTTGCTTCATCCTACACCACCTGTCTGAACAGCTTCTGTAAGGACTCCTCATGATTTGTCGCACAGGACTCTCTCTCTCTCGAGTACGGTTCCCCCAGCAAACAACATGCCTTTGAATGGATGTCACGGCATTGGGGACATATTGAACACACTTGGTAGCTGCAGCCTCTGGCCGCTACCGCGCACAACGGTCTACGCACAGTACCCCACCGCTGCTGTCGCACCCCCCCCGCCGCCGCCACCGCACTCACCCGTCGCCGCCCACCGCACCACAGCCGTGCCAGCGGCGAGGAGCGCGCGGCCAACCACCGCGGACGGGGTGCCAATCTCGGCCCAACTGACGCACCCGAGCAACACGCCAATGACGAGGGCCTTTGCCCATCCAGGGAGCGACGGCCGTTGTGGCCATCGCGATGGTGCCTCGGCGGCGGCCTCTGAGGCATACGGCGTCCTTGCGGACGGTGGCGGCGTCGGCTGCGGTGACTTTGGTGGCAGCGATGGCGAAGGGATTGTCACAGCCAGGGCGGCCCAGATGAGGTGCTGCAGCTCCTCCTCGAGGTACCTGCAGTGACCGCCGTACCAGTCGAGGACTTCGGCCGAGGACGGGCGGAGGTAGGTGCTGGCGTCCACGTTGGCCACCCGACCCGCCAGCAGCCGCCCGTCGTAGAGGGTGGACAAATCCCCCATGCGTGGCGGCGGGTGCATGCGTGCCGACAGTTCGACGCGGGCGCCCTCGCTGCCCAGCGCCCGCCGCCCGTCCCGGTGGTACCGCTCGTACAACCACAACGCCGCGTCCGTGTCGGTGTGCGTCACGAGGACGGAGCCCGCCACCCAGTCTTGCACCCGGTGGTACGCCCCCGCAGGGGAGAAGGCGGTGCTGGGTACGGCGCCCTGCACGAGCACGAGCGTCGACAGCAGTCGACGGTCGCCCGTGCGGCCGGCCGCCGCCGCCTGCACCGCCGCTGACAGGACGTGGCAGCCGAGGCTGTGGCCGATCCCGTGGTACCGCACCGCCGGCGGGAGGTCAGCACCGGGCGGCGGCACCCGCAGCGCCTCGGCATCGTGGAGGGCGGCGAGCAGTGCCCTGCCGGTGGTGCCGCCAACGCGCACGGCGCGCTCCTCAAAGCGCCCAAACTTCAAATACGAGACCGACACGCCGGCCGAGATGGCCGCCGACGCTGCGGCCACCACGCTGGGCAAGACGACGCCTGCGGGGGCGGAGGCCATCGCCGCCACCGCTTTGGTGACGGGCGGCACCATCCGCCGCACGTCCATCGCTTCGGTCCACGTGGTTGGCGCCCACTGGTCCGACCGCCAGCACAGGCCGATGAAGAGTGGGTGGAAGTGGGGTGGCGGCGGACACTTTTTCGCCGCCGCCACCCGCCGCGCAGCGTCGGTGGCAGCCGCCGCCGCCTTTGCACGGCGGTAAAACAGGGACTTTATCCAGCCCTCGTGGAACGCCACCGCCGCGTCGGTCGTGCACCCGAGGCCGTGCGCAAAGATGAACACGTCGGTGACGGGGTGCTTGACATTGACGAGCAGCTCCGCCACGACCGCCGACGTGCAGACGCCATCGGGGCGGGCTACCTCCGCGCCATGGGCGTCGACGAGGATGGGGTACCACACCGCGTCGCGGTGGACGCCGCTAAAGGCCGCCGATTGCAGGCGACGGGGCTCCATGTCGGGCGACGGCAGGAGAGGTGGGGGTGTGGGGTGCGGTGGGAGTGATCGCGAGCGAGTCGGTTGTAGCAGCGGTGACGGCGAGGCGGGTGCTGGGGTTGCCCCCGCGGTTTGGACGGAATGCCGGCGGCGCGCGCGGCCGACCCCCTTTTGAGCCTGTGGCATCGGACGGGGCCGCACGAGCGGCGCCCCGTCTGGGCGCGCTCGTGGGCGGGTCTCTGCCCACCCACCCCCGCGCCGCCGCCGGCGGTGGGCCAGCGCCGCCGCGCTTGACGGGCGCCGCGTCAGCTGCTGGCGCCGCGCGCGACCCCTGCGCGACGAGATGTCGAGGCGTCGGCGTGTTCCGCTCCCCACCCGCGCGCGTCAACGTCGGGTCTCGGCGGCCGCCCGCCGGCGGCGGTTTTGCCGTGGCCTCGGCCAACACATCCGGAGCGCCTCGGCGAGCGCGCCCGCCCGCGCCACTCGCGCGCCGGCTTGACACCATGCCAATGCAGGCAGGGAGGGACTGCAGCGTCCCGAACTGGGGGCACGCATTTGGCATGCGCCGGCGCTGGGGCGGCGGCGCCCGCAGCGACGCTGGTGGCACAGCAAGGACCGGGCGCGGCAGCCAGAACGGGATCACGGATGAGATCTCACACGGCTGACGAGGCCGCGTACCAATCTCGCCCCACTGTTCACTTGTGGTGGGTTCGCGTTGCCCCCGCGGGGGCACCGGCCGGTGCAGCTGTACACCGACTCGCAGCGACTTGCTGCCAGGGTGTCGATGCTTGCCTTCAACTCATCCAGATTCAACGCCATGTTAACGTTTAAGGTAGCCACCAACTACAACATAGTCGAACTCAAGCCGAAAGAAGTCGTAGAATGACCGTTCAACCAAACGATATTCATACCTGACCTGACAAACTTACCAGCTGGCGCAGGTCGCCACGCACCGACGACGTGCCGGGCGCCCACGACCCTCTCTACTACATCGCCTCATGGTCCCTGCAGTCTGGCGTGCCCTCGCATCCGCTCACTTGTAGGTCACATTCTCTGATGGTGCTTTACCTGCAGCTGTACCGCAGCTGGCACACATTTCATTTGCTGCTCCGCTTCCCCAGTGTCCTCGACCTCATCAGGCACACACGGGGTCACTTGGAGTAAAACGTTTGGGCGTGTGTGAAGAGGCTGATGGGGAGGTCGAATTTGGAAGCGAGGGTGGGACCGCGTGCTTGGCGTGGCGTCGGCGATCATCAGCTGCTGTGGCGGTGGATGTACCACACACATACCGATGGACCGCTTCCCAGGATGGCAGCTCTCATTGCCATCAAAAATGAGCTGCATGGGCGAGCTTTCAGGGCTAGGCGGGAGGTTGCAAACGCCAGGCAGCACGTGTCTCAGCACAGATGCCGGGAACACACTTGAACCAGTTCCAACAGGCGCTGGTCTGATCTCCGTGTCAATGCCGCTCGTCCCAAGCATTGGTCCTGGGGCCCCCCGACGGTCTTTCTGGCACACCATTCCTCGCTATCCCTCAATAATTGAGGACAACTAGGGTGAACGAATTTCTCCAATACTTGGATGATTCTCGTGACCCTGACTTTCAGCGCACTGGACTCGGTTGTATCTCGCTACCCTGACGTTCAGAGCAACGCGGGACCCAACGGCCTTCCACGCGCCGGCTCACGCGCGACGCTGCGTGAGCGGCCGGCGGGCGCGCCAGACACACGCGCGGCACGCGCCCGCGGCGGCGGCCGCCCGTTGCGCCGCCGCGGGTGCGCCGCCGGGGCGGCAGCCGCCCCGACCGGCCCGCCGCCGGCGCCGTCCCCACACGCCCGCC
>ENA-ORXC01001756-ORXC01001756.1-marine-metagenome-genome-assembly--contig:-NODE-1756-length-12414-cov-6.623004_pt1 | contig 12414 bp, 16 predicted proteins | sample MGYA00237865_ERZ511478 | MGnify/ENA metagenome assembly ERZ511478 | reverse complement strand
GTCACCGTCGGCGCGTCCTCGTCGACAGCGTCGGCGGGCGGGCGGTCGGGCGGCCGCACGTGGACCGCGTCGGGGGCGGCGGCGGCGGCGGCGGCGGCAGCGTCCGCCGCCGCCCGGCCACCGCCGCCCGGACCCACCTCCTCGTCCCCATCGTCGGTGACGATGCGCCGCGCGCGGCGCCGCCGCGCCTGCGACGGCGGCACCTCCATCGGCACGTCCCCGTCCGAGTCGGACGACGCTGCCGCGGCGGCGTGGCGGTGCGCCAGCCGCCGCGGCCGGCGGGACGACGCTGCTGCCGCGGCGGCGGCGGCGGCCGCCTCTGCCTCCACGTCAACAACCTCATCGTCGGCGGCGAGGTCGACCATCGGCACGTCGCCCGAGGCGCCGCCGCCGCCGCCGCCGCCGCCGCCGCCGCCGCCGCCGCGGCCGCCGCCGCGCGGCCGTTGGGGGGGGGACGGGGGGCGCGGCGGCGCCTGCGCGGCCATGAGATCATTGTCGAGGTCGGCGGCGAGGGCGGCCATGGCGGCCTCGTCACTCATGGCGTCGGCGACGGCGGCGGCGGCGGCAGCGGCGGCAGCGGTGGCAGCAGGACCTCCGCCACCCAGGCCGCCGCCGCCACCGCCGCCACCACCACCACCGGCGGCGCCGCCGCCGCCCCCACCGCCGGCGCCGCTGGTCACACCGCCAGAGTCCCCACGAATGACGCTGTCACCGCCGCCGTCCCCCATGGATGAAGAGGCGCCGCCGCCACCGCCGCTGATATTGCCCCCCGTCCCGTCTTCTGATAGCATGACGTCGCCCTTGTGGCCTACGTCCCGCTGGTGACGCCGTAGGTGGGAGCGCTGCGCAGAGCGATACGAGCACTGGCGGCAGCCATAGGGTTTGCGCTTGAGGTGGACGGCCAATACGTGGTCGTCCATGCCATGTTTGGCGCCGACTGGAGACAGATGTGGAAGAAACGGTGAGAGCACGGGGAAAAAGAGCGCGCGGCTCGGGGTCAACCAACATGCACCGGCACCAGCCAAGACAGGGAAGAACAACCAACAAGTTGCGCCAGAGAAAGAGCAGCAGAGCAGAGCACGCAGGAGCGTCAGTGGTTAGTCCCCGTAGTCCCCCTCAATCTGCTCCCGCGCCGCACATGTGTGCGGCCCTGCTGCCGCACGCCAGTGTCCCACCTGCTTCCCGCACGCGCACTCGAGCTACTCTCCGACGACGCTCGACAGGCCCACCCACGCCCCCCTCTCACCCCACAACGTACAGCGCTTGTGACACATGGGGCACTCGTGCGGCCGCAGCTTGTAGTGCACATTGGCCACGTGCTGCCGCAGGTTGCCCTTGAGCGTAAAGCTCCGCTCACACATCGAGCACTGCCACTGGCGCTCGCCCGCGTGCTCCTGATCCCGGTGCAGCGACAGGTGGTACTTTGACGACGCGCGCACCGTGCACGAGCCGTACCCGCACGAGAGGGACGTGTCGAGGGCGTCGGGCCACACGCCGCCGCTACCGCCAAGGCCACCTCCGAGGCCCCCACCGCCCCCGCCACCGCCACCCCTGTCGCCGACGCCCCCGCCACCGAGCCTTCCGACAGCCCCATGCTGGCTGCTGCCAAACGGTGAGCGGGGGTGTCGTGGTGTGAGTGGGGAGGGGGGGGGTGGAGAGTCAGGATGGGTGTGGTCGCGTTGCGCGCCCATTTTCTTTCGCTGCAAGCGCTAGGCCAAGACACTAAAGTTGTACGGTTAAATATTGCTTGACTGCGACGAGGTGGCTGTCTCCCATGGCGCCACCCGCTGAGCACCCCCGGCCAAGCAAAAACACACAGCTCAAACCCAACCGCGTCCGTCTCCCAACCCCTTCATAACTTGACCACCGGCGGTTCATCAATGCGTGTGCGCACCCAGTCAACTAGCGCCACGCACCGGGGTCGGCTAACCTCGTGTCCGACAACGGCAGGTTGGAGGCCAGCTCCGACGTTCCGCCGGATTGGTTGCTCGTGGCCGGAGGCAGTTGACGACGTTGTCGACAGGCAGGACTGGACATCATTATCGACAGACGAATAGAGGTAAGAGAGTATTTATCCCACATGAGCATATCGAGGGAGAGGAACCGGCGAGGGTGCACAGCCGAGGGCTCGAAGCTTCGTAAAACATGGGAAAAACGAGACAAAGAAAAAAAGCAGCATCGGCAGGCAAAGAACCGAGCCGGCCACAGAAGACGAACTAGACTAGGGGAGCGGCGATGGTAAGTGGCGGTGGTGATGCGCACAGCAGGCAATGTCGCCGATGGTGTGAGGGGGGACGACGACGGTGTGTGTGGGGGCGGTCCGGGTGACGACGACGCGCGGTGTGAGCTCGTGGCAGGGACCCCACCCCACACCGGGGTTCGTTGGCCCATCCCCGAGTGGGGGGTGGCGCTTGACCCCCCTCCCTGGTTGCCACCAGACGCCACGACTGATCCGCAGCGGCGGATATCAAATTCTGAGGCCAGCAGCGGGTGGTGTCGTCAGGAACATACAAATCGGCGGTCGTACAGTGTTTGCGATCCGTCGTGGTATCCCAGCCTTCCTTAAGAATTCTGAAAGAACGATCGCTCGCCCTGAAGGATTCTTTGCGGTGACAGTTCTTGTGTGCGCAAGGACAGCCACCCATTATGGAAACTCACGTGAGTGTGTGCTGCTCGGAGGCAGACTCAAAGCGATGGCCTGGCATCCCGGATCCCGCGACCGCCGGGGCACATGGAGTCCAGGTCGGAGGCACATCATTGGCCAACAGCTGCCTCGTGACCGAGTGGTCCACAATAGGTTTGGGAAAACCATCACGCTCTCCGGGTGGCCATTTTTCAGAAAACCACCATAAGAAGTGGTGTTGCATCGGACTTCAGGCCCTTAATGAGACACGTTGTGCAACGTGGCGTGAATATGTCGATAGCTCCTCATTGTTAACAATGCTCTGAATTTCGTGAGCCGAGACGACGGAGCACTTTTCGCAGTGCACTCTGCCGTTGCCTACCGCCACCATGGCTCCCCCAACGTCGTCACCCCTCCCCCCCTCGCCGATGCCTGCCAATGCCGCTCCACCCAGCACCCTCAGTGCTCCCACAGCTGCCCCGACTCTGTTGCCCGCGGCCGGGCCTGCCATAGGCCCGGCTGGGGCTTCCCCCACCCACCACTTGACTCCGCCCCGATCCGCTCCTGGGGCGACGTCGACCGACCGACTCAAGGTGGTCCGCCGTCGGTGGACGGACGAGGCGGACTACCTTCTGCTGAAGGAGGTCGTCGTGGCGAAAGCGCACATGTCCCCCTGGGGAAAAATGACGGAGCGGTTCCAAGTCGTGACAAACAACTTTAACGCCAACCCGCGGGCAACATTCAAGACCGACCACAAGCACGCCAAGGACCGTTTTCAACTCCTCGCCAAGTCGTTTGAGGCGTTGGAAAAGAAACGCGCGACCAAGACCGGGACGGAAGAGGTCCTTACGCCCATGGAGCTGCTGCTGGTCGACGTGGTGGAGGAGATGAACCGGTTCAACGAACGTGCCGCGGCCGAGCGGAAGGAGGGCACGGAGGCCGAGGAGGAGTTGGTCAAGAATGGTGAACAAGTCCGCCGTTTGGCCATGGCGACAATGGGCGAGGGCACGAGTGCCTCTACTTTGACCACATCTAATAGGAGCGGCGGCGGCGGCTTGATGGAGCCTTCCCCCACGCGTCGTCGTGGACACCCGGAGGATTTCGATGACGCTGAGTTTGTGGCAGTGCTGGAGAGGAGCGAAAAGCGCCAGCAGGACATGGCCACGAGGGAGTTGGCGCTGCGGGAGAGGCAGTTTGCGCATGATGAGGCGGTGCTGGCAGAGGCACGCCTGCGGCGTGAGGAGGAGAGTCGTTCTCGGGTTGAGCAAGAAACCCGGAGCGCCATGGACGCTGCCGCGGCACGGCAGACTATCCTAGCGCTAGCTCGTATCATGGAACGGTTGTCGAAGTAGATGGTGAGAGAAAATATGCATGCTGGTCTCTTGTTTGCGAGCTCTTGGTGCCAACAGCCGTGCAGACGACGCGACTTGGTCCGTGTGTGCGTCGGCTGTCGATTTGGCGCAGACACATTTCGCCCCGCGCAAGAAGTGGTTGGGGCAGTGGTATCAGCGTTTGGTTGGCCACTCGTAGACGGTCAGTTCGAATCCGACCCTGGCATATATATAAACACTGGACTTGTCGGAAGAGTTTTGCCAATGCAACGAGACTTATACCGTACGGAATAAAGCAATTTCATCCCCCCCTGGATCCGTTGATCTCAGGCGCGGGATCCCACCTGTGGGATTCGCAACGGGGCTCCTAATGACGGGAAGGAATAATCTCATCGCAACGGCCCTCTCAGTCATTCCTTGTGGTTCACGAGGTGGTTCAGGAAGTATGCAAAGGCTGATGAAATCAGCTCCAGGACAGGTGACGTCGCCATGAGCGAGCGTGCATGGCATTGTCTTCCACCGGCTTTGCTTGCTGACTCCCGTCGTACCGTCTTCACTTCTACGTACAGTGCTGGTGATCATGTTTATTGGTATACAAGGGAGCAGACGTACGAGATCAATCAGACAGGTATCGCTCGAAAGATGGTGGGTTACCACCGAAGTAAGATGCGGTCTGGTTGCCGTACAGGCACGACCGGATGTTGCACAGGAGCGCACCACAGAGATACTGCTTGCCCACCGCCGTCTCCCGTATCTTGAGCTTCCTCTGAAAGTCGAGTGTGGTGAAGTATTGTTGGACGTCCTCATAGCCCCACTCCACCGTCTCGCGGACACGGCTCATGGAGAGGTCGAATGCCCGTTCCGCCGCAATACGGTCCGGCCCGTTCCCGTGACCCGTCTGCATCCAAGCACGGAGAACATACGCCGAGTCGCCATACAGGCAATGTTGTACACCGTCGATAAGGAGAGTCTTCCGCAAGTCGTCGTCCAACCAGGACTCATAGTACAGCACCATGTCGTGGCGCCGCCCCTCATGCGGACCGTACAAGTGGAAGACCAGCCCATCAGGGGTTTTGACGCTCTGAAACTTAAGCACATGTCGCCTCTTGTGCCCGAAAAGCACGCGCGCTGGAGCCCTCCACCTGGGCGAGCAACGTGAATGGCAGTACCGTCAATAAAGCCAACACAGGTTTGCAGCGGCGCTGCCCGCTTGCGAACGGCGTCCGCGTACACCGCCGCTCGCTCAGCCATCAACTCGCCGCGCCACCTCGTCAAAACGTTGCCCCACTTGGTCATCAAGCGGTCCACCGTGCGGCAAAAAATCTCGCTGAGAGAGGAGCGGCAGCGGCCAAACATCACCTCCAGGTCGGCCCAACGTGCAGGGGAGGCAAGGCGCCGCAGCACAATTGCAAGGCACTCTGTAGCGTCAACCCGGTACCGCCGCAGTGGAAAAAATGCGTCTAGGTGCAGAGCCGCGGCCAGCCGGCCCACATCGGAAGGCAAAAAGCGAAAAGTGGAGAGCGACTCTTGGGCAGAAAACACGTTTACGTTGAACGTTACTTCTCCAACACGAACGGCCCGAGACACAGACCGCCGAATGAGAGCCCCCACTTGAAGATACAACCGCGCGGCGTGGTGCATATCCACAAGGTCGTGGTCAAGTACAAAGTGAGCGCGCACCATCCGACGCAGGCGCGCCCGTCGGCGACGCAAGACACCAATGGCCATGTCCTTCTGGGTCACGATGGCATGAGATATAGCAGGGTTGGGTGACGTGGAAATGATGGCGGAGTGAGGTGCGGGTGGCTAGAATGCTCGAGGTGGTGGGGTGGTCGTGCTTGTGGTGGAGGTCAGGTCAGATGAAACATGGCGATTGGACGGAGGTGGCCGTCGTGCCGTCGCGGCAGATATGGAGATCTCAAATCGTCTCGACCGGTATTTGGGCACTTGCCGACGCTGAATGTGGGAAAGATGTGGGCATATCGGAGGTGGGTCGGCGACCCACATTTTACCCACATTTAGTACCCACGCCCTACTTGCCGACGCTCTCTACTATGGGCGGACGACAGAGACTACAAACAGGATTGCGATGATACACCCAACCCCGCGGGCTCTCGCGCAGGCACCCTTGAGCGCTGCCTCGCCGCACGAGCCCGCAGCGGAAGCTTCCGAGGAGATGAGATTTCCTTGGCGAGGCGGTAGCGGGCCTCCTCCACCGCCGCCGCCCAAACAGCTCCCCAGGCCTTCGCAAGCCGGGCCTTCTCGGCCGCCACGTCTCGCTCGGCCTTCTTGGCCTTGTTGACCGCCGCTCGCGCCGCTCTCTCCTGCCGGCCCTTTTCAAGCCCCTCCTGTTTGTGACGCGTTGTATTTTACTGCCGCTGCAATGCCGCCAGCACGTCCGGCGCTGTCAGGGCCGTCGGCTTTCCCGCCGTAGAAAGCGTACCCTGGACAATCGTGGGTATGTTCAACGCCTTTCTTGCAACTGCCATGACCGCGGCACACGGAGCCCCCTGAACGCCACAGTGGGTGGCAGAGAAGAGGTGGTGAGGTGTTTGGGCCTGCAGGTCGGCCGATGCTTGGCAATCCGTGGATGCCCCGCGGTTTTTATCGGCGGGCATCGCGCAGGGTGGCCTGTCGCTGCATCTGACGCAGATTTGATGGAAATTTTGACCGCTTAGCGCGCTGCAGGGTGAACACTTGGAAAAGGCGCGCAGGCCCTTCTCTACTCACACAGTTGTCCATCTTAGATACGGATGCCACTGGTCGATAGCTGACGACCTGCTTGTTCCATTCATGTGGGTCGCAGTGTGCATTTATTTTTTTCGAACTCTCGGCGAGCGCTGCTCTCCGACTCTCTCGGTGGTTTCAAAAACCCTCACACTGTGAAGAAGCACGCTTTACAGTGGTCGTTGAATGGGCCAATACGGATACTCTAGCGGCGTGGGGCCTGCGCGGTGCAAACGTGTCGCTCACGAAATGCCTGTTCGGATCCCAAAGTGCGGGCTATGTGTTTTTATGTGTGCGTCGAGACAGACGGTGCCGAATCGCGTGTTTCGCCGCGGACTTACGACGATATTGGTGCCGAAATCACGTGCACGTCCCTCGCCCTGAAAACATGTCCTAAGAGCAAGCCCAGCGATGCGGATTTTGCGACGCAACCGATCGCAATCGCCATTTTTAGGGAAAAGGCACGTCCCAGCGGGCCCCCACACCATGCACATACCTGAGTCCGGATACCGAGAACGAATCCTGTCCAATCGATAGCGAGCCGGTGTACGTGACATTCGCTAACGATAGGCTATCGTCGCCCGTTTCTCTGCGCTTCGGGCGGGCACGGCCTATCGTTAGCCAAGTCGCGTGCGCACCGGTCCGCTCTCAGCCGCACAGATTATCCGCTTCGGTCGCAGCATGAAATATTTCAGGGTCTATCCGGTTTCAAACCATTTTCAGCACATTCTCTGCAACCTTTTCAGACTTCTCTTCATTGTTCTTAGATAAGGTTCCGTCACCGCCGCTCTTCGTCTCCTAAACGAATCTAGGGCACCCAATTCTAATGTGCTCCTCTGCACGTGACAGTCTTTGACCGCCCAGCCTCCCGAGCACTGCGTGTGAGTCCATTTAAGAGCCCCCTCCCTGCAGTTTTGCGGCCGCACGGTACCTTCCAACGCCGTCGACAAAAAGCATCGCCTGATCGTTTCCGAGATACGTTGACACCAAGCACCCATTCCGCATGAATTCTTTCTGTGCAATACAGAGCTCCCGTGGTGTGCACAAAAAAAGGCTGCGAGTACCCCCGCAATGCTCGTTTTTCCGGTATCCAAGGTAGAAAATGCTGGCAGTTGTCCTTTCCTGTGTCACTGTATTCTGGTCACTCTCCCACATCCGGCATCTACCGCTCGGCCAAAGGACACACTTGCGCTCGAAGCCCTCGTTCATGGAACGTACAGCCTCCCATGCAGGACCCGCAATGCGCCAGACTGATGAGCAGCTCTGATCGGAATCGGCTCGGTTAACAAGATCCTTACCAAGAAGCAAATCCAAACAATGGTAGAAAATCCAACGTTCCAAAGGGGCTACATGATACAGTCCGCCCATCATTTACCGTTCTTTCTTGATCACGGGTCCTGACTGTCTGGGAGGAACCGTCTGGGCGAAGGTTGGTATTTACGGAACGTTGCGATTGTGGATATCGCGTCCAGATCGGTGAACCGATTTACCCGTTTTGTATGGGGATCTCTGTATCTTAACTTCTGCATATTTTCCGATTCTGTGGGATGTGTGGTTGGAGTTGCACTCCCGTTTTCACCCTGGATCACGCTTAAAGTGCCACAGCTGGACCCGGACCGTCCCCATGCCTCGCCTGAGAACGCCAGGAGAAAAACTCCATGGCCACGACAGTGCCTGACCCGTGCTAGCTTGCACATATCCTTTCGCCTCGGCGTCAAAATTTCTCCCACGTGCGAAGGCATGCCATGCCCTAGACGACCCAGCAGTACTGTAATTGGCGGCCGCGCATTGGTAAGAGTCAGCTCGACCGTGGGCCGAGTAGTTCTCTGCATGGAGTGGGCTTCTGGTGCCCCATTCCACAAAGCGAGGCTAGATAGCTGAATGTGGCAAGAATTCACGGCACCGCTACGGAGCGAGCTGAACTTTCGGCTTGCTTGTCTGCCTGTACAGAGAATAAAGTTAATCGAGTTTGACGAGCAGTTTGGGCGGCATCGGTGCGGCTAGCACATGCGTCAAAGCTCGTACAAATACCATACCGACGTTTCCCAATCGAAAAGTAAATAGTCAATATCGGTTATCGATAGGGACATCGATTCCTACCGACTTCGTTCATCCAATTTTCTTAACAACATGCAATCGGTACACTACCTGGGCAGTGCACCAGTTGATCCAGCGCACTTGATTCAATAACTTCTAATAAAAACTACAGAAGACAAGTTGGTTGTTTTGTAACAGAAACCCTTGTAGAAGGATCAATCTAAATACTTCCGTGCGAACGAAAGTATCAATGAATCTGACTCATGAAAGACGGCTCGAAAAAACGCAGGAAAGGGTCAGCCCAATCTTCGTGAGCACCATTAAGAACAAGTGCACTATGGCACAATATCTTCGCACGTATGGTGCAGGGTGGTCCACGTTCCTCCTCAGAGGCTTATCTCTTGGGAAATGAGGTCAACAGAAAGGTTTCGGCATCCCTACTTGCAGAGGTTCTAGTGCCAAAATGTCAATCTTCCACCTGCCCCTGAGAGGTTCTCAGAGCAACCATTTCATCGTTCAAATGAAAAAGCCGGAAAAAACAGTGGCCCCCTACTTCTTCTTCTCCTGCATTCAAAATCCGCAACGACGTACGTGCACGATATGAGGGCCTCAATCCGCACGCTACAAGTTTTCAGATTAGTACACTAACGTCTTGCTGCGCTCGACTGACGATCAGTACCACTCACACATGCGCATGCGCCGCTCCACATTTGATTATGTACTCTGTCTACTGCCTGGCTACTCGGGCAATCAGTTTCAGACTCGTCCAGGAGCCGCTCAATTGCCACTGGAGAAGCAGGTGGCAGTTGTGTTGTACAGGTTTGGTCACTGCGGCAACTTGAACCGTGTGGAGGCCGTTGCGGACTTGTTTGGGGTGTCCTCTGGCACAGCCGTGAAGTGCATGCATCGAGTGATTCGGGGTGTGAGGCGTATTGCTCCTTCTGCAATTCGCTGGCCCAGCGCACAACAGCGGGCCGGACAAGCTATGTGGGCCGGTGAATCCGTTGGATTCGACAAATGTATTGGGGTTACTGACGGAATAACTTTTCCTTTGGCATACCAGCCAGATCTGCACCCATGGACATATCCTGACAGGAATGGCAGGTACAGCCAGAATATGGTGCTTACTTGCGACTGAGATGGATACATCATAAGTATCGCGCAGGGTAGCACTGGGGCGGCCCCTGACGCCTTCGTAGAACCTTTTGCGAACTGGCACCGATTTCCCGACATCTACTTCTCAGCCGGGAAGTACTTACTTGGTGTCAAAGGTATTAAATACTCTACTTGGCTCATTGGACCGTATTTGCGACAGGAGTGCACGACGGTAGGGTTGCACGCGACGCCCCTATGTGGGGGGCTCCCGGGGCGCGCGACGGATACGACGCCTTACTGACGCCCCATTAGGCAGCCAAAACGCCCTTACGACGCCCCAAGTAGCACCCTCAATGTTACCAAAAGTATTAAGTGGCACCCATATTGTCCACTCGTATTTTTTTGTGTCAAGACTGGGTGCCTGTCCCCAACCAAGGTGCTCAGCCGGCACCTGCTGAATCACGTAGACTCCATGATATCTTTCTCTTCGCGACGCCTTGCTGACGCCCTTTTGGGTTGAGGCGATAGGGGCGCACGACGCCAAAATAACGCCCTGGTGACGCCCTTACCGACACCTTCAAAAACGCCCTGGGCGTTCTGACCAACCCTACACGACAGCGGATCGGCACAATGTCACTACCAGTTGGCGAGATTGCGAGCGCGCTCAGAGCACGCAATCGGCGTTCTCAAGGGGCGCTTCTCGAGTCTGAGGGAGCTGCGCGTACGCTTGAGCGGAGAGGGTGACTTCAACAACGCGACGAATTGGGAGTTGTCTTGCTGTGTTCTACACAACATATGCCGCCAGTTGGAGGACCCTCCACTTGAGAGGGCGGACGCCGTCGCTGCTGATTAAGCCTGGCTGGAGCCAGGGTCCGATGCACTTGTAGTGCGCAACGCTGTAACTGACAAGGTCTGCACCTTCATGTGCGAAGCTGGGATCTACCGTGATACTTAGCATAGCATTCTACGAGGGAGTGAGGGGAGAAACGAAGGGATGCACTACTAGCAATAAAAACGGCCACCATTGGCGGGTTTTTCTACCTTATACGAGGCAAGGTGTCGGGAGGAGGAGAAAAAGGAAGAAAGATGCGTTCCGACCTGCTCGGTCCTTCATGTGTATGCACCCAGCGGAGGGTGCAGCGCGGCATAGAATGTGCGGAGGCAGGCCAGCCCTGAGAGGACCCCTGATTGCGCATGTCAAGGGGGGATGGATTTTCTTCTGTCAGAACCCTTGGAAATCCGCACCACCAGCAGAGGTGTCTTCCACAGCAGCGGAAATCGAAGGGTGCGGACGGATCAACGGAGCCTTACAGTCTGTCTCCACTCTTAGGCATCCTTTGTGGCGATCGACCCTGCCACTGGGAAGGTCAGATTGCAGCACATGAGTGACGCGGTCGGCCTCAGATGCGCGGTCTAAGGCAATTGACAAGGGGATCGACCGGCAGATCAGCCTTCTCGCGTCCATTTAGGCCCCGCGAACGTCCAACGGCGACCAAAATAGATTCTGTCAGTTCAGCAGTTGGACTGGAGATTTCTCACCATTTTGTGGGATCGCAAGCCCTTCTCGGGCGGTCCTAGACGTGTCTTCGCCCTGCATCTTGCTGGTGCACTGCGGTGTACCCCGTCGTCCTTCACGGCCGCCCTCCCACTACCGCCTCATGCCTGCGCACCGTGACATACGCTGTTGTTCAAGGTATCGCTCCGCTTCTCCCGTCCTGCCATGGCGCTATTTCGTTCCGCTGAAAAGTACATGCCGGATTCCAGCCCTCTAGCCCCCCACCCCCCTCTGCAATCGACCACTCTGTTCCGCATGGCCCCCCGCGCTCAGCATGACCATAGGCATGATTTGAATAGCCTGCAAGTTTTCTCTGTGCGTAGGTCTGGTCCCTGGGAAAGCCGGATGGTTGGGGGAGCGACGGACGTTATAAGGTCGCGTGCGCTTCATCCTGCAGCGATCCTAATGCGCCCTCCTTCTCCTCCAATGTCGCATGCTCTGTGTGCATGTATGCATGTTTCGATTGTGTTTCTTTTTCTAGTACACAAGTAAAGCATGAGCACGTCTCTCTTCTCACACTGCCTTCTTCTCACACCTTTCTTAGAAGCAGCAGCGGCGAGCGCACCGGACGGGCTCGTGCTTCACAAAGTGCACAGTGCAAGGCAAAGGGGGTGTGCTCGACAAAGGGACAAGACAAGGACGTGGGATGCGGGGATGAGCTGCGGTTAGACAGTTTACAGGGGAGAGTTTGGTCTGTCTCTTTGTGGGGGGGTGGCCTCGGGGGGTAGCGAATGCTTCTGATGGGGTTTTGACCTCTGTGCGTGCGGTGCGGGACTGTACTCAGCCTGTAGACTTCTACCCTTTGCTGCGTTCACCCATGAAGCCCTACCTTGTCACTCTCCTACTGTCCTACTCTCCTCAGCCGAACAGCAAGACAGTGAGCCTCTCCCGCGTCGCAGCCCCATTCATTCACAGAGGCCACGCCGTGGAAAACAAATGAACGGTCCCTCCGCGAGTTGTCGCCAACAAGTTGCCTCCTCCACTCCCGCCTCCACCCAGACAGCCAAACTGCGGGCACCGCTCGAGTCGCCGCCACTTTTTCTCGC
>ENA-ORXC01001755-ORXC01001755.1-marine-metagenome-genome-assembly--contig:-NODE-1755-length-12414-cov-66.146956_pt1 | contig 12414 bp, 13 predicted proteins | sample MGYA00237865_ERZ511478 | MGnify/ENA metagenome assembly ERZ511478 | reverse complement strand
AATAACTTTATTACCGCTTCATTTGGATTTTCCTTTTCGTATTTAGCCTTGTATTTAGCTTCGTTTAAGGCAGTAAAAGTAGCTCCACCATGTACAGCAGCGATTATATTTACTTTATCGGCAGGAACACCACCAGCACCAAGCATATTTATCATTCTAGCAATTTTAAAATAACCAACATTAATACCATCTAACTCACGTTCATCTTTAAGGTCAAATACAAGATTATATTCTTTGTTAGGGTCTGCCTGAACGGCAACATCCTTAAATTCTTTTATCTTCCCATAACCATCAATAATGGGTGTGGTCCAATCTTGTGCGGTTGTCATTTTTGCTGCCATAAGTACTATTGCAATTAGAAGTGCTTTTTTCATGTGTTCGTCAATTTTAAAAAGAATATAATTTGGTTAAAATAAAATGTTGATTACTACTAATGTCCGCTATTTTTGATTGGAATAAAAGTAAGTTAAAGTATTTAACGTAATTGTAACCTGAGTTACTTTCACATACAAGGTTAAATTATAGATTCGTTATTTAAATTAGCCTAACATTACATTTCTATGAATGAACTACAGGTATTGGCAAAACAACTTTTTAAGCTATTTGTGATAGTCTTTGTTTTGGTAGGCATTGTATTTACATGGTTGATTACTTATGAACCAAGCACCGAAAATGATATAATTATTGAAGCTGAAGAAATAGCAGCTAACGATGATTGGCAACCTAAAGATGCCATGGCAGAATTGCCTACTATGTCTGCGACAGTGAAACAGGGGTATTACCTTATTGCAGAAACCTCAAAGTATATGGGACCGAATGCAGCGCGTGCAGAAGATAGATATAGTGGAAATAATTTGGCTTGTGCCAACTGTCATTTACAAAAAGGGGCACAGGCGGGCTCTGGTTCTTGGGTAGGTATTATTGAACGATTTCCTCAGTTTGGTGGCCGAGGTAATAAAGTAGGTACTATTGAAGATAGAATAAATGGGTGTATGGAGCGTAGTATGAACGGCAAAATGCTTCCGGTAGATTCTGACCAAATGAAAGCGATTGTGGCATATATGAATTGGTTGAGCGAAGATGTACCCGACAATAGAAAGGCAGAGTTTAAAGGATATCCAAAAATAAAGATACCTGCTGTAGCGGTAAATCTAGAAAAGGGAAGTCAGGTGTATGAAAAAGAGTGCATCATCTGTCATGGTGAAAATGGAGCGGGAGTTCTTAATGCGGTCGATGGTAAAAGCTACACGTATCCACCACTTTGGGGTCCAGATAGTTTTAACGATGGTGCAGGTATGAATAGGGTGATAACATCTGCGGAATTTATTAAGAGTAATATGCCGTATTTACAAGCCACTTGGGATAACCCCAAACTAACTGATGAAGAAGCGTATCATGTAGCAGGTTATATCAATAGTTTTTCTAGACCGCACAAATTAAATACAGAAAACGATTATCCTGATAAGAAGTTAAAACCGGTTTCTACGCCTTATGGTCCGTGGGTAGACGATTTTTCTCCAGAGCAGCACAAATACGGACCTTTTTTACCGATAATGGACTTTTACAAAAAGGAATACGGAATTACCAAAACAAAGTAACCCCATGCGATTAGTATATCTGTTCATTTTTTGTTTGCCTATTTTTTCTATGGCACAAGATACTGTGGCGGTAAAGAAAAAAGGGACCCTATCTGGGCAATGGCGAACATATTACATGATGACGTCAAATAAAGGGGAATTAAAAGACTTTAATGCTTTAGCGACAGGAGGTAAATTAAAGTACCAGTATAATCTACTAGAAAACTTAGAAATAGGTGCTGCATTATATAATGCTACCAATTTAGGATTACAAGATTTAACCATACCCGATGCAACAACCGGAAGAATTAGTAGATACGAGGAAGGACTTTTTGATAGGATAGATTTAGAAAATGATGCTGTTTTTTTATTAGGAGAACTGTATGCGAAGTATCATCTGGCTCAGCATTCATTTACGCTTGGGCGGATGAAAATCAATACGCCTTTAATTAATCCTGAAGATGGTAGAATGATACCCACTTTGGTACAAGGGTTTTGGTATAAATACAATAAACAAAAGACATCTTTTCAGCTTGGAATATTAAATGAAATAGCACCACGCTCCACGGGAGAGTTTTATGGTATTGGTGAAAGTATAGGTACATACCCTGTAGGTAGAAATAAGCTTGGTAGTGCATCTCAATATACAGACAACACGACATCTGATTATATTTTATTGGCAAATGTCGATTTTGAAGTAACTAACGATTTTAATGTGAAAATATGGAACCAATATGTAGACAATATATTCAATTCGTTCTATATAAAACCTGCTTATAAAATATCTAAATCGTTGACGTTAGAAGGGGAGTGGTTACATCAAAATAAGGTGGGTGATGGTGGTAGCAGTGTAGACTCACTTCGCTATTATAATCAGAAAACTGCAGATGTTTTAGGGTTGAAAATTGGGTATAAAAATAAAGTAGGACTAGTTTCTTTGGCATATAATAGAATACTACCGCACGGTCAATTTATATCGCCACGAGAATGGGGTAGAGAAGATTTATTCAGTTTTCAAAAGCGAGAACGTAGCGAAGGTTCTGCAGACAATCATGCTTTAGTATTCAATTATAAAAAAGACTTTACCATTTCAAAAGATCTAAATCTTATGTCGATCTTAAGTGTTGGAAAACATTGGAAACCAGATCCAACCGATGCTACTTTAAATAAGTATGCTATGCCAGATTATACGCATATTAATCTTGATATTTTCTTCAATATTAAAAAGTTGAAACGCTTACGACCAGAACTGCTGTTGACCTCTAAAATAGGTAATGGTGATATACCGGATAATGCCAATCTATATTTTAATAAGGTAGATATGTTTCACTTAGATATCATTCTTAATTACAATTTTTAAAGGGTATAAAAAAATCTCTGTGTAAACAGAGATTTTTTAAAATTAAACATCTTGACCTTTCATCATTTTGTTCCAGTATAAGTAGGGTAGTCCGTATTTTTTTAGCATCCATAATCTCCAGTGCTCTTTAGAAGAATCGTTTATGAGCATTCTTTTCAATTTGGGATCTGGTGTAAAGTTATTGTCATAATCAAATTCTGCCAATACCATTTTTCCATAGTCCGTTACTAATGGGCAAGAAGAATATCCGTTATAAGATTTAGTTCCCATTTTATGACTCTTCATTAAAAGATTTAAGTTGTCAACTACGATAGGCACCTGCTTACGAATTGCGGCTCCTGTTTTAGCGGTAGGTAAAGCAGCGACATCTCCTAAGCCAAAGATATTGGCATAGCTATTATGTTGCATAGTTTGATGGTTAACATCTAACCAACCCGTAGCGTTGACTAAAGTTGATTCTTTTACAAATTTAGGAGCTACAGAAGGTGGAGCGGTATGCATCATATCATAATGAATTCCATAACGGTTGCCATCAACGCTAACTTTTACGTCCTTATAATTATATTGAAATTTTTCGTCTAATTTTAAGTCATCGACCTTGTTGCTAGAGATAACCACACAACCACCAGCGGTAATTTCTTGACCCATTTCATACCAGGCAATTTGTTTATCACCATCTACAGCCACAAGTTTATGATGAAACCTAAGGTTAATATCCTTTCGGTCAACTACCTCCATTAAGGTTTTGGCTATTTTCTTTACACCAAAAATAACAGTACCACCAGTAGCGAAAATGACATCGGTTTTTTTACGGATTCCACTTTTTCTAAAATGGCTTTCTGCCAAGTACATTATTTTTTGGGGTGCTCCACCACATTTAATCGGGGTTGTTGGTTGCGTAAAAAGTGCGGTGCCACCCTTGAAGTTTTTAATAACATCCCAAGTATGTTTAGGGTTTGTATAATTACTGCATACAACACCTTTATCTATAGCTTCACCTAAGCCAGGCACTAAACTGAAATCATATGCAAGACCTGGTGCAACTACTAAGTAATCATATGTAATATCTCCTTTTGTGGCAGTGTGTACAATATTATTTTTGGGGTCAAAACCTGTTGCCTTATCTTTTATCCAAGTAGCATTATTTGGGATAACCGATGACATTGGACGGGCAGTTTTGTCAAAGTCATAGGTGCCGGCACCTACTAGAGTCCATGCAGGTTGATAATAATGCGTATCTGCGGGTTCAATAATTGCAACGTCTTTTGCTTTCTTTTGAGTAAGAAGCTGTGCTGCTACCATGATACCTGCAGTACCTCCTCCAATAATTAATACCTGATGATGTGAACTCATTTTGCTATTATTTTTATGAATTTGATAAATATAACAGATACAAAAAAAATATTATGTAACAAATGTTACATATAATAATGAAGCTCATAATTCATAATGATGCATTTCTACAATAAAACATTATGATTAGGCTAGCCTTATTTTTTTATTTTACAGGTATTAGCGCCAAATAGTGTATACAGAGGGCAAAAACTAACAAAAGAAGTTAAAATGAAAATAGCTGCTATTGCTAATGCCACATAACCCAAAACGCCTGTTATGGCTTCTGTGAAAAATGCAATCAAAAGTATCGCTGCAATAATAAATCTTATGAATTTGTCTGTGGTTCCCATATTCTTTTTCATGATACTAGTTTTTAAATGTTATTTGTAATGTTGACACTATATAGTAGACATACTCAATAGTTATATACTTGATATATCTTATACTTTACCAAAGTACTATAAACTAAGAAATTGACATATGACATTGGTCAGCTCAAAACTAATGGCTGACCGTAGTTTTTAATGTAACTTTAGTTACAGCAAGGCCATAATTATTACATTATTTTTGCAAAAAGCGTTATAGGAATGGAAGCATATATAGATGCGTTTTTAAATGCGATAACAGGAACTTTAAGTTGGACATGGAAATCAATCATTTTTCAAGTGCCCTGGTATCTTAATTACTTTTGGGGTTTAATATCTATATCGCTTATAGTTTGGCTGTTAGAAATTGTTTTTCCTTGGAGAAAACAACAAGGGGTGTTTAGAAAAGACTTTTGGTTAGACGGTTTTTATATGTTCTTCAACTTTTTTCTATTTGCCATTGCCATAAGTGGTATTTATAAATTACTACAAGTGTTTTTTAGTGATATTGGTGTAAAAGCAAATAGTTTGGCATTAATAGATATTTCTGGTTGGCCAATGTGGGGGCAGTTGTTATTGTTCTTTATCGTATTAGATTTTGTGCAATGGTTTACACATACATTATTACACAAGTACGCCTTTCTATGGAAATTTCATCAAGTACACCATAGTGTAAAAGAAATGGGCTTTGCAGCTCATTTACGTTACCATTGGATGGAGAATATTCTATACAAACCATTAAAGACTTTTGGTGTAATGATTCTTGGCGGTTTTGAGCCAGAACAAGCCTATATCGTCCATTTTGCCGCTATAGCAATTGGTCATTTTAACCATTCTAATATTAAAATTACATGGGGACCTTTGAAGTATATTTTAAATAACCCGGTTATGCACTTGTACCATCACGCATATGATTTGCCAGAGGGTACTTACGGTGTAAATTTTGGAATTAGCTTAAGCCTGTGGGATTATATATTTAGAACCGATTATATTCCGGAAGATAGCGGAGATGTTAAATTAGGTTATCCAGGAGATGAGAATTTGCCGCAAGACTTTTTAGGGCAGATGACCCATGGGTTTAAAACAAAGAAGAAGTAATACGTAATTACTTCTTCTTTAGATTTTTAAATTTAGTCAGATAGTTTACCTGTAGCGCAGCTTACAAAGGACTTCGCTTTTGATAGTACCGAATTATCTTGATCTAGACTTGGGTAGCCAATAGCCTTTAATTTAGTTTTTGCAGTAGCAATATCTTCCTGTTTTAAAGCATCAAAAGAAACCGATGATGATTCGACCGATACCGATACATTGGTTATGGTAGGAATCTCTTCTAATTTAGAAATAATTGTTTTGGCACAGCCACCACATTTTAAATTTTGAATAGGAATTACTGATGTCATATCTTATTTATTTTATTCGTCTTTAAAACTTATACTCCAAATGCCTCTAACCTCATTTTCTTTATAGCCTACAGCTTCGTCATATGGGTATTTATCGTTCAAAAGTTGTGTAACCTTTGGGTCGATATTTGTTTCTGGTACACCATGGCAATTTAGGCACATGGTATTAGTAACAATAGGGGAATAGAAATTAGTTGTTCCATTCTCATTTGTTAGCATAGGTTCGTAAGACTCGTTGTTATTAATTTTTGATTTAAAAAATTCAATATACTCAAGCTCTTTTTTATTGGCTTTATTATTTTGATTTCTAGGCTTATCGCTTACCCTTTTAATTTTAGCATGATGAACAGTTGCCATACTATCTGTTAGAGGATATGCCTTTTCATTACAAAACGCTACAGCACCTAATGGACCATTTTTTTGAATGTTGAGCATAAGATTCTTACCTAAAACTTTTTGGGTAGTTTGGGCATACATTTTACCTTTTTCTAAAAGTAGGCTATCGTTTATTTTAGTATCTATTTCAGACAAAGAGGTATTGTCGGTATTTTCTAGAACTTCTTGCTTAACCTTTGGGGAATCTTTACAGCCAATTGCAAAAATAATCGCTAACATTAAAAAGATATTTTTCATAAGTATGACATTTAAACTATGTTGATTGCCTTTGAATTATATGATCCTCGGTAGATAAAACTGCCAAAAGCTACCTATTAAAGATGGCTTTTGATTTTAATTCCATGAAGTATAACCTCCTTTAAGATCATATACTTGTGTAAAGCCCATTTTTAATAGTTTACGAGCTGCTTTTTGGCTTCTTGCACCTGATCTACAATATACGTATACCGGTTTTTCTTTATTTATTTTTTCAAAGTAAGCGTTAAAGTTACCACCGTTGAAAAAATCAACGTTTATAGCGTTTTTAATATGACCACCATTATATTCAGACGGTGTTCTAACGTCAATAGGTTTGATATTATTAGCTATAATTTGCGTAGCATATTCGTTCTTGTTCAGTATAGTAATATTACCTGTAGTTTCTTCCTTTTTACCAAAGAGTGTACTTAAAAATGACATAGTATTTTATTTAAAATTAATATTCAACAATAGAAAGAAACGGTCTTGGTATATGACCGTTCCTTTCTTTAACCAACCAATAAAAATTATAATGTAGTAGGACAAACAAATTCAGTCACTGGTATACCAGCTTCCTTAATTTCTTTAAATCCGCCTTTTACATCTATAAGATTATGAATTCCTCTACTTTTTAAAATAGATGATGCAATCATACTTCTGTAACCACCTGCACAATGCACATAAAATGAAGTTTTGCTAGGAAACTCGGCTAAATGATCATTTAGAAAATCTAGCGGTGTATTTTTAGCATCGATAATATGTTCAGAAAGGTATTCAGATTCTTTACGAACATCGAATACCGGTACGTGATAGGTTTCAATAGCTTTCTTAAGTTCACCTGCATCTACCTGACTTACAGTGTCATATTCCATTGCAGCTTTTTTCCAAGCATCGAAGCCGCCTTCTAAATATCCTAGCGTACCATCAAAACCAACTCTTGATAATCTAGTAACCGCTTCTTCTTCCATACCAACTGGAGTTACCAGTACAATAGGTTGTTTTACATCTGCAATCAATGCACCTACCCATGGGGCAAAACTACCATCCAATCCAATAAATATGGAACGTGGAATATGGCCCTTGGCAAAATCATCTTGATGACGAACATCTAAAACTATGGCTCCGGTTTCATTTGCTGCAGCTTCAAAGGCTTTTGGAGAAAGAGCTCTTGTGCCACGTACCAAGACTTCTTTTATATCTTCATACCCTTCTTTGTTCAATTTTACATTTAAAGGAAAATATTGAGGTGGTGGCAGTAAGCCGTCAATCACTTCATCAATAAATTCTTCTTTCGTCATATCTGCACGTAGGGCATAATTCATTTTCTTTTGGTTGCCCAAGGTATCTACCGTTTCTTTCATCATATTCTTACCACATGCAGAACCGGCACCATGAGCAGGGTAAACGATTACGTCATCTGCTAAAGGCATAATTTTTTCACGTAGACTGTCAAACAAGAATCCGGCAAGGTCACGCTCAGTTAGTTCGCCCATTTTCTGAGCAAGATCTGGTCTGCCAACGTCACCTAAAAACAAGGTATCTCCGCTAAAGATAGCATAGTCCTTACCTGATGCATCTTTTAATAAATACGTGGTACTTTCCATTGTATGACCAGGTGTATGCAAAGCGGTAATACTAATATCCCCTAGTTTAAATTCTTGATTATCTTTTGCGATAATAGCTTCAAAAGACGGATTCGCTTTTGGACCATATATGATTTCTGCACCAGTTTCTTTGGCCAAGGTTACATGACCACTTACAAAATCTGCATGAAAATGAGTTTCAAATATATATTTGATTTTAGCATTGTCTGCAGCAGCTTTTTTAATGTAAGGCTGTACTTCTCGTAGAGGATCAATAATGGCGACTTCGCCATTGCTTTCAATGTAATAAGCACCTTGCGCAAGACAACCAGTATATATTTGTTCTACTTTCATAAGTTCATATTTATTATTGATACAAAACTACATTGGTAAAAAGGACTACACAGTAACTTAGGTTACATAGGTATTTAGAAGTAAAACAGCACTGAAAAATCAGCGCTGTTTTAGTCTTGAATTTTATAAAAGTGTTGATGGGCAAACATATGCGGTTTTAGGTAGTGTTGTTTTTGAAATAGCTTCAAAACCACCTCTAACATCAGTAAAATCTTGCCATCCTCTTTGTTTTAAAATTGAAGCTGCGATCATACTCCTATACCCACCGGCACAATGTAAAACAAAGGGCTTGTCTTTTGGAAACTGAGATAGATGCTGGTTAATTTCATTTAATGGTACGTTGATTGCCCCAACCACATGTTCAGAATCAAATTCGCTCTTTTTTCTAACATCAATGATTAAAGGTTTATCTGTTTTATATTCAGCTTCTAATTCATCGGCATTAATTCTTTTGCTTACCTCAAAATCTTTTCCTGAGTTTTTCCATGTATCAAAACCACCATCTAAAAAGCCAACGGTATGATCATAGCCAACTCTTGCTAAACGGGTAATGGCTTCTTCTTGTTTGTCTTTGTAAGTGACCAATAAAATTTCTTGTTTAATATTTGGTATCATTTCACCTACCCATTGCGCAAAACTACCTTCGAGTCCTATATTGATACTATTAGGAATAAAAGCTTTAGCAAAATCTTCTGCATTTCTGGTATCCAAAACCAAGGCGCCAGTTTCATTTGCAACAGCCTCAAAAGCTTCGGGAGTGTATGGGGTAGTGGCACGATCCATAATTTTATCTAAACTCTCGTACCCTTGAATGTTCATTAAAACATTTTTAGGAAAATACCCAGGAGGCGTTGTGAGTCCTGTTAAAAGTTCTTTGATAAACTCATCTTTGGTCATATCTGGTCTTAAGGCATAGTTTACTTTCTTTTGATGCCCTAACGTATCGGTAGTTTCTTTACTCATCATTTTACCACAAGCAGAACCTGCACCGTGATTAGGGTACACAATTAAATCATCGCTCAGTGGCATAATTTTATTGCGTAGAGAATCGTATAGGTAACCAGCGAGCTTTTCTTCGGTTAAATCCGCTACTACGTGTTGTGCTAAATCTGGTCTACCAACATCACCGATAAACAAGGTGTCGCCAGTGATAATACCATGCTCTTTTCCTTTTTCATCTATTAATAAGTAAGTGGTACTTTCCATTGTATGACCAGGCGTGTGAATCACTTTTACCTTGTAATCACCCACTTTAAAGATTTGATTGTCCTTTGCCGTAGTAGCTTTATAATTAGGTTTTGCACCAGGACCAAATACAATTTCTGCACCTACCTTTTTTTGTAAATCTAAATGTCCACTCACAAAATCTGCATGAAAATGGGTTTCAAAAACGTATTTGATTTTCGCATTGTCTTTTTTTGCACGGTCAAGGTATGGCTGTACTTCTCTTAACGGATCAAATACTGCAGCTTCACCATTACTTTCTATATAATAGGCAGCGTGTGCCAAACATCCTGTATAAATTTGTTCTACTTTCATGTTGTTTTATATTTTGATTTACAACATAAAATTACCCTTTCTTTAAAACGTGTACAGTGACATTAGTCACATAAGCGAAATTTTATTTAAAGAATTCCATGTAGAAAATAAAGACCGCCATAACAAGAATAAAATAGCCGAAACCTTTCTTCAATTTTTTACCATCTATGAAGTTACTGAGGTAACTGCCAATAAAAATACCAACAAAAGATAGTGATGTGAAAATGGCAAGAAACTTCCAATTGATAAGCATGTTGATTGCATCGCCTAAAAAGAAACCCATTAAAGATTTAATGGCAATTATAATTAAAGAAGTACCTACGGCAACTTTCATTTCAACATTCGCCAATATCACCAATGCGGGAATAATTAAGAATCCGCCACCAGCGCCAATTAATCCGGTAATGCCACCTACTATGAGTCCTTCTAATAAGATTAATGGATAGTTATAAGAGACATTTCCAACTTTGGTCGTATTCTTTTCAGTTTTAAGCATAGCGTAAGCAGCAGGAATCATTAAAATGGCGAAGAGACCGAACATTGCCATTCTACGTGTAAATTGAAAGTGTTCAATTTGAAATAAAACATCTGGCATTGCAGGGACCACATAGTATCTTACCAGGGTAACACCAATAATAGCGGGAAAACCAAAAACGATAGCTGTACGCCAATCTACGTAACCTTTTAAATGCTGTTGCCAACCACCAACCAATGCACTTGCACCAACAATAAAAAGAGAGTAAGCGGTTGCAGCTTTTTCATTAATTGAAAATAGATAAGCTAAAACGGGAACCGCCAAAATGGAACCGCCACCACCAATTAAGCCTAATGAAATACCTATAATTAAGGCACTGATATAACCAAGAATTTGCAAAATTTCCATGTGATGTATTTGATATCACAAAAGTAGAACGGTGCGGAAACCTTCGCAGTAACATTGGTTACAGAGGTATTAGCTGCAATATTACAAAAATTTGAATTTGGTTCATTTTTGGTGTAAATTAGCATCAAAATTATATTCTCATGGCTAGGCAGAGCATATCTTTCACAAAACCGAATGATGAGTGGTTAAAAACGCAAGTAGACAATCAAGAGTATTCAAGCAAAAGCGAACTTGTAAATGACCTAATTCGTCAGGCAAGAAACCAACAAATCGAAATTGACTGGATTAGAGCTAAATTGGAAAAGGCTGAGAATAGCGGATTTACCAATGATAGCAAAGAGCAAATTTTAGCGCAATCCAAGGCTATGCCTAATGACAAAGTATAGGTTAAGTAACGACGCTAAAAAAGACCTAATACGGATTCATCGGTACGGAGTCAATAAATTTGGAATGCTACAAGCGGATAAATATTTTGAAACATTCTTCGAATATTTTGACATTATAGCAAAAAGACCATATTCATTCGAATCTGTCGAATTTATTGAAGGAGGGTATCGAAGATGTGTTTGCGGTTCGGATAGTATTTACTTCAAAATTGATAATGATATTGTTGACATAATGGCAATTGTCGGAAAACAAGATGTAAATAATATGCTCTAAACTGAACATTAAAAGCACTATAGCCAACACAACCTAAGCAACACTGTTTTTGACAAAAAATTAAAAGTAGATACTAGATTGCTAAACATTTTGTTTATAGCACAGTGGCATTATAAATCTAATATTTCTAAATAGTTACGGTGAAGTTTAATTTTGCCCATTTCTTCAAGCTTCTTTAAAAGCCTGGAAATTACAACTCTAGAACTGTGTAGATCGTAGGCGATATCTTGATGGGTACTATGAATTATATTGTCTTTTGTTACCCTGGCTTTTTCTTTTAGATAGCCAATTAGGCGTTCATCCATCTTTTGGAAAGCGATATTATCTAAAGTGCTTAAAAGTTCATTTAATCTAACATGATAACTATTGAATACGAAGTTTCTCCAAGATTTATATTTGCCTGTCCATTCTTCCATTTTCTGAATAGGTACCATAATCAATTTGGCATCTGTTTCGGCTATAGCTCTTATTTCACTTTTTTTGTCGCCCATACAACATGCCATGGTCATAGAACAGGTATCGCCTTTTTCTAGATAGTAAAGCAATAGTTCATCGCCATCTTCATCTTCTCTTAAAATTTTAATGACTCCAGATATCAATAAAGGCATACCTCTAATGTAGTCACCTATTTCCATGAATTTATAACCTTCTTGTACTTCTTTAAACGTACCTACCTGTACAATTTCATTGATCAGCTCTTCTTCAAAGATATCTCCGTATTCTTC
>ENA-ORXC01001753-ORXC01001753.1-marine-metagenome-genome-assembly--contig:-NODE-1753-length-12436-cov-9.491221_pt1 | contig 12436 bp, 18 predicted proteins | sample MGYA00237865_ERZ511478 | MGnify/ENA metagenome assembly ERZ511478 | reverse complement strand
TGATCTCGACCAGGGATAAAATCCCACCGGAATTCTATCCGGGAAAATTGAAAAATCTTGGGATAAGTCCCGAGGTAATGGTTGTGGGTAAATCCTGAAATCTAGGAAGTCTGAGTGACTTTCCTGCTTCCGCCCGAGACGGGCGGGGGACCCCTTCCAGTGGAAGGGTTGTCAGGGATGCTGGGCAGGGCCACTAGAGGCCCGGGCCTGAGACCGTGGCCCGTTGGGCACCGGTCCCCCCATGGTAGCGCCCGGGGGTCGGCACTGCGCACGTCCTACGTCTTGTTTCTGAGGGTATATGAGTGTGTGCTTTGGGGTCATCGTGCGTGTTAGAATAAATCATCGTTGCGTTTGCGTTAACTCCGTTGTTTTGGTGCGCTTCGCGCCCAGTGATCCCGGCGTTCGCGTTGTATCTCTGGCGTGGCGTTCCGCATCCTGTGCTGGGTTCTCCGACGGGGTTATACCCCGTCGGCTGTGAGGGCAGGATCCACTACAACGGCGTTGCGCGGCAATGTGATGGTCTTTGTCTTTCTGACCGGCTGCGTGGATACTGGAGGCACCGTGGAGACATTTGCGGGAGGCTCAATGCTCAAGAAGGGCCGCAAGCAGTAGCGCGGGTGGGAGCCTCTCGACGACGGCGGGGTGCGCCTGGAACTCATTGACTTTCTCCGCGTGGTCTTTGTGTGCCTCCGGGCGGCGTGTGCTCTAGCTATGGACATCCTTGGCGGGCCGCGTGACCTCCTCCGTCGTGTTCCTCGGCCGCTCATTGAGGCCGTCAAGGCCACCGCTACTGATTTTTTGGACGATGCCAACGAGATCAGCGGTGGCAAGCCGCCCGATGACGATTCCAAAGAGAGTATGGGCGCCCTCTATCAAGGCGACATTGAAAATCAAGACGAGCGCGATGTGATATCGGTCGACGACCAGCAGGGCGAGGATACTGGAGAGGCGGCTTCGGACGGCGGATGGGCGAGCGATGGGGTGCTGTGCGACAGTGGCATCGTCCACAACTCTGAGAATTATACCGACGAATACTGCGGCGTAGGAACAGCCTTCGCACCTCCCACCGGAGCGTGGGACGACCAAGTGCCTCTACGCTTCTACGCGGAGCTATTGTCCGAGCCCGTGCGGGCCGACACTGGTGGCGCCAGCGGCTCTCCGCGGATTCCAAACCTCGTGCTGCAGCTGCGTATCGGCATGCCGTGCACGGCAGTGTCCGCCTTGAGGCTGGTCAGCATTTTCCGCACTGTGGTGGTCGACCCAGGCACCGTGTAGGCGCCCGGCGACAATTGGTCCGCCGTCGACGCTGTATTTGACTGAGTTTTCTCCGACGACTTCACAATGGCGCCATTGTCGGATGTGGTTGCGCGGGCGGACGTCAGCGAGCTGCGTCTTCTGAGGGGCGCGTTCGCGTGTCTGACGCCTGCTCTGTGTGCCGCCGCGGGGCTACAACAAGAGTTCGGTGAGCTCTTACTGTGCTTGGTCGAGACGCGCTCGGAATATAAGGACTTCGAGGCAGAGGCGGCGCCATCCGACTCTGACGACAACTCGGTGCTGTCGCGCAGCCAAGTATCAGACGAGGTCTGCGACAGCGACGATGAGGGCATCTCCAAGGAGGCGATGGAGAGAGCTTACCCCGAACAGTCCTTCTGGGAGCAGCCGTACACCCGCATGTGGCGCCTGCCGGAGGCGACCGCTGCCGCGTACGCCTCCGCGTACACCCTACCCGACAGATACGTAGATAAAGTTTTGCGGACGGGCATCTGGGAGCCGGGGCTGCCTGTATCCTGCTCGATTCCGGGCTTTGCGGGTTCTTCGACAGCGAAGACAGACTTCCCCAACTGCCAGCACGACATGGGCAAGCAGAAGGCCCACACGGACGGAACCCCTGAGGGCTGTTGCACGTGCAAGCACCCTAAATTTTTGGGTTTTGTGTCGCTGGACAAGTCCGAGAGCCAACGGATGCCTGTTGAGTTCGTCGTGCAGCAGTTTTCCACCCCGCCCGACACGTGCATCTGCGAATTCGCCTGCGCTGCGCTTAGGACGGCGCTCATGCGCATCCCGCAAGTGACCAAGAAGGTGTCCTTGCGCGTGGACCGCTTTCTCTGGCGCAACAACCACACGCTGTGTAGCAGTTCCATGTCTCCTGACTCGTACGTGTCAATGGATGGCACCAGCACTTCGTCTTCGGAGGAGCGCAGCAACTTCTCGCGCCGGCACCAGCACCACCTCCGCCAGATGAATCAAGACGCGTTCATCATGTTCACTGTCTACCAGCAGGCCTTCTCCAACGTCGACGCCATGTACCATGACAGCGTCACCAAGCTGAAGACCATCAAGTGACCCGAGTGGTATCAACGGACGCACGTGGAAATTGAATTAAAACGGGTGCGCTTGTCTTTTTTTTCCCAACGGCGGCAGATGCACTTGGCATGAGAAGGAATGAAGGGATAATAGACGGTCTTTCTATATTGCTGATCCCCGAATTTTGTCCTGGTGCACCGAGACTGAGTTGCGGACAGACTCTCTCCACCAATCAGATACGCCCCTGGGACTGACAGTGAGCTTCTGATTGCTTACATGGGCCCATATGGCCTGGAAATAGACATCAGCTCCCGTTTTATTCAGCACTTCTGGCAAGAAAACTGTAGAAAATCTCAAGATCTCGCCTGGGCAGCTTGCTCCGTGCCAAGAAAGAGCGGATCAAGCGGCAACAAACAGTGAGTTCTGCTAGATGCAAGGTCCTGGCACCGAATGTGGGCTTTCTATTCGCTTCAATGCCCTCTTACTGTCGTTGTAGACAAAGAGAATGCTCTTTTTCACACTCAGTCTCTGTCTCTGTCGCCCTGGACAAAGTTCTCGGATCAGCAATACCAGCGGCGTCACCAGTGCGCAGTATCTGGAAGAGGGCCCTACCAATCGTGGTGGGGGGTAGGTAGAGGGCGCGTGCATGTCCCTCGGAATCTTACGACCGCTAACATGCAGGTGAACTCAGCTACGGTGGTGGCGGTAGTGGCTACGGCCACCTGTTCCTTCCGCGACTGACGGAGGACAGCCTCAACCGTCTCACAATGAGAACTGGCAGAGATGGTGTCGGGGGACGGCGTATCATCATCGATAGGCAGCAGCTGTAGCACTGAGAGTGAGGCGAATGACAGAAGCATTGTGTGTTCAGCTGTGGCAGCCAGATTCATATGTGCGTCTGGACCGGAACGCGTCCGTTTGTCTAGTGCGGGCGCCTCTCTGGGCCGTGACGGGACGCGTTCAGTGCCCACCCCGTCGCCCACCAGTGTTCGACGCACTTTCCCGCCCAGCGCCTAGCGGTTGATCTGTCGGTTGGCCGTAGCGGAACTACGGAAGCAGGGCTAAAGGGGACTACAAGCACACACTCCGGCAGAAACCTGCAGTTTCAGACTAGTTGTGATTCCGTTCTTGCGCAGTGTTCTCGTGTCTGGAGGCGCTCAGAGCTCGCATTCTCGCGGACGGCGACGGGGAGGACTTGAAGACAGTGCAACAGAGTGGTATGAAACGGCCAGGGGCAGCACTGGCGCTGCGATGCAGTGGCGGCCATCTACTTCTCGGCACTGGAAGGTCTCGCCATAGCAGACAATGTGCTCAGATGATGCCTTTTTCCCGGTGTGCATTGGTTTCCGAAACGATACCTGTTCATCTAGACTGGCATTCACCCTCAACCGCTTCGCTGGGCCCGATCCTGATGATCAGGGATACGGATCATGGGGGGTCTGGAAGCTATCTGGGCCATTCAAGCAACCCCCTCCATCAGCTCATGCCCCGTCCTTCCGCTGCACCACTCCAAGCCGCCACGCTCCACCCGGCGGCCAACACCACCCCAGTACCACGCATGGCGCACCAATCGACTTTTGGACGCATCCTCTCCACGGAGCCGGCCTGCTCCCCGCCCCTCTCGCACTCCGCGGCACAGTCAGAGAGCTGGTAAACACCTCGCAGGGTGTGACGCCTCCGAGTAGCCGGCCGGCCCTTTCTGCTGTCTGCTGCCGCCCGTGGGGCGCTCGCAGAGGTGTGCGCATCACGATAGGCTATTATCCATCGCCCTCTCGCCCCATTCCCTGCCCCAAGACGACTGCCGTCGCCTTGTGGAAGCGAAGAGCGTGGAGATGTGACTATGTGAATGGGTGCGTATGCAGCTGTAGAGGAGAGAGCGGTGGGGGCGCGAGGTGCTTTCTTCTGGGAGTGGTGTTTGTTTACTCCCGCATTCGTTTTCTTGGACCCGATGTGGGACCGCTTTGCTCTTTTCACCCGCTTCTTCAGTGTTCATCCTCGTTGCTCGGTATCGATTCATGCGCGGGACTGCCAGCGATAGACCTCATCAGTAGGGGGGTTCATCTGATCCAAACGGGTCCCGGGACCGAGAGGGGTTCTCGCGGTCTTAGCGGCTGCAAGCCAGCCTTTCCCGAATCTGACCGCGTTTGGTACAGGTCAGCCGGTCAATTGTCTAAGAGACACATGAACATGATTGCCAAGTCATTCGCGACAGGATTCGCTCCGATCCCCCACGTGGTCAGACACAGCATGGAGAACAGTCACATGTCACTCGCAATCGTCAAATAGTTCTCGTCGTCTCCCCTCTCGCGTCCCCCATCGCATCTGGTCAACCGACACAGCGGTACGCGCCCGCCATGGCGCGCATCTCGCAGCGGCAGAGATCTAATCGCCAAGCGACTCGTCGGGTACGCATCTTCACGCTCGTGGTCAGCCTGAAGGTATCTTACTCGTGCGATCTTGACGCCATCGAGGGCCGAAGTGAAGACGCTGTCCGCTTCTCTTCTGTTGCTGGAGTGGAACAGGCTGCGCACTTTTATTCATAATAGGTACTTGCACATGAGGCGTGGCTTTGTCTCGACGAGTGCGGAGTGGGGCATGTATGTCCTGCATGCACTGCCAGAGCACCCGCGGCGCGGTGTTTTGCGCATGGGCCATAGTACATTAGATATACTGCCAAACCTTCTTAACGAGAACCGCAATGATTCTTGTGCGCATGGAGGGAAGCCTATCTCGACGGATCGGGTGCAAAAGATTGCGCTTTTTCGGTTGGGCTCCATGGAAGTTCTGAAAGTACGTTTGATGACGTGTTGGCATGAAAAGCGACACGTTACAAGCGGGGAAGTAGAGGCCCGCCGTTCAAGGCCAGTGCTGACGCAATCGCTCTATTCTTGAATGTGTCTGTCAGTTATTTTCTTTTTTTTTCCTTTTCTTTTTCGATTTGCACGCAGATGTGAACGCTGATGCCAACATCTTTGGGGTGAGTGCAAGGTCAGTCAGGAACTGCACCTCACGCTTCATCACGGCGGTCAGCAATCTATCGTTCAGGCTCATTGTATGGCCATCCGAGAGCACGAGGGCAGAGCTTGCCGTGTTCGCATGGGAAAGGTTTGAGCTTCAGGGGTGCACTGGGTCAGTAGACGGCTCCCAGGTGCCCCTAGCGTACGCGCCGCACGTGCAACCATGGATTTTGTGGAACCACCATGACCGCTAGAGTATTCATATATTGCTGGCCTCCAAAAAAAGGCGCTTGCAGAGTGGTTGCAATCATTCAACAGCGTACGTGGACCAGTGGAAAGGCTAGAAATCACCTGAGTTCCTTACAGAGTCTCCCAATGCAGCTCTGAGCACTGAAAACGCACATCAGGATCTCAAGAAACCTGAAAAACTTTGTTGATCTCATGAGAAATCAGAGGTCTGGCCCAGTACCCTCTCCATTCCCTCCTCAGGCCCACGCAAGCGGCCCAGAGATCTCAGGAAATTTCATTGTGGTTAGCAATGGCTCTTCGTGACTCCTGCAAGATACGGTGATTGGCTGGCAAGATAACTGGGGGAAACTCTCAGCCAATAGTTCGATCGTGGCTTGTCGAACAGCCAATCCGACTTCATTTCTACACCCTGTCGTCGGCTCTGCCTCCCTTCTCTTTGCAACCGCCAATTTTTGGAGGTTAGCAAAACTTGGTGCTGAGTGATCGTAACCGCAGTATCATTGCTGTGACGCTTGGCGTTTCAGGTTTGGCATCGGACGCCACGGTACAACAGCAAGCGCATTGGGCACGCTTCCCAGGTTCTCTTTTTTCTCTTGGCGAGAGGTTGGTTGGAGACAAGGGAATGCAGTATACGGACAGGGTGGTGGGTCCTTGCATCGGACAGCGCGGGCAAAGCGCGATTAAAAAAAGAACTTTGACTGGCAACTTTCTCGCTATCGCGTCACGTCTGAGCACACGCTTTGTATCGTGAAGGGGGCGCTGGGCGATCTTGGCAGAGCTGTATCTTCCTGTAGAATCTGAGGAGGACTTTCTGTCGGAACTGGGGTGGATATTGGCATGCTGTGTGCTCCACAATGTTTGCAACTCTGTGAATGACGGGCGTTTCCAGCGTAGTCCGACCCTGGACGCGGCACAGGAGCCACTGCTGGCTCACCCGAGTGCGGAGGCAACTTGTTCGGCAGTCAAGCGGCATGTAGATGCTTTTATGAAGGGCACTGGCGTGTACAAGTACTGAGGTCGTGATAAAAAAACCGCGTGTCTTATGCATCCGCTGTGCCCTACGCTCTCCTTCGGCGTGCAAAGGCCCGAGCGCATGGACTCCCAACAGCAAAACGACGGCACTCTGTGTCCAATGCTCTTTCCATGAAACTAAACAGTTGCAGAGCGCCGAAAGCCTGCTCAACTGAAAACGTCACACACCATCCCATGTCAGCTCCCACGGGGCACTTGAATCCTACCGCGAGCCTCATCAGATGGGGCCACACCCCTTCCACTGCCGACTGTTGAACCCACGTGCGCACGCCCTGCCCTATACTTTCTAGACGATGCTATTCCCCCACCCATCGCGCTGGCCCCACCCCTCTCCGCACTGGCTCTACCCACCGCGCTCTCCGCACCTGCCGCGCTTTGCCCGCCCTCAGCCGTCGAAGTTCCCGCGCCCAGTGCCGTGCGCCCCGAAGTCAAATCCCCAGACACTGGCATTGACGAATGAAGTTCAGGGATGGACGCGTCTCTCGTCTAAAGGATCAGCTCCTTCAGGACCCTCAGCTTCTCTCGGGAAAACCGAGCTCTGTGCCGTCACTAGCGCTTCCACGGCCTGCGGATCGGCCTCGTGCGCTAGCCTCTCCGCCTCGCGGCTCTCGCGCTCCTCAAGCATTCCGTCCAGCTGGTAGTGGCGCGTCGTGGAAGCGAGGATTGTCTCCACCGCTCGTGCCGTAGCAATGGCTTGCAGCTCCAAAACTGTTTGGCAACGTTCGCCTGCGCTGCCGGCGCGCTCGCTGGCGAGCGCGTGCCCTCAATAATGGCGATCATTGAGCTGTCATCACCCAGCGCCGTCCGCCCGTCCTCATCGGGAGTGAGGGACTGGCGCGACCGACAGCTCGATCCCCCCCGCTGAGCGCGCGGCAACGCCGTCTTCGAGACAGCTGGCGCCCGGCGTGCTGTGGAAGAACGGACACAAGGGGACATCAGGCCACAGTTGCAACAGGAGCTTCAAGAGGACCCAAGGGTGCAGCTTCACCACCACTACTTTACTTACTGTCCGACTCGGAATGCTTTCTGGTGGCCTTCGATTTGCTCGCGGCGTTTTTCGTAGCCGCGCTCTTGACGGTGTTACCCTCGAACAGCACGCTGCGGCTGGCCGCGCGCCCGTATGTCGGCGGCGTCTCGCACGCGCCGCCGGTGCGCGCGAGGTTGCTCTTGGAAGTATTTAACAGCTTGGCCATCTCATCGGCGGTCCTCCTCCAGGCGGCCGCCTTCTTGCAGTCGTTGCTTCTCTCGGCCCTGACTCTGTCCCGCGGGCTCAACCCTGTGGATTGCTCGTTAATGTTGGCGCGGCCCGACATGTAAGCACGAACTGTGTCCATCAGTTAGTGCACGGCATTTTACTTGAATGTCTTCAGGGAGTTGTTCTTCTGAGAGGAGAAGGGCTTGTCAACCCACCACGCCTATTCAAGGCCGCCTCAAGCGCCTCTTTTGGATATCAAGGCACGCTAGGCCACCCGATTGGGCCGGTCTCACAATGGAAGCATGTCATTGGCTGCTGTTCTGACTGTCGGTGGGGTTCACAAATTGTGCACTGTGTGCCTCCACGCTGCTAAACGTTCAGGTCTTCAAGGCCATGGACCAATCAGCATGAAAAGAGTTCTACATTCTCAAGCTAGCGTGAAAGCTTCCTTCTGAACTGGCTTGGTCTCACGCAATAGCCCAGACATCTATTCAGCCCAGGTAGTGGACGGAGCCTATCTGAGTTCCCGCAGCTGCCCATTGGAGACAAAAATCTACGACTCTTTGAGAACGTCTGTATCACTCGATTGGAAACCACAAACTGGTCCGCGGCCCGCTTTCCCCTGTCCTCCAGCCGCTTTTTCATTGTTGCAAGGAAGTCCCGCTTCCAGCTCTTGTTCTGCCGCAGCCGCCGGCACTCAGACCGCAGCGGAAGGCTGGGTCCCGCCCTAAGCTTGCATATTCGGGCTTTGGAGCGTCTCAAAGCGTCCGACGAGACACAACTCAGTGCCATCGCCTGCACCAGCTTCCTGCACGAGAGTAGGGCCGTCTCGGCTGTAAACCGGGGCGCGTGCTGGTTAAAAAAACCGTGCCATGACTCAATAGCTTGCTCTCCATAGAGCCTCGTACTCCCCCACGTGCCCATAAACTGCCAAGAGTGAGCAAACAACATGTGAAGCTTAGGCGAAATGCTCGCCTCAAGAAAATAATCCTGGATGAGGCTGACAAACGCCCAAGCATCGGCCTTAAAATGAGCGTGCTCGTCGATGGGGATGGTTGCAGCTCGGTTGAGCTTTGGCAGCGCCCTTCGCCAGAGCTCCGAGGCGCTCTTATATGCTGCTAGCCGGGAGTCGCACACCAATGGGCGAAGGGAAGCCACAACCTCGGCTCTGACTGCCTACAATGACCACCTAGCATCAAGTGTACCTGCTGTATAAGCGTGGCCGGTAAGTACCCTAACGATACCTGTCATTTTACGCCAGCGGGCTTCTGACCTGGTACACCTGAGCAGATCGGAAAAACGAGTAGACGACGTCACTGCCCTTTTGCGCACGAAGAGGATGGGCTTCCTTGGACACTTTGGTCCGCAACGCCTCAACGCTCCGAGAAAGTGACCAGACAACCCATACTGGACGATAGAGCGTTTATAGTTCGGATGGGCCGTTCTCAACTGTACGTTCGCCTTATCGCTGCATTTGTTCTTCGTGAGACACGATGAAGAGGAGATGGAAGAAGCAAGAAAGGAACCACGCGGGGTCAGTGGGAGAAATGAGGAGCGCTAGATGCATTGCGCACCTCTTCTGAGAGACAAGACGGTCCCTAGTGCGACGATCTCTCGTGCATCGTGCTCCGCGTCTCCCTTGAATTCGCACAAATGCTTCCACAGAAAGAACTGCGTCGCGGGCAATTACGAGCTTGTGATCTGCGTCTGTGCATTTTGTATGAACTGAGTGATGCCTTGGGAAGAACTTCTGTGTGTGTTACGCTACCACACATAACTGGATAGTATCTATGTCTCACATACGCGACCCCCTCCCCAGTACCTAGAAACGCACACAAAACCGCTCACACAAATTCCCTGACCACTAGATCAGGGAATCAACCAACACGGTGAAGACCGCTCGTAATTTCTTTGAGAGCTAGTGCAAGTTGCGGGGGTACTTGTTGAGACCAAAAAATACCTTCTTTTCGATCCGTCTGCAGCCCTTGAAAGTTTTGCAACCGTTTGTATGCACTAGGAGCGTTGGAACGGGTGGTCAGGTGTCTCGGACCAAGTTGGACGCCATGGGGAGGTCTCTCTCGCGCGTACGGTTCGCGACAGTGTTCATAGCGCAAGAAGCTGGATGTAAAGGGTCGTGAGGCGGGGTGCACGGTCTACGGGGCCCTCCGGCGGGGTGGCGCAGAGTAATGTCAACTGTACTTTGAGAGCGGCGGTCTCAGATGTCTCTGAGGTCGTTTATGCAGTCGAACGCTTGAAAGCAGGGCGGACCGTCGCACTGGGCGCGATGCGTGGGGCGGCGAGGATGGTGGGTGACTGACAACTGCGCGGGAGTGGCGGCCAGAGGGCTCATTTGGCTGGTGTCCTCGATCGGTTGGCGTTGTGAATGTACTTAGAGCATGTCAGGCAGCGAAGCCAGTTCGGGCCAGGGTATTTGCACGAACGTGCCTGCAGTTTTTATTATTAAATTAAGCATTAAATTTCCTGGACAAACTTTCTTCATTTTGTTTAGAAATCTAAGGCCAGGGTATTATCGCGAACGCTCCGCAGCTTTCTGTTATTTCCCTGGACTTTAGTTCAGGGTACTACTCAAGATGAGCAAACACTGACCACCGTCCACCCCGTGAGCCCCTTTTAATTTCTTCTCAGGCCAGTGCACGTTGCGGGAGTACTTGAGAACGAGACGCTGTGCACGTAAAACGAGACCGTGACAACGACACAGCACGTTGTGCCGTAGGTTCTTGGTATGGACATGTCCGCAAGCCTTGGGCAATGTCTCCCATGTGTTTCTTTCTTCGAGCAAGTGTCCACGTTCTCTGTGAGGGTCGTTTGTATGGTTTCCAGCGACGGATCGCCCTCAATGGGGTGAAAAACGCGGTCGAGTGCGTTGTACAGGCTGGAAACGACGATTCCTGCTGCACTCGGTCGAAACAGTTAACCGTACTTACGACGAAGATGCGATTGTGCTCTCTGAGGGGCATGTTTTTGAATTTTTGAGCGGGGCAGGGCGGCGTCCTTGCACTTTGTCAGTCGGTGGCTCCCCTGTCCGTGCACCGACCGGCCGTGCGCCGCGTGCCAGGCCGCATGCCCGATCTTTCTCTCTTTCGCCCGGCCGCGCGCCGCGTGCCACGCGCGGCTCACTCGCGCGCGGCGGGTGGGGGGGGCGGCCACCGCCGCTGGCGGCGTTGCCGCCGCGCCTGCCGCCGACCTGGCGGTGGGCGGTCGACGACCGCGCGCGCGACGCGCGCCCGCACGCGGCGGCGGGCGGCGGCCGCGGCCGCGGCCGCAGCGGTGGTGGCCGCGGTGGCGGCGGCGGCCGCGGCGGTCGTATCCCCCGTGGTGGCGGGGCGCGGGCGCGGCGGCGGCGGCGGCGCGGCAGTCACCACCGCCCGTCACGCGGCGGCCGCCGGGGCGGTTGGGCGCGGGGGGCGGCGCGCCCCCCCGACGGGCTGGTGGCGCCCGAGCCGCCGCGCCCCGCCGCCATTTCCGCCACCTCCGTCGCCGCGGCGTCCACGGGCGTGCCCATGAGGGCGGTGGCCGAAGCCATGGCTGCGTCTCCGCCCCGCCGCCGAGGCGTCGGCGGTCGCGTGCGAGTGCCGTGGTCTCGCGCGACTGCCGTGGTCGCGCGCGACTGCCGTGGCGGAGGCCGGCCGGCGGGCGACGCCACGGCCGCCCGCGGTGGGGCGCCGTCGGGCCGCCCACCGCGGCGGCGCCACTAGCTTCGCCCCCCCCTTCCGACGGCGTGCCGCCGGGACGGGGTTGGGGCACTCCCGACCCTGCCCCTCGCTGCCGGTGGTCCTCGCCCCCGCGGGCAGGTGCACCCCTTCGACGCTGCGCGTGTGCGCACGTGGGGGTGGCCTGTGGCGGCCGCCCCGACGGCCGCCGCCGCCGCAGCGTCGGCACCCCACCGCCCCACCTGGCAGCGGCGACGGGCACGCAGTGGCCGCCCCGCCGTCCGATGGGGCGGGGGCCCCCAGTCGGGCGCACCCCGAGCCGTCTCCCGCACCGAGGCGTCTCGCGTGTGCGCGCGGGCGCGGCGGAAGTGGCGCGCCGCCGCCGCCGCGCACCCGCGGCCGCGACGCCGACGGCGGCTCGGTGGGGGCACGGCGGCGCAGCGGGCGCCGGCGCCGAGCGCCACGCCGACAAGGGGGATGCGGGGCTTTCCTCTGGCGCAAAGGACGTGAAAGCGCGTGGAGACAAGGTGGGGGGGGGGTCGAAGCCCCTCGCGGTCGCCCCACTGGTCCGCCGTCCACTCGCGTGGTCTGCGTGGCGCAGACTGCGCAAGGGCGATTGTACGGGGCTCCCGTGGTGGCCGCCCTGTGGTGTGGGTGAGAAAGAGGTGGAAAAAGGACAAAGAAGCTGTCTTGGTGTGGCGAGACAGTGGCGTAGGTGTAGGTGGCATTGTGTCTGAGCAGCGTTGCTTCTTGTCAGAGGACACCCTCATGAGATGCACGTGACGCTCTTGTCAATCTTTCGTCGTGTGAAAACGGTTTTGTCGTCGCGCAAGTCCAGGGTGTTCTCGCGAACGCGCTTTCAGTCATTGAATAGAAAACTGATGACCGCTGGACCTACTCAGAATAATCTACAAGGTTCATTCGGACCAGCTTCGTTCAAAGCTCTCATCAGTCGCGGGGCACGCGTGAAGGGCAGCAGGAAGGGTGTCATATGAGCATGAAGGAGCCCTTGTTGTACCATGCTGAGC
>ENA-ORXC01001752-ORXC01001752.1-marine-metagenome-genome-assembly--contig:-NODE-1752-length-12443-cov-4.093320_pt1 | contig 12443 bp, 8 predicted proteins | sample MGYA00237865_ERZ511478 | MGnify/ENA metagenome assembly ERZ511478 | reverse complement strand
GGGGGCACGTAGAGGAGGCGGTGGCCGAGTGGGGGGGAGTGGGCGGGTCGGTCTTGGCACACAAACACGATGGGGTGGATGACGCGCGTCGGGAGGGCGTCACCGCCGACCCGCCAAGGCGACAAGACCGGAAAGAGCCTTTGACTTGAGACCACGCGTCGACTGGCGCCAGTTTGCAGAGATTCAAAGCAGAAAAGAAAAGTAAAAGTAAAAAAGTATTCGATGGGTGTTGGCCCCGCCCAGCCTCCTTGTCCTTTCCTTGATTCTGGCGCGGCGTGGCGGTGGTGCGGTCTGGCTCGCGCGCCCGCCGCGCATCCCCACGGCCGTGCTCAGCAACCGGCGTCGCCCGCCGGCGCGCACCCACAATCAGGAGTCGAGCATCAAAAGTCGAGCATCGACCGTTGTTGGTGGTCCACCCCGCGAGGGCCACGCAATGGTCCGTCCACGGCGTCGCTAGCTCGCGACCGCTGACGCGGTTGGTCGTGGCGCGCGTCGCCGCCCACCCCTGGCGGTCGCCCCAGCGGCTGCCGCATCCAGTCGGCACCGCAACGCGGAGCACCTGCAAGAGCATTGACGGCGCCCGGTATCGACACGCCCATGGTCTGGGGCACCACTGCCGCCGCGTTTGAGTGCCGCCGCACTCACGGCCGCGGCAGCAGCGCCGGTAACCTCCACGCCGCCGCTCCACCCCCCCCCAGCCCACCCCGAGCCGCCAAGGCAAAGGCTTTGGCGGCCGCCTCACCCCGCCCGTCGGGTCCCGTCTCCGCCGCGTGCGCGGCCGCACGTGCCGCCTTGCGCGCCGCGTTGCACCGAGCCGCCGCCGCCCGGTTGCGCACAATCCGCGCGCGCTCCGCCGCAGAGGTGACCGCCGCCAAGTCGACGCGGCGCCGCCGCCCGCGGCGGCCGCCGCCCCGCCCATCCAACGCCCCGTCGTCGCCGTCGCCGCGCCGACCGGTGCCGTCCCCGTCGGGGTGGCTCGACGGCGGGTCTGGCAGCGCCCGCGGCGTGAGCAGCGGCACCAACTTGGACACCGCCATCTGCCGCAGACGAAACGTGGCCGCCACCGACGAGGGGCCGCCGACAAAGACAAACGAGAGCATCTCGGGCAGCGCCCCGGCGGCAGAGACGGCCGGGGTGGTGGCCGGACCGCACGGCGCGTAGGCCATCCCGTAGGAGCCCGAGAAGCGCTGGATGGCCGCCGCCACCGCGGTGACACCGTCCGACGGGGAAAAGGCCGGGGGCGGCGACGACGGCGGCGTGGCGGGCGTCATGACCGCCCGGCTGCGGGCGAGGATCCAGAGGCGGCCGACGCTGTCCACGCCAAACGTCGTGATGGTGTGCCCAATGCCTCCGTCCGGCTCGCTGCACGCGTACTCCACCATCAGTACGCGAGCGACAGGGGAACCCGGGGGGGCCGGACCCCCAAACATGGTCAATATTTCACCGGTGCACCGGTCGAGGACCCCACGCGCCATAGGCGGTATGCTCAACACGCCAAGGGCCGCCTCCACCAGCAGGTCCCGGTGGACGTCAAACACGACCCGCACAGGTACGACTGCGTCGTCCTCATCGAACGTGGCTACGTCCACCCCGTCAGCCGACACCGTCGAATCGACGTCTGGAAAGGCGGCCGCGGCGCCCCCCGCGGTGAACATCCGCCGCTGCACCAGCGGCGGCGCCTCCACGGGAATGCCCATGACGGTCATCACCGCAAGCGCCGGACCGAGGCCACTTCCGTCCGCCTCGTCGCCCGGGAGAAAGGACGGGTTGCCCTCGCCGGGACCCGCCGGCGCGGCGGCTGGGAAGCGCACCACCCGCTCCATGGCGACGCCCCCGGCCAGCGCCGTTGGGTCGAGCGGTGGCCCGTCGGGGCAGGGGCCGCTCGATGGGTCCCACAGCTCTGAGAGCCACCCCCGCGCCCGCGCGCTGCGGCTGAGGAGGGCAAACTCGGGCATGGCCGCCGCCACGTCGGTAGTCACGCGAGTAAAGGTCACGGAGAGTGGTAGCTCTGCAGCCTTTGCCACACTACTGCCTCTGCCGCCCGCAGACGCGCCGCTATGGCGGCTGCATGACGACGTGCTGGCACTGGTAGATGGTCCACCGGTTGCCGACGCTCCTGCCGCCCACGGTTCAGGCGTAGGAGAGGAATCCCATATGCTGCTGCTGCCGCAACTGCTGCATCTGCTCCTCGAGTCTTTCGTCGGTGTCATCCATGACGCGACAACCGACCGGGTCGCGGCCAGCTGCGACGCCAAACCCCGGACGCGCGGCAAGTCCGTCGGGGCATCGCAGAGGGAGAAGGAAGGGGGGGGTGCAGCCGCCATCCCGGCTGAACGACCGTCGTGGTGGAAAGGACGGAGCGCTAAAGAGGGAGGCTCCGCGAAGCATGCGTCAGTGTGGGTGTCGGCGGAGCGATCATCGACGGCGCGGTCGTGCAAGGCTCAAGACAAAAACAGCACAGGCCACCGCAGACGAGGTCGAGTCCTCTCTCTTGCCTCTCCACGCACACGGCAGGAACTGTCAGGAGTTTCAGGCTCGACAGCACCGAGCGCGCCAGCACTCACACGTGGTACCGAACGAAAAGTCTGCACGAAAAACATATGAGACTTGAGAAGAAAAGCGCCGCAGCTGGTGCTGGTGTTTTTATTGGTCAGTCCACTATCCATCTTTGGCACACTCAGTGGCTAGATTTGAAGATGTTGCCAGCCCTCAGATCTCGATGATCCCAAGCGAATTTTATGAGTAACAAGAAAGGGTATCGAGCCAAAAGCAATGATGAGTCTGTCTTGAGGCACAACCTGTGAATTCTGTTGTCGGACACCTTTGACAATTGTTGAAGTAGTCAAACTTACCTGAACACCTCTAGCCTCAAGACACCGGATGCATTCCCCTTCCGATTTCAGACTCGTGCAGCCCAGGAGTGGAGGGGGGGGGTCTGGGGCCGGGGGCGCCACTCTGTCTCTGCCGCACCGCTGCCGGCGCGTGCTCGGCCGCGCTTCGTACAGCGCGACGCGACGCAGTCGCCACTGCGCCTCACTTGGCCGCAGTCCCCTCCCGCCTGCTGCCGCATTCTGCGACGCCACGGAATCCCACTTCCACGTGACCGGCATGGGCGCTGCACCCACTGCAGTGATGGTAGCGGGTCCCGACGCCGGCTCCGGCGGGCCGCCCGACGTTGGCGGCCGCCGTTGTCACGGCTGCGGCGGCGTCTTTGGCCGCTGCGCCTGTCTTGTCGGGGGCAACGGTGCATTCCCGATTGGCGGCGGCTGGCATTCTTCCCTATCGGCAGGGTCAATGCGGGCTGTTGAGGAGGGTGGCGTTGATGGCGCGGCCGGTGTGGCGTCCCCGCGCAAGCGCGCTCGACGGGCGTCGGTGGTGCCGCCGCCGGATTCCTCGCCAGCCGACCGACGACCGCCAACCGTCTGTCGGGTGCTCCCGCCCGGCGCTGGTGCAACCCCGCCACCGATGTCGTCGTTGGGTGTGGCGTCCCACACCATTCGGGTGGTGCCCCCGCCCCCACCGTCCGCGGCTCGGCCTCTCGGGACGCCGTCGGCGACGTGGGACGGGAATGCATCGGCAGCCTCGGGGCGCGGGGGCGTGCCCGGCGGTGGAAATGGTGCGGAAGGGACGACTGCGGGTCCATGGCGGCAAGGACCTATCCGAGTGGCTCCAACGCCGGCCACACCATCGCGAGCTTCTGGCGCTTCCCCTCCCCGTGCTCGCCTCCCCCCGCGGGTTGTAGCTGGGGTCGGGGCGACTCCGTCGGCTTCCACTTGTTTCCGAGCGGTGGGCGGCTCACCTCACCCCTCTGCCCCGCCGTCTGCTAGCCGACCACCCATTCGGCCGTTGGTGATTCGACCGGCGACACCCGCGCCGTCAGGCGCTGCGCCGCTCCGGGCGTCAGGGACATCCACGCCCGCACGCGCTGTCACCGGCCCGCTGCGTCCACGGCCACTTGGGATTGGGATGGGGGCGGCCGTTGCGAGTGGGAACTCCCCTTCAATTGCGCGGCAGCTGTTTGGTGGTGCATCCGACGTGGCGGCCGCATCAGCCAACAGCTCGCTGAGCTGCGTGTCGCGTGACTCTACTCTTTCTGGTGGCGAGGCGGATGACGCATCAACTGCTCGCCCCCCTTTCCGTCCCCGGACAGTGGAGGAGGAGTCTCCACGGGTGATGATGGCGTCACCGTCTCAACGTCGCTACGGGGTCGTTCGCGGCCCCGCCGTTGGGTCGGGTCCGCGGTTGTCGTCGATTGTTGGTGTGTCTCCTGGGGGTGGCCGGGTGCAAGCATCCGGGCTGACATCACCGCATGGTCGACCGGGCGGTCAGCCGGGCCTCGGGGCGCTCTCAATGAGCATCTGCACGTCGGCAACGCCGCTGCCGACGCCCCGCACACAGCCTGGCACGTACGACGGCCCCTGCGGCGGGCGGGACGTGACACCCACTCGTAGCAGCAGTGCTGGCGGCGGTGACGGCTGTCGCGCCCCGTCGAGGGGGCACAGCGCGCGACTGCAACTGCTGCAGCGCCGCGCCCGCACATCGACTCAGCTGCTGCGGCACGCGTCTCGGCACCTGACGAGCGCGGTGGAGGTCACAGCCGTGGAGGCGCGTGGCATTGCCGCGTCCAGCCTTGCGTTGTACTTGGTTGGCGTCGACGCGGCTGCGCAGCTGGTGGTTGCGGTACTGCTGGAGGCACCTCCGGTGGCAGAAGCTGCGAGCGGTGCCGCAGCCGACGGCGACGCCACCGCGGCGTCTCGGATAGGGTCCGAAGTGCCTGGCCTTGCCGCTGGGGACCGTGTTGCGGTGGTGTGCCCACAACTGCTGGCGGCGGTGCAAGCCGAAAATGTGGAAGTCACCCCTGGCACCTGCTTTCGGATTCGTGTGCCACCGCCCGCGGGGATTGTGCAACCGTCGGCGTTGCCAAACGGGGGTGGCGTTCGGCTCGGCGTGGCGGGGGTGGTGCTCGGCTTGGACTATGTGCAGATGGACGCGTCGGACCCGCTGCTCTCCGAGGATGCGGTGGCCTTGTCGACGCGTTTGAGTCGGGGAGATGTTGACGCGCTGTTCCCGAGCCGGACGGATCGCAACTGCAACCAAGAGCGGACATGGGCCACCGCTGTCATCCTCCGGTTCTCCTGGGCGGAGAACCTTTTTGCACCGAGGGTGACGCTCGTTGCCAAGGTGATTGAATTGCTGACCACGCGACGGGCATTGGTGGAGGACGACGCTGGGCAACTGGGTGTGATTACGGTACGTTTCGCTTGTGGTGGATGTGGTCATATCCCTCTTGCGGCGTCCGCCACATATGTCTTACCCATTGTTTGTCGGGTCAGCGGCTGTTCCACTCGAGCCTTTTGCTGCCGAGGATGTCGACTGACCTGTTTCTTTGGTTTGGTTGTGCTATCGTGACAGAACCCATTGCTGCCTGGTGTTGATTCTTCTGCATTTCGGCACTTGTAGCTTGGGGACGGTCCGACTGGGAGCCGTGCTTTCCAGCTGCTGCGCACAGGTGTGGCTTTTGTGTTTGATGGGGTAACATGCTCAGGCCGCTCTTTTGCGGTGGCGTCGGCCGTCGACGCACTTGCTGGATATAGGTACGTTGATTTCTCTCGCCTGCTCAATCCTCGGTCGTTTGCTAATGCCTCACTGAACGCGCAGGTCCAGTTTTTTTTGTCTCAGCACCCTCCGGTTTCACCGGTTGTCTCGACGGCACGCGCGCTGACTGCTTAGCGTCTCGCTTGTTATGCTTGCTATGGGTTTTTTCTCGTTGGGTTACGGGTTCACAGACCGCTAAGACCCCCAACACAAGTGGTCTTCCTCTTCAAGCCACACCCTGACGGTCTTGATGTGCGCCATCTGCCATAGCTCCCTCGCGTTGGCCACCCTCCCAACAGCCACGCTCTTTGCAAAGCCGCACTGGTCCTGCTACAACGCACACCCTGCCACAGGACGCGCACTAGTGGCAGTCGATACTGTGGACGCTCACGCCGCCTTGGTTGCCTTGACGACGATAAACTCCTTGTCGTTCTGGTGCACCTCCTCTTTCTCGATGTTGAGTTGCACTGCAGTCGACCACACCACGGACTGACGTGCAGGTTCCAATAGCGAGCCACAGAGCCAGCCCGTAGATCTTGTACCAGTGCCCTGCACTGTGCACATGTGGATACGTCCTGCACCAGCGCACGTCGTGGGGGCAAGAGCGCTATTCGCTGGGAACACAGGCTGGATGCCCAAGGCCGCTGGTGCATCTGCAACGAACGGGGCTCATTCAAACTACGTAGGATTGCTTCCCCAGCTACTTCTTCCCCATTCTCCTTGACTGCCTGTTAGCCCTGGCCTTTCCAGCGGCGGTCTCATCCTCAGATGTGGTTTGCTGCGCCCCCCCCTCCGGCCCCGCCCCCCCCTCCTCCCGCCGAAACACAAAGAGGTCCCTCGATTGGGGTGCCCGCGCGATGCGCCACTCGTCATCCAGGTAGGTCACGTCGACCACTGCCTTGGAGTCGGAGCGCAGCTTCATCCCGCCCGGGTGCGTCTCGAGCTCGGCGTAGGTCTGCTCGACCGTGTTACCATCTTTGGCGGGCCCCACCGCCCACGTGCCGGTCAGCCGGTTCCGCACGCGCAGCAGCGCCAGCGAGGAGAGCTGCTCCTCTGCCCACGCCGCGCCGCCGAGGTCGTAGCAAACGCGGAGGGCATTGAGGCGGGCGCCCAACATCATCCGACCGGCGCCCGTCAGACCCGTGTTGCCCACCACTGCACGGGAGTTGGTGTACACCAGAGACCACGTGCCGATGAGGCGGCCAGAGCGAGCGTTGCGCTTGCCGGTGCGGGCGTCGGCCGCCGCCTCCATCGCCGCCGCTGCCTCCTCGATGGGCTGCCCACGGGTGGTGTCCGCCGCCAGCGCCAGGAGGTGGGTAGACGCAGCAGCTTCAACAGCAGACGCTAGCGCCGCCACAGCAGAGGAGCTTGACGCCCGCATCATCAAACCGGGGGAGGGAGGGGAGGCGGGAGCGCTCGCCAGCAAGCGCCGCGGACACGTCGCAGGGGGGCGGTGGCACGAGCCATAGGGAGCAGCGCGGAAGGGCAGCGTCGGGTGAAGAAAGGCGGCCATGACGGGCGAGACGCTGACGGGAGTGCCGAAGCAGCAGGCCGCGACGAAGTTGGAAACGGGCAACTGGGCTGATGGAGAACCAATCTCTGGCGAACTAGACGGGTGGCAGACACGACGAGCTCAACCGTGATCTGGACGGCAATAATCATTGACACGTGTCGGATGCCCTCCACAGGTGCTGATCTGATGCAGAAAGACGGTGACGCTGCCACAGTTTTTTTTTCCCCGACGACGAAACGAAGCACCAGTCTGACTGCGAGGCGTTGGTGGATCCGACTGGGACAACTGCTCCTCCTCTGCAGCGTGAAAGGGACAACGCGAGGTCTGTACAGGAACTACCGCTGTCCAAGGGGCTACCCAGAACGTCTTTGTAAGCGCGTGCGAAAGGCATCAACGCGGGGGCAATCCAAGCAGGACAAGCAAAGCCGTCGTCGGGGCGCACCCCCCCCGCCGGCTCTCACACACCCTTGATCCGTTGTGTGGTTGTTGTGCCCTGCGGCAACGGCTGCACGCGTTGCAACCATTTGAGCGGCTTGGCCAGCAGCCGCCTCGCGCGCCCCCCGTCGGCGTGCCCCCCCCCCGCACCCGCGACGCCGCTCGCCGCCGGCCCCCCGCCCGTGGCAAACTCGATAAAGTCGTCCATGACCATACTCACCTGACACGCCGTGTCGACGAGGCTCGCGCGCCCGCCGACGGGCTTGCGCGCCTCCCCGTGGAGCGCCGCCGCCGCGCGGCGGGCGGCCGCGTCCGACTGGCGGTCCCCCGCGGGCGCCTTATTCTTCCACCACCGCAGCCGGTGGTACCGCGTCTTGGACGTGACGACCGGCGGGTGGGCGTGGCCGACGCGGCCCGCGGGCGTCGGCACCGCCACCGCCTGACCGCGGCCACGGGATGAGATCCGGGAGGGGGAATCGCCGCCGGCCGCCGCCTGCCCGACAACCTCCTCCTCCTCGTCCCAGTCGGCGCCGCTTGGCCGGCGGCCGCTGCGGAGGCCGCTCGCGCCCGCCGCGGGCACGTCGCCACCGAGCACAGGCGCAGAGCCGTTGCGGAGGACCGCCATGGCGCCCGACGCGGGTTGGTCGACCATGGATACGGGGCCCTGCCACAGGGCGGCGACGGACGCGGAGCAGACGCGGTCGAGGCCCGACGCGGTGCGCTCCGCGAGGGGCGGGCCCACGGCAGACCCGCCGGGCGGTGCTGGGGAGCGGCTTGGGGGGAAGGCGCGGGGGGTGTGCGCCGACGCGCTTGGCCGCACGCCCGCGGGAATTGGGACGGGGGGCTTGAGGGCGCGGTGGCCGGGCAGCGGCCGCCGGTCGGCGACGGTCGGTGGCGGTGGTGGGCGCCGCCACGAGCCGCTGCCCGCAGACGGCGGCGGCTTGGCAGCTGTTGGTGGTGGCACAGCCGCCAGCCGATCAAGAGGGTCGGCGCAGCCGTCCTTGACGGTCGCCATGGAGGCGACTTCGGTAAAAAGGCCGCCGTCCTCATCCTCCTCGTCGTCGAGCTCCTCCAGGGCAAATTCCTCCTCGCCCCTCTGCCCCCCGTTGGGGCAGGGCGCGCCGCGGCGCCCGATGGTCTCGTCGGCCATCGGGACGTCCTCGTCGACGCGCGGCGCGCGCACCATAAACACCTTGGCCTTTGGGAGGGGCGCCTTGGCGCCCCCGTCAGTCGACGACGAGGTGGCCGTCAGCGAGTCGCACGACACGTCCGACGTCGGGCGGCCCGCCGCGATCGCCGACGCGGCCGGAATGTCCACCGCCGCCGCCGTTGACCGCGGTGGCAGCGCGTCCGACCCGCGCGGGGACGGCAGCGGCTTCTCCACGCTCACGTCGCTGCCCGCCGCGGAGAGGCGCTGCTCGACGCTGCTCCGCCGCTGCCCGCGCACGCGTGGGCGGTGCATGTCGGCCGTCCCGCGGGGGCCCTTGGTCGACCGCGCCGCCTCACCGCCGGTGCGGATGAGCGTCACTGCGGGCGCGCCGGCGCGGCGCGGGCGGGGCGGTGCGGTGGGGGCGTCGCCAGAGACGACCGTCACGGCAGGGGCGGGCGTCGTCCGCTCTGCGGGGACGGGGGGTGAGCCGCCTTCGCTGCCGCTCGTCAGCGTCACCAGGGAGGGGAAGGACGTGGAGGAGCCGTCGGCTTGCTCCCGCATCTGCCACAAGGAGAGGGTACCGACGCGCCCTTTGCGGGCACCACCGACCGCGGCCGGCGGCAGTTGCGCCATTGTCGCCATAGTTGGGGGGCTCGCTGACCGCCACGCCGCGGCAGCGGCTCTCACCGGGCCTACACCTCACTGGGGGTGTGGGGCTGCCGCACGCAGGGGACTCCGCAGCTTGCCGTCAGTGGAAGAAGGCTTCTCCGCACCAAATGCGGGTATCGTACCAACGGCAGTAGGGCAACAGGCAGACACAGACGCGGCGGCGTTGGTCTAAACGTGGAGACCGTAACGACTGCTGCCGGGGTGGCGCGTGTGGCATGGAGGGATGAATGCCGAGGACGTTGACACGCTCACCGCGTCGGTAGTAGCGAGCGTGAAAAACAGGTGGGGATCGGAACGGACGCCAGACCGAGCCCACCGCTCCCAGCCGGTAGGTGTGCTCCTTGTCTGATGTGGGGGAGGCACCGTGCAAAAGCAGGCCGACGGACGCCCCCTGGCACAGGGCAGGTGGTGTCAGAGCGGGGACGTGCGGGAACGTCCCCAGGTGGCGCGGTGGGGACGCTCCAGCGGATGCTGCCGCGGTTCGCTCCAGAGGCGCGAAGGAGGGGGGGGGGCGGCAGTGTGCTCCCGGCAGCCCGATCGGCAGCGGCTACGCCAGGCGGCTCCACCCCCGCCCCGAATCGCGACACCCGCTGCCCGCCACCCCCCGCCGTGGGCAGCCCAGGGACGCGGCGCAAGGGGGCACACGGTCGCGGCGGCAAAAAACTGCTCGACGGATGCGCCGAATCGCCCCCCGGCTCGAAGAAGGCGGCTAGCCGCGCCTCCCCCACTGTCGACGCGGGTCATGACGGCAGGCCACGACCGCCCCCACGCACAACGTACCACGCCGGTGACGGTGGGGGTGCGCGTCCGGCGGGCACCCCCAATTCGGCAGCCTGGCCGTCCGCTGCCGCCCAGGGTCGTCAGGGAGGGCGGCGGCAGGCGGCACGCAGCGTGCGGGGGGCGGCGCTCCTGCGACACGACCCCTACGTACGCGGCCCATTGGCGTTGGGGCGCTCGCGGACCGACGACCGCTGGCGCGGGGCCGCCACGGCCGGGAATCTCCATCAGCCTGCACCGAGCGGCCGGCCATCGTGTGGCGACCGCGTCTACGCACAACGGCGCGGGGGGCGACGCGATCAACCCGGGGAGGTGGAGCAGCCTTGACGTGGCCACGCGCGTGGGCGAGACGATTGGCCAGGCAGCACCTCCTCTCGACACAGACGGCCACGCTGCCACGGCCTCGACGTCTGCTCGGAGCGGCCTCGTGGCGGCCCACCACGCACGACTGCGGTCCCCACATTCACCCAATGTGGCGGCGCAGTGTCGGGATTGGTTCCGGTGTTGGTGACGCTCGACCAATCGCTCTGGGTTGCCCGCACGTGTGAGCGGCGGTTCCGGGTTCTTTCGGGTCTGTCTAGGGGTGTTGACGGCGGGCCACTTTCATGTTCCAATACAGATGCCAGCGTGGACGGTTCGCTGCTCGCGCGAGCGCCCCGGCTCTGTCGCGGCGCCAGACGCCACTGTGGTCTGGAGGGGCCTTGCCGGTCGAGGCCAGGCTGGGAACCCTCTGGGAGCACGACGTAGGCTGCCGTCAGCGCGCCATTCGGCTGTTGCACCTTTCGCGCTCGGAGGGCGGAGGGGGGGTGTCAACGAGCAGCAGCGGCCACTTTTCAGGCACGGGTGGGGCCGTGTAGCACGACTGAGTGGCGTCCACGCCGCCGCCGCCGTCGCACGTCTGCTTTGCAAGCCACGGGCTCTGCAGATGCCAGGCCATGTGGTGCAATCGACGCCAGCAATGCCTCCTAGCAGGCTCTCTCGTGGCCTTGCCCCATGCAAGAAACCGACAGTGGGGCGCGTGGGAAGGGGCAGCACCGGGGGCCCGCCACCGCATGTTTATTTTCAAGCTCTTCTGTTGATACGTGTGTGTCTCGGGCTCAGCGTAGGTTGCGGGCACGCACCTGCCGTCAGCAGTGATCCGGAGGTGCTCCCGTGCGCTTTTCCTTCTGGAGCGCACGAGGTCCTTTGTTGGCTGCCAGAACTCGACTGCTCTTCAGTTTTGATCGTGTAAAGACTGGCGCGAGACCAACATCATTGCTCACGGCCTCACGTGCCCCAGTGGGCCTGAAGTCTCTGCCCAGACGACGGGCTTGCCACGCGACTCCTCTTTGAATTTTCTTCTGTTCTGTTTCTCTGCTGGTCCTTCGCAGCGATGGGCAATCGCATGGCCTGGACGACCACACCCTGTCCTGGGTCTGGTGAGTCCGTAGTCAGCGAGAGGCGGTACGTAAGCCCTATGCTTGAGTGTACTCGGTGTCTTGGTCCACACGTGGCCATGAGTCGCGTTTCTGTCCTCGCTTCGGATTGGCCACCAATGCGGGACTGAGTACCACCTTTAAGATGCACCGCATGGCGTGCGTACGTAGCAGTCGGTGTGACTGTGAGCCGTTTGCATTGCACATCTCGGCCAGGCTTCTTATTTCTGGGGCCCTCCGCAGAACGGGCGGTCGCCAGGCTCGTACTCAGGGCGGGGGTGTCAGGGGCCTACCCTCGGTCCAGACGTGCGGCAGATCTGTGGCGCCACTTGCCGTGACACAGGCGAGCCGTTTCGTTTCCGATGGACAAGCTTGTCTCGCGGCACGGATCGGGCGTCCTCTTCAGGGGGGGCCCGACGAAGCTCGTTTGCAAGAGCCAGCTGGTGAGCACTCGTACGTATTCTCTTGGTTCAAATTCCTCGTATTTGTATCAAATTGGACACACTGTTGATATTGACATACAATTGTTGGGTCGTCTGATGAAGATCCCCCATTATGTGGACTTTCTTCGCATGATGATGTCTTGCGGTCTCGATGAGGAGTGGCCGTCACCCCACCGCGCGCTGCACCCGCGTTCGGTTGCTCCCCTGTCTGACCGCGTCGTGTTGCTCCGCTGCCCGACCTCGCCGCCCGCCCGCGCCGGGCGGGTCGGCCACTTTGGACCGCCATGGCGTCTGGCGCTCGACCGCCCCCGGCTGCTGCAGCCGATGCGGCCGCTGGACAAGGAGACGGCGACGAGGCGGACGCCCGACGGCAAGAGCGCGCCGCCCGCAAGGCCGAGCGCGCGGCCGTCCGCGCCGCCCGCGAGGCCAAGCGCGCGGCCAAGCGC
>ENA-ORXC01001750-ORXC01001750.1-marine-metagenome-genome-assembly--contig:-NODE-1750-length-12448-cov-6.455420_pt1 | contig 12448 bp, 16 predicted proteins | sample MGYA00237865_ERZ511478 | MGnify/ENA metagenome assembly ERZ511478 | reverse complement strand
GGGGGGGGGGGGGGGGGGGGGGGGGGGGGGGGGGGGGGGGGGGGGGGGGGGGGGGGGGGGAGACGGACCGCGGTCCGCCCGCGCGGCCGGGGGGGGGGCGTGGCGGCGGCAGGGCCCGCGGGGGTCGCTACCGTCGGCCGCCGCGCACCCGCGCCGTGACGGCAGCGGCAGCGGCCGCAGCGGTCGCCGCGGCGGCGCGTGGCGCGGTCGCCGCCAAGCGCCGGCGCGGGCGGCGCGGGGGCGGGGCCCCGGGCTGGGCGCCCGAGCGGGGCCCGCGGCGCCAGCTGGCGTGGCGGCAGCTGGTCGCGGCAGCACCCCGCCCCCCTCCCTCGTGCTTCCCGTGGGGGCAGCGGTGGCGGGCGCGTTTGGAACGCGTGGCGCGAAGGCTGTTTTCCGCGAGCTCGCGCCCTTGGGGGGCTACCTCGACCAACATGTGGAAGATGCAAACGAGTACAGTCTTTCTCCATTCCTGTACGTAGCTTCCTTTAGCCTGTCTGGCCCAAATGTCGACCAGCCCCAGAAATGTCGTCCACATTACAGTCACCACCGTGCCGCAGGGTTGACTGCAAAGAACAGCGATTGACTTCGTAGTGCGAGTGTCGGCCGTCGCAGATCTCCCGTGTCCTTTCTTCCAACCTTTTTCTTCGATCCGTACTACGCTCCCACCGGCCCTTATCACCCCCATCACAACCGGCTCCTCGTCGGCACCCAATCTTTTTTTTTTTCAACACCCCCCCATCATGGCGTCTCCCTCTTCCGTTGGGTCAACCGCAGCCGAGGCCACCCCCGGTCGCTCCAAGTGGGGCACACGACTGACGACTGAGATGCGGGAGAAGCTGGCGGTCGCTCGGGAAGAGCTTGGGACCGACAGTGTGGCCAAGGGGGGGGGCGGGGGGACTTGGCCGTTTTTTTGCGTCGGGGGGGAAGGAACACACACGTCTTGCAGCGATGGGAAATTCCATGGGATCACGCAGCCGCGTGCCGCCACAGCCGGCGAAATGCCCGATCGCGAGACAATTGATAAGATGGTCGACAGTATAGGGACAGAAAAACGGGTCCTTATTTTTTTTTCCTCCCCCTACGACACGGATTGTATGATCAGATGCAGACACTGCATGGAAAAAGCAGATATCGCAAGGGCTCTCACCTCGCACGACAAGCGCCAGCGGGGCCAATATGTAGCGCGAAAGGGCCTCAGAACAGGTCGACATTTGAGCCAGACTGGCTAGGGGCTGCGAGCCTGCGCGAGGAGCGGGCTTGGCGGGTGGTCGCGCGTGCAGCGAGCTGCTCTTAAGGACCCGCCGCACCATCTCTCTCCCTCCCCCACCTGGCCCGCATGTCCGTATTCTTTCAATCAGATGCACTTGCACTGTGCTCAGACGACGTCTGGGGCCTCGAGTTCCTGAACCGACCATTCTTGGGTTGCGACCCGACGCTGGCGCTTGCTCTGCCGTTTCCCTCTCCGGGGGGCGGTGGTGCGGACGGCCCATCCCGTACTTCTCCGGCCAATCAGGAGTATCGGTGAAATCTGTCCTGTTGTGGACCTTGGTTTTCGTTTTGTGGTGGTCCTCGCCTCTTGTAGCGGCCTCAGACTCAGGGCCCTTTGCTGTTGCTAGCGGCAGAAACCCCAACGTTAGATGGTGCTCTGACGGCAGTGGTCACGACGGGAGCGCCGCGGCGCCGGCGGCGGCGGCGCAAGCCCAGGCGACCGGCTGCGCAGCGGCGGCAGCAGCCGCAGCCGGTGGCGGTGGCGGCGGCAGCGGCGCCCCCCCCCCGCCCCCCCCGTCCCCCGCCCCCAGTCTGCCCCCTGGACGTGGTGGCGGCGGACGGCCGCACTGACGAAACCCGCCGCGGAACGCCCGTTGTGCTGTCTTTGCCATTGATGACGAGGACGAGGACGACGTCGACTGCGACGATGCCGATTGGTATCCCGTCGACGAGTACTGGTCCCGTGGGTTTTCCGTCTACGGTTTGGACACCGCTGCCGGTCGCTCGCGTCTACCGGGCGGCCACCCGCCGTCCTACTTTCACAGTGCCGGCGGGCGTCGGGCGATCCACCGGCGCACTTCTATCTGGGAGTTCCCTCATCCCTCCTGCCGCCCCGAAGAGCTCGGCGACCGCTTCCCGGGGCTCTTCCGGGTCCACAACGACTCACGTTGGTCCGGGGGCGTTCTACGCCCCCCCCCGGCAGTTCGTGAAGGACGTCTGCACCATCTACAATGCGTGCGCCTGGACGCAGGCGCTGCAGAAACGCATGATAGACGCCGAGACTGACCGGCTGGACGGGCAGCTGTCGGCGCGGCAGCTGCTCAAAGAGCCTATCTTTGCACGCACCTCGCTCCATCAAACCGTTTTGATCCTGGTCACGCGCTACACGGTGCTGCAGTCGCAGGCAATCAGCCCCGCGTTGGCCGGGACTTTTCAGGACCATCTGCTGACGCCCGGCAGCCGGGATGCCGTCTAGTTCCCAACGATGGATTTCTTCGCGGCCGCTGCGCTCTCGCAGCGCACCTTTGCTGTTTCCCGCGAGCAAGCCGACCACGTCCAGGCCCAGCTGCGCCCTCGTCGCGGAACCCGCCTCTTCCCCGGCACGGCGGCCGCCCCCCCCTTCTCTACTGCAGCCCGTCGGCGGGCAGCCCGCCTGCGTGCTCAAGTCGCCTCCGATGGGTCGTCGCCGCACGCAAGCGGCCCGGGCAGTGGCGGAGATGGCGGCGGCGGCGGCGGCGGCGGCGACTGCGGTGGCGGCTGCGGCTCCAGAGACGGCGGCGGCGGCGCCGAACCCCGCGCCGCTCCGCTAGCCAGAGGCCCCGGCGGAAGCGGCGGCGGGGGGGGATTTGGTGGCGTCGGCAGCGGCTGAGGCGGAGGCGGAGGCGGCGGCGAAGGCGGCGGCGGCGGCGGCGGCGTTTGCGGCGGCTCCGCGTTTGCTGCAGCGGCCTCCTTTTGAGCCCCGGCCCGGGCTACGGACCGCGTCCCCGGCTCCTACTCGGCGGCGGTCGGGCTCCCCACCTCGCTTTCCGGGTGGCAGGCCCTCTTCCCAGGCAACTGTTCGCCGGCGCCGACCCCACCTGTCGATCCGGAAAGTCGCGGCCGCGTGGCTGGCGCTGGACGCTTCCAGAACGGCCCCTCTCCGTCCACAAAAAACGCGTGCGCGCCTCTCTAGCCCAGTCGGAAGCGATTCGCGTATCGCTGGGTGCTGCGGGTGCTCCGGTACGGCTACCAAGTGCCGTGGGTGCGGCCGCCAGTGTCCTACCGCACGGCGGCGTACCCTCATGAACCGGCCGATCGAGCGACCGGGCACTCCCAGGTCGACAGCTGGGTCACCAGCGGCTTCGAGTGGGAACTCACGCCGATGAGGTCGGGGGCGGCGCAGGCAGCCGCGCTGATCTTCATCATCAAGCGCGCCAAGGACGTTCTGGTGGCGGACCTGTCCCGCAAGAATGCCTACATGGCGGACCGTCAGTTCACGTACGAATCCCTTCCCCGCTTCGCGTCTGACCAGCAGCCGGGGGACAACGTCGGGAGCAGAAACCTCTGCGACGCGTTCTTCCATGAGCTGCTGTGCCTGGCGGACCAGCTTCTCCTGGCCTCCCGGGTCTGTTGTCGCGTCTTCGCACAGCTGGTGCTCCCGCTCGGCATGAAGCTGGCTCCGTTCGTTTCACGAAGGTGCTGCCGCCGGTGGACGCGGCGCTGCGGCGCCGTTGCTCCCGGATGACGGCCTATCACGACGACTTCGTCCATCCACATTGGATGGTGAGGCCCTCTCCTCCCCGGGGGGCGCGACGGCGGCGCGCGTGGTGGTGCTCGCGCTGTTTTCCAGCTTCGGCCGCACCGTTCACCGGCGCAAGGGGGCTTTTGGGGGCACCACTACGCTGCTGCTACTCGGGTTTGATTCTGTTGCCGCCGTCACGGCTGGCCGCGGTGACAACCGCCGCGTGCGCCCTCTCGTCCGCAGTATCGGCGGCCTCCCGATGCGTCACATTCAAGGCGCTGCAGCGGTTCACCGGCAAAGCAATATCGTCCGCGCTGGCATTGACTGCCGCTCGCCCCTACGTTCGCCGTCTCTACGCGGCCCAACGTGGGCGCTCGACGTCCCGCGCGGTGAGGCTCTTCCACGGGGCTATGCGCGACTTGTGCTGATGGTGCAACTTGGTATCGTCGCCCGACGTCGATCGCGCTCTGAGTCCGGCGCCGCTAGTAATCGTGACGACGGACGCCTCCCCGTGGGGATGGAGCGGGCATTGGAATCTGGTGCCGGCGCGCGGGTTCTTCTCCGCGACGGCCCGGCCGTCGCATACCAAGGTGTAGGAGGTGGCGGCGGTGCGCCTCTCCATCCTGGCGCTGCAATGGCACAACCCCATCGCCAACGGGGAGCTGCTGATGTGTATAGACAACGAGGTCGCCACTAGCGTAGACATTGCGTTTTCCACTCGCTCACCGGCCTTGGTGGTCGAGCTCCAGTGGCTGTAAGAGCTGGGCCGCGAGATGGTGTTGACGCTGCGGGCGTCCTCCATCGCCTCGGTCGCCAACGTATGGGCCGACCGGCTAAGTCGGGACCAGGAACGCAGTGACTTGTATCTCCAGACGGCCCTGTTTGGGCGCTCCTCCATGCGGTACGGGATGCACACGGTGGACCCCCTTGCCGCCTCCCACACAAATCACTGACTGCGCTTCTGCTCGCTCCCCGCTTCGACAGGCTGCGATGCCGTCGATGTCTTCACTCAAGAGTGGTCTACCGGAAACCTGTGGGCGAGTTCCCCCTTCGCGGCCATCCCCCCAGTGATTTAGTATATCCAGGCCAACGCGGCCACGGACACCCTCATTCTCTTCATCTGGTGGGTCCAGGCGTTTTGGTCTATCGCCTTGGCGAGCGTCGACAAAGCGTTTCTCCTACCCCGCACTGCCGGGCTGTTTCAACCCGGGCGCGGGCAGCAACCAGCTTCCACTTTCCACTGGCGTGTGGGCGTCTTCCGGTTCATGTACGGCGGCAATGCCGTGCCGCGGTCGCCTGGCTAGCCTACCAGGGAGGGGTCATGGGAATTGCCGGCGGCGGCGGCGGCCTTGGGGCCGGTGCCCTGCGCCGCCTCTGCGATTTTTGCATACCGACGTCGGCACTGTGTACGCCAGCCTCTCGAACCGCGGCGGCGGCTTCACAGCCATGCGGACGGTCGGGCTGGGGCTCGACGCCATCTCCAACTGGGCCAACATGGCCGTCAGGACCCTCACCTCAAGCTACAATGATGCCATGGCCTAGAAAACCCCCGCGGCCCACATCTGCTGTTGTCTCCTGCTGCCCCGCTCGTTGGATCTCCCAGAGGGACGCGACCAATTCCCACTTTCGGCATACTGCGGCGCTTGTCTGTAAAATGTTGGGCATTTCTATTGTTTGCTTTTACAGTGTATCTTGCGATCTTTCCTGACGTTGCGGCACGCGACCCGGCCGACCGAGTCGTTCCACCGGCCCAACAGCGTCGACAGGGGAGGGGGCGAGACGACTGAAACGGGCGCTTCCGGCCTGCGCGGGCAGCGGGCGTGGCAGGCGGTCGCGCGTGCAGAAAGCAGCTTATAACGACCCGCCGCACCGTATCTCTCTTTCCCCGGCTTGCATGTCTGTCGTCTTTTGCGTACCCATCATCCTCGTTGCCCAACCATCTTGCGCACCTATTTTTAGTCCTTTCTTAGTGGGCCTGGCCGGACGCACGAGCATTTTCACATGACGAGTCTCCATTCTTTTTCTTCGGTTATTTTCTCCGCAACCCGCAGAAAAAACTTGTGTCAGTGGCATACTGCGGCGCTTGTGTGGAGTTTGTCAGACGGACTATAGACGATGTGATCTTGCAAGAAAGATATTGGTCCCATCAGATACAGAGACCAATATGGACTGAAGGGGGTGTCTCGGTGTGGTGTTGACATTGTCTTGCCGTCAAATGCGCCTCGTTAAGAGCCGGAAAGACTCGAACCCGTTCCCTTCCTTGAAGCCTGTTCTCGAACTCCAATATCCAGGAATGCGAAAATGTCCTTGATCATATGTTCGCCGTCGGTTGAACAATAGAAAGCAGCAAAGAAGAGCCATGCAGAATTCGCCCAAGGAGCGGCGGCGCGCTTTGCCACGCTTCACGCAGTTAGTTTTGCGCTACAGTCCGTTCGGCACGACATAACATACAAACGGACTTCTGCCGGGATTCGTTGACCATTGTCGTTGTTTCATGTCGTTGGCTGGTCAGTGATCTACTTGAGAACAGTTCACGAGTTCCTAGATCGGCCCTGCCGCGGCTCATCACCACCCGATCCCGAGAGACAGGATGCCAGCGCCCAGTGAAACAGGCCTCCGTTTGCTGCTTCGTTTGTCTTCGTTGGAGGGCCAATCAAGCCCAACGAGGACACGAATCGTTCGCTCCTTGGCGCAACGGTTGCTTTGTTGTGGATTTGTTGGGAGTACTCGTCAAAGCTGACGCCACTTCCTTTCTGGTCCAGCGAGTGCGGCGCACGGCCCACCTCGTTCTTTGCTTTGCGGGGTGCGAAAGTCGGGGACCCCTCTTGACAGCGTCGGCCAGGCAAGGACCATCGATCGAGACCGATTCTCGATGTCTTCCCATGGGGCCGTGAGAACTCCATCGAAGCGAGGAATCGATGGAACTTTGATAGCCCTTCGATAACTGTACGCCAAGCAGACAGAGCAGTCCCATAATTGGTGGCTGAAATCGGTCGCCGTATGCAGCTTGTCCAATCGTATTACAGTCTGCTCAATTTTGCCTGTCTGGGTCGGAACAGAACGCAATCACGACGGACACTCAGCCATCCATTCAGCCGGGTACGTGCTGCCGGCCAGTAGGATTCCGTCTTAAATGCATTCTGTTCGGACTCACACCGGCAAAAATTGAGCAGACTGCAATATGAGAGTCTATTCCTCCTGAGCAGGCCCACTCTTGGACCATGGTCGACGACATTTGGTAATTCATGGATGTAACTATATTCTTGGCGACAAGCCTTTCATTCCCCTACAGCTCACCATCACTCTCCTCAGGCCCTGCACGTCTACCACGGCCACGGTGGGGCAACCGGAATCCCGCCCACACCCTACGCCCACCGGACAGCACCGCACTACATTGAACTTGCCTCCGGCAGCCGCGCGTGGGACCACAGAGAACAGCGCGGCACATCGGCGCGTACAAATTCCAAGAAACGCTTCTACGAACGGTACCGACGATGCCACAGTCGTGCCCGTCCAGGTGGTAGCGGCCCCCCACCCCCCCGCCCCCGTCCTCCCTTGACCAGTTGTGGAACCTTTCCGAAACGTACGAAGGGTTTGTGAGCAGCGCCGTCCCCACTCAGTGGTGGCGGGAACTGCTGCTTCGGCGGCGTTTGCCCTGACCGCCTGCCGTGCCGCCGCCTGCGTGTGTCCGCCACGCTGTTTTCGCACTCGCGCCTTCGATCACCACCGGCACGGCAGCGGGCGCACGTCGGTACCTCGTGGAAAGTCACGTCGGTACCGCCCCACGCCGCCCAGGAAAGACTATGGGGGACAGTGGAGACGGGGCGGTATGAGTGAGGAAGAGAGAAGGAAGGAGGAGGGGAAGCGTGCAGGAGGGCTTCATATTTTAGCACACCCAACCATCCGTATTGAGTCCACATCCCATCATATTTATGAGCGCCACGTACACATATGTGCAGAGAAATGATTGGATGTAGAGCCTGGTCTGACCCTGATGGCAACACAAGTGGGTGGGTGAGGTGTATTATCTGATTAACAGGGGGCTATGTCTGACAATCAAGGTGAACATTGTGGAAATCCGAACCCTCACTGTTGGCTCTGCCGTTCCACAAGAGGCAGGCTCAGATGCCATCTGTGGGACGCTCGAGGTGCCAGGTGTGAGTAACGCGATCGGCATGGAAGTTGCTGGCGATCAGCGTTGAGTTAGAGGCGAGCGTCTCTGAGCAGCGGGCCACTTGCCGAGAAATCATCGGCAAAGATGCCATCGTCCCGCCATTTAAGACTTCGTTTCAGGTCACCACGTGTCTCAGAGGCAATCTGAAGCCGCCAGACTGTGTCGGAAACTCTCGCCGACGCTTCCAGAAGACAAATGACCTTTCTATGCTGCTTCCTGGATCCACAAGCTGAGCATCACTCGTGGAAATTTCGTTTCCACTCCCTTTTGCGGCGACAGTAGGCTACGGTCGGCCGAGATACGTTGCCGAGAGACTCTGACAGAAGCACACAAAACGCGGCAATATCCGCCGCCTGTCATACTTGGGGGCCTTGGGGCGACAGCTGGCCGTGATACGTTCCCATTCCTCCCACGCCGCCAAGTACGAGCCGTAGGAACTCTGTCTGTGGGTCCTTAGTTTGTGCCCGCCAGTGTGATGTGGCGCAATAGTTTCGTTGGCAGGCCCAGCCAGCAAGGCACGAGGCACAGAAAAGCAGTCGAAGAGCTCCTGTTCGCATCCCCACAGTGGCTGTTGACACTTCCAGACAGCACCTCAAGATGCCCAGAAAATCTGACCACTCATAGCATTGCTCGTGCGTCCGAGATGACGCTCCCTTTTTCATCACTTTTGCAGGCCTAGAACCATCCAGAAAAGGACTCGTTGCAGCGTGGCGGCAGCCGTGATTGTGGAGCCTCGGATCACACTGGCACAAGCGGTGTTGTCAAGAGGTCCGCTCGCGCAGGCATGGTCCACCGAGCGGCCGGCCGGCGGCGGGCAACAGGCAATCAAGAAGACAAATGACAGCCAGAAAAGTTGTGGAGGCTAGTGTCCCGCTCGCGCTGCCGCTGTACCTGAGCCTCCTGCAACGGTGTGGTGGGTGGAGCGCCCACAGTGCATTCGGGGTAGGGAGGCCACAGGCCATAGAGGGGGCGCTCAAGAAAGGGTCAGCCAGCGGAGAAGACCGCTTCCCGTGTCTTCCGACCGGCACGCTCACAAGTTCTTCACAACGGCGCTCAAAACCGTGCCTTGTCTACCCACCCAAGCCTCTCTCACCCTGCTTCACGCCACCCACGCCTCGCTCACCCTTCTTCACGCCACCTACCCGACCACCGCCTACCTGCAACACCCACGCACACACTTTCTGCCCACCAAGATCTCTCTGTAGACCTCACATCGGGCACGCACGATTCCTCACTCAACCAGAATATCACGACTGTCAAGGTCGCTGCTCGCTTTGCGCTCAAACCGTAGCTTCATGCCTCTTCACCGCGAGGTTTTCCACTTTCTAGGCCAAGCCGTCTGCATCGGACTCCCACCGACTCAGGCTCTTCCGTGCCCCACGCAGCCCGCGCTCGACATGTACGAGCTGGCCATGGCCGTGGATACCAAGAGTGGCCAGAACGCGGCCAATAGGATCCTTACTGTCATCCAGAATGACATTGAGTCGTCGGCGGCGTCTCACAAGACCGGTAGCACAAGCAGCGCCGAGACAGGCACGGTAGACAGCCGTGTGACGTACAAGACGGACAAGGCGGGACGTGCGTCCTCGGCCGAGGCCTGTGCCTACCAGTGAAAGCGCAAAGCCGAAGAGCATCCGGCGACAGCTGGAAAACCCGTCAAGGTCGCGAAGCGCTGAGAGACGACGGGCCAAGGGCACGCCAACGCTGCCGCAATGCACATTGATGGTGTCTACAATGTCGGCTTTGGGAAAGACGCGGCCGCCCAGTCTGCAAAGGTTGAGAGGCCCTTGTTAGCCGCCCCCACTGTGTGGAAGCCCACGGCCACCTACAAGCTCCTGTACGGTGCTTTCAAGAGCGCCTTTGTGGCCGTTGAGACTTTGGGCCTGCAGTGGACAACGATACAGCAGCGGGCGGCGCTGCGCGGCGCCACCCCTGAGCAGCGCGCCGTCGCCTACCTTTTAGCCGAGCACTTGTTCGCGGCCAAGACGTTCCAGTGGGCGGCCATCAAGCAGTACTGGGCCGAGAGGCGCAAGTGCTTCGATCCCAAAAGGCGGTTTGTGACGCGGGGCCACTTAGCATGGCATATGCTAATTTCACGGCCATCCGCGAAGGATACACCGGCGTGGGTGAAGAGGAGATCTTGGAGGCCGACACGGCTGTGACCGCCGCGTAGGAAGCCATCCGCGCGATCCGCTCGACTGACACCTTCGCGTCAGTGTTGAAGGGGAAGGGCCATGTCAAGGACCGGTGCGTCCTCGAACGAGAGCCAGACACGGGAAAGGGCGAGGCTGCTGCGGCCTCTAAGGGGGTCACTGGCAAGGGCGAGGCTGCAGTGGATTCTGTGGGGGTGGCGGGGACGGCAATGGGAAAGGTCGATCTTACCTCGGACCGCGGGTCAGGGAAGTTACAGGGGAAGGCCAAAGCCGTGGTGACCCCTGTCGAAGATGAAGACCGTCACGACGACGTCATCGTCGAAGTTTTTCCGGCCAATCCGATGGCCAAGCAGGTCAATGCCAAGGCGGAGCAAGTCAATGCCCAGGCCGAGCCGGCTTCGAGCGTGCCCATCAGGATGGCATCCGCAGCTGCCAAGGACGGGGTGCTCGGGCACAGGTGTGCTGAGCACGAACGTAGCTGGGAGGGTAGCGCTGCACCATTTGTATGAGGTGGCCGCAATGAGGAGTGTGTGGCGGCCGCCCGTGCAACGCGGCCGCCTTGAGGAGGTTGGCTCGGCCGCCCGTACCTGGCAGCCGCAATGAAGCATACGCTGGTGCCTTCAGAAGATAGTGTAGGTAGCGCAGTGTTGTACAGAACATTTTTGCGCGTTATTGCGCTTGTTGTGGCTATGTTGAGAGTGTTCCGGGAGAGCCAGCTCCATTTTTCTCAGGGGCTCTGTGGCAGGCCCTATTCTCTGAGCGGATCCCAGGGAGACAGTTTCTCCTTGGTGCAGGACTAGTGCTAAAGGTGTCGTGGAGACCGAGTCAGACGCGTGGTTTGGGAGGCCCCTGCACTAGCGCTTCTCCCACCTTGTAAAACATCGCATTAATACTTTTCAGGCTATACAGCTGGCGGCTTCAGTGCTACCTGCTCCCACTCAGTCCATTCCCTGGATCTCATTCTCCATCATCGGCCGCTGCTGGTCATTATAAGAGCCGGTCTATGATGCCACGGATTGGAGCGCGGCGCGTGATCTGGATGCCTAGTGTCTATTCTACCTCAAAAGAGGATCAAATGATCCTCTCGTGAGGATCATTTGATCCTCTCCCAGAATCGTCGATTCCAGGCCATCTGAGTAGGAAAACGGGCGATCTGGTCCCTACAGAATCACAGCGATGCGTTTCTCGTCGATACCAGTGCGCTGGGCCACAACGGCCCCGGTGCAGCATGAAGAAGGCAGGGACTCTATTATGTTTCTTTGAAAGAGGGATTCCCTTACGTACGGTACGACAACTGGCGGCTGGGCCGAAGTCAGACCCTCCCGCCGCCCACTCTTGCCCGTGCGCAGGAACGCGCTGCGTCGACTAATGCTGCCGGGGCGCCCCGCCGGCGGCCGACAGGGCGCCGACGCGCGCCGCCGCCGCGTGCGCCGCCCCCGACGCGGCGGTGAGGCGGCGACGGAGGGACCAATTTTCCTCGTGCGCACACGCGCGGCGCTTGTCGAGCGTCGCCGAAGCGGCGCGCGCGGCCGCCACCGCTGCCGTCAGCGTGGGGAGGGTCGACGCGGCCCCAGGGGGGGGGCCGCAGGTGCGGCAGGCCTCCGGGCCGGTCGGCGCGGCGCCGCCGGCCGCGGCGCCCCGGCCGGCCGCACCGACGGGCGTGACCCGGGGGGGGGACGTCGCGACGGGCAACTTGCGCTTCTTGGCGCCGCTGGGGTGCACAGAGGGGGCGGCCGTAGACGCCCCAGCCGACGATGGCGTGGCGTCGGTGGCAGCCTCTCGCCCGGTGGCCATGCCGGCGAGCCGGCGAGCCCGCCGCCGCCGCCACCGTCGCCGCCGCCGCATCCGCCGCGCGCCCGCGCCCGCCGCCGCGGCGACGCGCCGCGGGCGTCGCACCGCCCGACGGCGGGCCAGTCGAGGTGCTCCCACAGCGGCGCGCCGACGGCGCGCGACAGCCCTACCCGCAGCGGCCCGGGAGGCCACCCCACCCCCGCCCCGCCGAGCACACCCGGCCCGTCGCGGTCGGCCGCGTCGCCACCGCCGCCAAAGGCGGCCGCCCAGCCGCCGCCGCCGCCGCCGCCGCCGCCGCCGCCGCCGCCGCCGCCGCCGCCGCCCAGCGAGACGCCCGCCACGTGGAGCGCGGACGCGGCGGCACCCCGTCTGCGCGCCCCGCCCGGCGCGGACGTGCCGTCATCGTCGACGGCGTCCGCGGCGCCGACGCCGTCGCCCGTCGGTGGCGGCGGCGGCGGCGGCGCAAAGGCGCGCTCAGCTCAGCCAGGTTGGTGATGTGCACGGCCTTGGTGTGGACCGTCGCGCCCACTACCAGGCGGGCATCGACAGCATTTCCCGTCTTGGGCGCGGAAGGGGGGGAGGGGGGGCAAGCAGGTGGGGGGGTGGGGCAGGAAGGCGGCC
>ENA-ORXC01001749-ORXC01001749.1-marine-metagenome-genome-assembly--contig:-NODE-1749-length-12449-cov-11.162383_pt1 | contig 12449 bp, 15 predicted proteins | sample MGYA00237865_ERZ511478 | MGnify/ENA metagenome assembly ERZ511478 | reverse complement strand
TTGGGGGGCGTGATCGTCACCTGTCGAAGCTGCAATGAATGACACTTCCCTCCATGACACGTCAGGAGGTGCCGGCTTTTCTAATACTGTCAGGGGCCGTTCTGGCAACGCAGAGGGTCCGAGTGGGTCACATTACATTATCGGACCGCTGCAGACGGCCAGTGGGCCGAGAAAAAAAAAGAACCGCGATGTCTCATTTTTGGGACACGCACCATATCCATGTTCTCCACAACCCAGCTTAGTACCAGTTGCCAAAAGTTGGAACATGATCTGCCGGTAGGAAGAGCATGAGAAGTAAATTTGCTGGCACACTCACTTGCAGAGGTTCACTGTGAAAGTGCGCGAAAATTGTCATCCATTTCCAGGCCCCAGTGATGTGCCCAGAGCCCCTGTTTCGACTTGTGAAATAATTCGCCGGATAGTCAAGTGGCCCCCCTCTTTCTCTCTCGGTCGAATTCAAATGCTGAATAACGCTACGTGCATGAAACATGGGCCACGACCGGCGCGTTCGAGCCCACGCTCCCGCAACGGAGCACCCCTTGGACAGCACTGGCTTCGAAAGCGCCGCGCGTGCTTGCGCAGATCCGGAGAGGCGCGGCCGCCACCGTCCTTCATGATGCTGACAGACAAGCCTATGCATGGCCACCCAAGCCCAACCCCCATCAAGAAGCGTTTTGGATGGGCGTTCTTGACCCCTCTGGGAGCCCTCCGATTCCCCATCCAAACTCCTTTGGATGGGCTTCCTCGACGGAGGCCCAGTTAAAAGTCACCCAAATTTTGTGCAGCACAACCGTTTCTTTCCGGCTCTCCCCAGGGCCGCGGAGAAAAAACGCCATCTGATTGGGCCAGCATCATTCTGTCTGGTAGCCCATCACATGGTGCTGGTTTCAAAATTGGGATTGTAAATATGAAACGGCCGAGCCTGCCGAGGATCTCACGCAGTCTTTGTAGTGGACCACCCCGACTCAAAGAACTCACGGGAGGGACCGGGGACAACGCCATGGCCTGGAAACGCCCATCCAATTCCCCATCCACACCCCATCGCGAATGGGGATGGATGGGGATGGACGGGCGATTGTGGGCCTATCGATTGCCATCCAACCGCCCACTCGTCCCACCCAAGATTTTTTGGCAACCATGCTCTGGTCGCTTGTCCAATATTGTTCTCACTTTCGCAAGGCCCGAACTCGACGCCGTTTGGTCAGGTCCAGATGTCATTGAGTGGCTTCGTCCCCCCCCCGTGTCTACCATCTCCCAACGAACGTCATCTCGGGGGGGGAGGGGGGGCAACTATGATAAGAAAGGATGGGGTTTGCTGGGCTTTCGTTGGGCTGCTTGTCTCGCTCGGGATCGTGGGCAATCGCCCGAGCGAGTCGACAACGAGAGCTCTCTCGTGACTTTGATGCAAGGACACACTCGTTCTGGACCACACGCGCGATTGACCACTGGCCAGCTACCACTGTGTCCTGCTGTCTCGCAAGTAGGCACTGCAATTCATGGTAACTTGGTTCATCAAAATTGCAAGAATCCTGGATTCCAACGAGCCCGCCACAAGCGCATGGGTGAACAGTGCTGTAGACCAGCTCTGCCGCCGTTGCCACTTCCATTTCCAATGACACTGCGGGAGCTCCCTGGGCTGCAAGGGAAGCCCTCCCTCCCTTCCACCCCCTTCAGCGCGCGTGGGATTTCAATGCCTGGATGGGCGCTTCTACGCGAGTTCGCAGTCTGGGAAGGATGCTGGTCGAATCAGATGCTGCTGACCATCATGGCACCTGTTTGCGGAAGCAAGCAGTGAAAGCCCTGCGTCACTCAGCCGACTACTGGACAGTGATATCAATGAGCCCTAGGATCTGTGAAGCCCATCCAGTGAGAGTTGGAATGGGAATTGAAAGCGCCTCCAGAGTGATCAAGCACTTCAATCCAGAACGCTTTGGATGGGCGATAGAGACCGATGGGGGCCAATGCAGAAGTCTGCTTGCGGTGATGACAATCTTATTGTGCTAGGAGCGCCTCATAAAAAACAGTACAAACTTCAGGCCGCTCCCTTCCTTGAAGCTGTGTTTTCCAACTGCCAACGATCAGAAACGCAAGAATATATTAGAGCATATCGCCATCGTCCGTCGCACAATAGAAGGTAGCACAGGAAAGACATCCAGAAGCAATCTACGAAGTGTCCGTGCTCTTTCTACGCTCTTTCTACGCTTCACGCAGTGTTTCGCGCGCTACTATCCGTTCCTCTCTGCAGATTTTGCGAACGGACTTCTCCACTGATATGTAGAAAACATTTGTAGTTTCTAGATCTTGGATGGTCTCGGACATACTTGATGAAAGCTCAAGAGTCCTTAGAAGGGTCCTGCCGCGGATCATCACCGTCTGATCACGAGAGACTTGGGTGAAAGAGCCCAGCGAAACCGGCTTCCGTTGCGGTCTTCGTTGGGCTTTGTTTTGGGCCCAACGAACCTCAACAAAGTGGCGAATCGCTGGCTCGTTCGGGCATCAGTTGCTTCGTTGGGGAATTGTTGGGACTCTTGGTCAAAGAAGACGCTCGTCTCTGGACCGCTCAGAGCGCTGCAAAGCTGTGTTCTCGTTGGCACCGCCGCGCGTTCACGGCGCGGGCCCACAGAAGCGACCTGCCTGCGTCTGTGGGCGCGCGCAAATCTGGAACGTGGCGGCACCTGGCCAAAGGAAAATCGCGCGGGGGGCAGGCAGGAGGCCGTGGCACCCTGACGGGGCGGTCGTGTATTCGCCCGGCAGGATGATTGCTGGCACCACGAGGCGCTATCGGTGCCCACGGACACCGTGCCAGCCAATCAGGAACCTGGCTGCCCCTGCCTGGGCGACCTGGAGGTGACTCTCGCGGACCGGGCCGGAACGAGGCTCTGGCTCTGGCACCCTCACTGGGAGGTCATCTCATTGCGCTTTGATGGCCTGTACGTATATGCTCGTTGGTGCCACCAGGCGCTCTCGGCACTCTGGAACACGGCTCCAGCAAATGAGGCACTCGGCCTGCCCCTGGAGGTCTGAGGGAGACTCTCGCTGGGGCCAACTCGAAGGCCGTCGAACTCGACGTGTCGTGAGGTCGAGGGGCTGGTCCTGGCTGTTGTGCGGTACTTTGGGAGGTGGACACAGCCACCGTAGCGTCGAGTGGCCCCGTACAGCCGGTGTGCGTGACGTCCCAGTCCGTCACGACACGGAGGAGGCACACATCCCGGTACGCGTTGTGCTCTCTCGGCAGGCTCGCGCCTTCTCCGTGGCCGCTGTGCCTACGACGCGGTAGTGCCCACCGCTTCCCTCACGTTGCGCTCTTTTCGGAGCGAGGTTGCACGTCTGGGTTAAGTCTGGGGGGGATAGTGAGGACGAGGAGGTGCGGGGTCGTGTAGCTACAGCGGCAGCCATGCCGGTCTGTGACGTCCGCACCGTCGCTGCTGACGTGCGGTCGCGGCTGCAACGGCTGTTGGTTGGGGGAGTCGTCGCGGGCTCGTTTACTAGGAGGCTGGTGGATATGCTGTCTTCCATCTTGGTGTATGCGGCACAGAACCCGCGCGTCAACGTGCACTTGCACCAGACCGGCCACGACCAAGAGGGCAACACGTTTTGGCTGCCGGTGCACGAGGACCAGCAGCTGTTGGACAGCGCAGCAGGGAACGTTATGGCGATGGTCTACCGCTTTGCTGAGAGCGTAGATGCTATGCAGTACGGGTCGGACGTGATCAGCCCGCTCTTGAATGGCAGAACACAAGCCGGCGGCACGACGCCGGGTGCGCGGCGCGCAGCCGAGGCCGAGCCACCGCCTACTACTCCTATTCCTACAAGCTCTGCCGCACCTGAGCGTGCCGCCACATCCTCCGGTGCTGCGGCCGGCAGCGCCGACCGTCGCACGCTCGCGACAGAGGGCGGTACTCCACGTGCGGCCTTTTCTACGCCCAACCCAAGGTCCCAAGTCTCTACCGCCCCAGTTGGTTCACGAGGGCCACAGCTGATACTCCCGCCGGGGGCGTCCTCGCTGGCGAGTAAGCCAGCCAGCTCGTCAGCAGCTGTGTCGTCTGGCTCGCGTGGCGTGGGCTTGGGACTCTCTGGTGGCCGCGACGCAACGGTACGGGACCTCATCCATGAACCAAGCGCGGAGCAAGTGCTGGCCGCCACTCAGGTGGGAGATAGTGGCGACGAGAGCAGTCCGAATGATGGCGCGTCGGCGACCGATGCCTGTAGCGACGGCATCAACGAGGAGGGGGACAGTGATGACTACGTCATGGAGAGTCGCTACCTACATAGCCGGCGCCGGTCGAGGGTATTGAAGGCGCCCGTGACAACGTGCCAGCCGGCCTCGGTGGTACCTTCAGAATCTACTGTTGAGCTGATGTTGCAGCTGGTTAGCAACAACCGTCCGAAGCAGCATGTGCGCGCGGTCATCCCCCTCATCTCGGCGGCGATGCGGCGAGCAGGAAGCCGCACCGTGCAGTCAATGCTGCTTACGCTCCCGTGGTGGCCGCGAAAGTCTTCACGTGACGTTTGGCCAATGGCCGTCGTGGTCGACAACTGCGTGCTGGCTAAGGTCCTTCACGGATACTAGGTGACCGAGGGGAGCATCACGGTCACCCTGGAGCGGTGGCTGACGAAGCGGGACGACCCGCCAACCAAGCGCGTGGCCAATATTCTTCTATTGGCGGCGATGGAGCCAACCGCGACGGAGGCGCTCAAAACCTACATCCGAACGATCAAGCCGCAGCCGTTGCACCAGGTCTCTCTGCCAACTCCGCGCTTGGCCAGCCTCGCTTCTTTGTCTGCTCTTTGGGCTGGGCCCAGAGTGACACCTACCCCCGGGCAGCTGGCGGGCCGGCGGGCGGACCCACGGCGGCCGGGCGCGCCTTTTGATACTACGCCTACGCGCCCAAGAAATTGGGTTGAAATCGGCTCTAACCCTCCCACGCATCACCCCTTACGCATGCCACCACTTCCTGTTGGTGGCTCTTCTCTGACGGCGTCTCGTGGCGCTTCCGGTGCCGCTGGGTCTGGTGCGAGTACGGGGTCGCGAACCAATATGGTGGGAGACAGTGCCGAGGAGTTTGACGCGCTGAGTGTGCAAGCCGCTCTCTTGGCTGCACGGCGCGTGATTGACTCCTGTGCACCGACACGTAGCCCTGAAAGAGAACCTCGTTCTGGCGTGGCTGCAGAGCCCGCCGCCCCTCTGGCAGTTCGTACCTACCGCACGCGAGGATCTTCTTCTACTCACTCTCCTGCTACTCAGGCCACGGCTGCCGCCGCTTTACGCTCCACGGAGACACCGACAGCATCTGCGTGCCCTCAAGCGTTGGATCCTTTACCTGCTCCAGCCACGCTGCCTAGTACTCGGGCTAGTGGTGCTGCCGCTGCAAGTGCTCCGTCTGAGCCGACGCCGTCTCGACTGGCTGCGCCACGACCAGCTCCCCGGCCACCTTCTCCGTCTCGTCAGGTGGCGTCTCGACGGGCCGCGGCACTACCAGCGCCCACGCCACCTTCTCCCTCTCTTCCGGCGGCGTCTCCACCGGCTGTGGCACGACCAGCGCGCACTCCGCCTTCTACCTCTCTGCCGGCGGCGTCTTCACCGGCTGTGGCCCGACCAGCGCCCACTCCACCTTCTCCTTCTCTGCCGGAGGCGTCTGCACCGGCTGTGGCACGACCAGCGCCCACGCCACCTTCTCCCTCTCTGCCGGCGGCGTGTCCACCGGTTGCCGCAAGACCAGTACCTGCCTCATGCTGTCCGCCTCTGCCGGCGACTGCTCCACCTGGTGCAGACCAACCGGGTCTCTCGGCCTTCGGTTGTCAGCGGGCGTCTTCTTCGCACTCGGCTTCTCGTCGGGTTCTCAGTCGTTCTACGGGCGCTGCGTCGCACAGACTTGGTGCCGCTCGAATCCAGTCACTCCCACCGGATACACCTCCGGATACACTTCTCACTGGTGAATCTGCAGGGACTTCTCCCGGACGCCTCTCGTCTTCTCGGCGCACGGTGTCTTGGGCGGACGCGGGTGGCGCTCCAAACCCCCATGGGCTTGCTGGTGATTCGGCCCTATCCCGTGTTGAGGGAGCTGACAAGGTGGCACAGCTCGGTGGCGTCGCGGGCTCTACCGTAGGGCCTTCTCGGGCCACCGACGCTGCGCGGCGTCTGGAGCAAGACAGTTTGGGCCAGCGTGCGCGCCTTCGAGTGGGGCGGCGCTCCGTCGGTTCGGGTAGGGCTTTGGCGCAGGTAGGAGCGGCTGTGGCGGGGGTGGCCGCAGCTTCTCCAGCGTCTGCAGCGTCGGCATCCAAGTCTGTAGCGTCCGCAGCGGTGTCTTCGATGCACCGCTTGTGCGAGACCGGCCAGCCCTCTCCCTCGACCACGTCAGCTGAAACCAACTTGGAATCTACCATGCTGGAACTGCCGCTCCAACTACCTTTGCCCTCAACTGCTGCTGGAAGTATACGCTTACGCTCTGCCGCAGCGCAGTCTGGTGCAAATGTGGAGTTGTTTTTCGCTGCAGTCAGTTCCGGGGTGGCTGCTCGGCAACCCCCCCGGCGAGCAGATGATGGGGCAACCTCTCCTTTTGATCAACAACTGCCGCGGCGCTCTGCGCGTGCCAGTGCTTTTGCGGAAGCTAGCTCATCAACTCTGGGGGGCACGGCAGCTGCTAAGGCTTCGGCAACTCCGAGCACACTGTCAGACCCCCTCCCGCCCAAGGCCGGGCCCAAGGTGCCCGCCGCCACCACTACAACCCGCTCGGCTGGCAAGCGGGTGGTCACTGCCGCAAGTGCAGATGAAGCCCAGTCCGAGACGGTGGCCAAGAAGCGGAGCGTCGAGACGCGCTCCTCGTCGGCACGTCCGCCCGTGATGCCAACGTCTACCGGAACAGTGCGAACTCCTTCGCTCTACCGTTCCGTCGATGCGGCCCCAGACAACTCTCTCTGTCAACTTTTCGTCGAGGGTGGCCGGTTAGTGGCGGAGGTGAGGCTCTTAAAATCGAAACGGGTTCTTCACAGGAGAGTAGTGGACGCTGGTCTTGTTGTTGTTTGTCTTCTGAGTGCGAGGGCGGGGATGCACTCGTACCCGTACCAGGGTCGGTTCCCGCCGCCTTCTCCACAGCGGACGCGGCTGAGAATGGCGGACATGTTGCGCACATCCATTGTGTGGTCCCGCACGCTTGTCCGTGTTGTTTAGTCACTCATGCAAGGCTTTTGTGTTGCATCCTGTTGTATGTTTATCGTCTTAAAGACTCGATTGGTGTGCTTCATCGTTTGTATCACGGCTACGAGGTCACCGCGCTGCCGTGCGTCCCACTCTGCCCCATCTTGGCCCCCGCTGCCCCGAACTGCTTACTCCTCTTCACTGGGCGCACCTTCGACTTCCCTGTCGCTGCTTCACCTTTAGTCAGCGCCTGGGGCCCCGCGTGTAGTCCTACAGGAAAGGTGCGTATTTTGCTTCTGTTAAAAAAGGGAGGTGGCCTCATCAGCCATTCTCCAACACGCGAGTGTACAGTCCGACCGCTCCCTCTCGACCGACGTGCTCAAGAAGAAAAACATGCCGGCAATGCAAGGTGGTGGCACTGGTGGTAGTAGCTGCCGTAGTGGTGCTCAAAATTGCTTTCTTGCATCGGAAGGGGCTCGCCGCCGCGGCACCAGCTCATCCCCGAAGCAGTGAAAATGCGGGCCACCCCCAGCATGCGTCGCTCACCCGCCGCAGTGCACGGGCATCTGTGCGCACACGAGTGTCATCACGGACATCGATCACGAGAACAGACAAACTGAGGCAGTCTGGCTTAGCAAGGCTGGACCTACATAGCTGGGGAGGCAGTCCGTGCCGCGGGCACGATCGACACAGGGCCGCAGGAGTGCTCATGTAGTGCTCTTGGCCACGCGGCCCGTGTTCTGCGAAACCCGAGTGCGCATCTGCGTCAATGGCCTAGTCAGGCGATATCGATGGAACTCACAAAATTGCCAATCACCAGAATTCAACGAGCAGAACCATAGTGCAGGTCAATTCTGTAGCCGTCGAGCGATGATCTATGTAGCTTCTTTAACAGTTCACATTTCGGGAACCACATCCGAAATGCACACAGAGCCATCCTTGTCGAATGCGGGCGCTTACGACGTTTGATCTCGAGTCGGGAGCACAGTTTTGCGTATCCATTAAAGAACTTCAAACTGTTCACAGCCATCGCAATCAAATTATCGGGGCTGCTTGAGGGCGAGGTGGCAAAAGCGTCAGGCCGCCGGCTCCTGGCCGGCCGTGCGTCCATCCTCGTTGTAGAGCTGCCTTCTGCTGCCCTGGGTGACGGACACCAGACCACGCGACACCATTTTGTGTGTGGCTGGCTTCATTGAGGCCTTCACGCGCCCAGGAGAGTGCCAATGCGTCGAGATGTGAAACCAAATTGCACTTTGGTTTCGATTGTTTCTGCTGACGAGCAGGATGCACAGTATTGCGTCGACAATGCAGAGCGTCGTTTCTTCTCCTTCTGCACACTGCAGTGCGTCTGCAACTCAAATAGTGGATCAGATGGGGCGACATTCTCTATCGAAGCCGCACCCGCAGCGTCGGCTGAGACCCTTACACTCCCGCAGTTGCGCCCAAACGGACTGTTCTGCGCCCTGTCTCGCGCGGATGTTGCCAGAGCAGGGTGCCAGAGCTTTGTGCACAGGTATGTCCGCAACATTTCAGCCGGGGTGGTTCATCGAATTTGTGCGTTCCGCTGAAAAGAGCTTACGAGACGACAAGTGATTCGTTCCAGAATTACTCTTCTCAATCTACAACACATTCTATCTCTTGGAATCAATCCCAGTATATTAAGACCGCTCTTCTTCCTACCTTGAGCGATGCGACAGATGGGAGGTCACCAGGAAAGGTGCTGGGCCGTGCGTTGTTCCCCGCCTGCCTCGAAGTTGAACGCGGCGGTGGGTGCCAGGTGCCTCAGGGATGGGGGGCAGCCCCAGTCGCACCTGAATCGTTTGAATACGGCTATTGCAACACGGACGTGGTTGGGCGGGCCGCGCTGTTGGAGGGGAGACGGGCGGGAAAGCGGTGACGTCCCGGAAGCACGGCCCGAAGTCGTCCATGCCCAACTGAAGCTTGAACTGGTGCCACGCACGCTCACAGTAGTCATCGCTCAATGGCAACAAATGGGACTACAGTATCGATTAGTTGCAGCATTTCATGTTAATGCTTTGAGGCCTCTCGAAATCTCTCGACTGCGCTATCGACACAGTATTTCGACTAGTTCAATAAAAGCCGCTATTGAGGCAGCGTTCAAGTTTTCCCCCCTGTGGACGTCTTGATGTCGTCGCCGACCTCGACGATACGGAAGCGTGGGCGCCGTTCCCGCAACCGCGAAAGGCATCCTGCTGCTGAAAGACACGAGTGAAAAAGGAGGGAGGCTTTGTGCACTACGCATTCCAGGTGCGTAGAGTCCTATGAAACGAGAACGGTGCAAACGAATACAACCGGCGTACACGCGCACACGAGCACACAACCCGCGTATACGAGCGCACACCCACACTACCTGCCTACACATGTCCACACGCGCATGACGCGCCTACGCTCTCCCACAAGCACACAGCCTGCCTGCGCGCGCCCACTTGGCAGAACATGGGCACACGTCAACCGTATGGTTCCTCCTTGCACCGCGGTCTCTACGAACGGACCCTCCGGGTCATTTCCGGCATCGTGTTCCCACAGTCAAGGGGGGGCGGTTGCCTCAAGCGCTCTTGCAAGAAGGCTCGCCGCCTGCATGCACTTGTTTGCAAAGTCGTTAAAGTAGGTGGCGCGACGTGTTGCAATCTCCACTGCCTCTTGCATGCAATCATCGACGTTAACCAGATAGTTGACCACGACCACAACGACCCCAGGACGCAGTTCGGCCGCCGCTTGCTCAGCCAGGTCCACCGTGTACATGGCGCTCGAGGCCGCCGCCTTGGCCGTGTTGTACCCCGTCAATGTCTCCGAGATGGCGGCTGCCGCCCTTGCAATGTCAATTGGCGACGAGGCAACGGTCCGCACGACATTGGCTGCCGCGCATGTGGCCTCCATGATGACATCTTGAGTCAACTCGGTCGCAATTGCCGCGTTGTCGACCTCGGCCTCCGTCTCTGGAACGAGCGACGGAAACGGGCAGCGAGACGCGCCTGCCAAACACATAAGGTCCCGTGAGGCGCCCGCTACAAGAAGGGCGACGGCAGTGGTCGCTAGGTTGAAGATGGCGAGTAGACTGCGGGGCGGGAGGGCGGCGCATTCAAAAGGGGAGCCCAAAACGGAGGGGGCCCCCCTTGAGGTCGGCCACCAAGTGGGCGTCCCACCCAATTCACGCAATAATTGCGTCGATATCGGCATCAACGACAACCAAAAAGACCTCCGGCTCAAGGCAGGCCGTTGCTTGCACTATGACCGGCACAACCACAGTCGGTCCTACCGGGGTAGTGGCTGGCGGTATCGGGTACAAAGTTGTGCACACGGTGGAGGCGATACGGGGGACGGCCACAGCCACTCCCACAGACCGATGCACAACCAACTTGACGGCCTCGGGCCACGGCACCCCCGAAGGCATGTCGGCCATAGCCGGTTGGGACCCGAGGTGCGCGGCAGCGGCCGAGGTGCTCGCGTGGTGCGATTGGGAGACCTCGGACGTGCAAGACGTGGTCAACATAGCCACGCTAGGATAGACCACAGCAGATGCGAGGGTACAGCTCAGCGAAAGGGGTTCCGTTGTGGGGTCTAGGCGGCCGGAGGGGAAAGGGCGGGCAGACCGCGAGCAAATCGCGGATGCCAGCGCGGGGAACAGTGTTGCCACTGTGTCCTGCGAGGAAGCGCACGGAGTGAGTGCGCGTCGTGGAAAAACCAGCGCCCGCTCGGAGGCCACACGCGGTCTCGTGGTATGCCCTCATGGTGATAAAATGTGTGCCTGCAAGCTGTGGCGGCGCCCGCCCTTCGTGGTACGCGCCTTGACCTCCCGCGCTAAATCCAAAGGTACTGATTGGACGAGCTCCACCGAACCGGACTTTATGGCTGGTAGCTGGCAGCTGAGTGACCAAAAGACTGAACCTCTCTGCCTCAGGGGACTCAGACGATCAGGACGTGGAGCCCGCTGATCGGGCCGACGTAGCGTAGTCGCGGTCGCCGCTTGCGACAGGGAGGGCGGCCGACGCGCACGGCCAGAGTGGTCGGGTGGATGGGTGCGGCGGCAGTGGGTCCATTTATGTGGGGAGGCGACCTTCGCCACAGACCACTCCCTTGGACTCTCTCGGTCAGTCAGCCAGCTGGGTAACAGCCACTCAAGAAGCTCAACAGCTTCATATCCACTGTAGGGAACACAAGTAGACCGTTCAAGAATGTCCGCGCTGGGCTGATACTGGGTTGGTGAGCGCGAGCACTTCTGGCAGGCTTGAGGACGTGACACGCTGAGTCAAAGGAAGAAATGTCCAATCACGCTCTGATTCCGATCAGCACGCCCATCACGCCAAAAGTAGTTCCCCTACAGTTGGAGTCATAGCCCCCCTTTTCGACGTATGTGTGAAATCCAGTCATGACATCGGTTCAATGTTTCTGCCGTCATGCCGACGGACGCAGCGCCTGCACCCGGCTTCTACTGGTCTCTTCTCCGGACGGGCATCAACTTGGGACAGCCCCATGGGTCAATGACACGGGAATACAGAAAAGATATACCTAGCGAAAACTGCTCATCCTCCCGCGAATGTTCCAAATCGGCCTCTGCTGGGTGCCGGAGTTTTGGGACAACGGCTGTATTGAGACAACTTCCGTTCGTCTCACGCTGGATTTAGCGTTCCATGTTGGGAGTGGCCTGCGGCACACGTGCGATGCCCCCGTTTGAAAGCGGGTCCTCGTTTCAATCCGTCCAACGCTCGACGTCTTGCTCGCGACACCGATATTCATCCAGCGAGGCTATGTGTATGCCGCACTCGGAAGGTACACTACGTATGAGAGTACATGTGTGGTCGACGTGTCAGGTCAAAACTTAAAGCGCACCACTCGGCTTCTAGTCAACGACTGCCTCTGTCCGCAAAGGAGGATCGCAAGACCTCTTGTCCCCACTTCAGCAGCTGCCGGCAACCCGCACACGACAGAGTCTGTTGTTGGCTAGACCGGACACCAGATCCGTAGGATTGCGTGCTGGTCCATCTTTTGGTTTGTGAGAGGTTGTCAGATTGTCTGATTGTCGTTCGTTTCCAATCCCGCAGCTGGCTGCCGCTACCACCGCTGGCCACTCGCCCCCTGTTGGTTTCCGGGTACGCTGTATTGCAGAGGGTGACTACGCGCGCCGCGGGGGCGCTGCAGTGACTAAGCGAGACGGATGCCCACGAGATGGGAGCCTCCCGGCGTACGGGCCACGGTGTTGTGGAACCGGGCCTGCCGGGGGGGTGCAATAGAGGTATGCACCGAGACTGAACGCACGGGGGGGGGGGGGGGGGAGGGGGGGGAAGCGCCTGGGGGG
>ENA-ORXC01001747-ORXC01001747.1-marine-metagenome-genome-assembly--contig:-NODE-1747-length-12454-cov-3.087905_pt1 | contig 12454 bp, 8 predicted proteins | sample MGYA00237865_ERZ511478 | MGnify/ENA metagenome assembly ERZ511478 | reverse complement strand
AATATTTGAAAAATAAAACAATTACTTTTCATTATACCATAGACCTAGTAAAATAGTATGATATAAAAGACAAACTTTTCAGAGGAAAAGTAGATAAATAAGCGGCTTTAATTTCAATATAGACTTGACTTCTATACAAAATAAATTATATAATACTCTTTGTGTAAAATATCGCAGCCTATGTGGTCTACATTATGTATGTATTTTGTTCCTCAAACATGGTTTGATGGTGTATCTCGTAACCCGCTGCTGCTAGGGCGAAGGTACATGAAAACAAAATACCCATAAGTGTTTAATCACAATCTGTTTTTATTTTACAAAATAAAAACTAAGGAGGAGTCATTCATGGCTCGTTATACCGGCCCAAGCTGGAAACTATCCCGCCGTCTTGGAATTTCACTAAGCGGTACAGGTAAAGAATTAGAAAAACGCCCTTACGCACCAGGTCCTCATGGTCCTAACCAGCGTAAAAAGCTTTCCGAATACGGATTGCAACTTCAAGAGAAGCAAAAGCTTCGCCACATGTACGGAGTTACTGAGCGCCAGTTCCGTAACTTGTTCGACAAAGCAGGCAAAATGCCTGGTAAGCACGGCGAAAACTTCATGATCCTTCTTGAAGCTCGTCTTGACAACCTAGTTTACCGCATGGGCTTAGCTCGCACTCGTCGTGCAGCTCGCCAGTTAGTAAACCACGGCCACATCATGGTTGATGGCGCACGCGTAGATATCCCATCTTACCGCGTAGCTCCTGGCCAGACAATCACACTTCGTGAAAAGTCTCGCAACCTTGATGTAGTTAAAGAAGCAATCGAAGTAAACAACTTCGTACCTGACTTCTTGACTTTCGATGCAGACAAGCTAGAAGGAACTTTCACTCGTATGCCTGAGCGTTCTGAACTTCCAGCTGAAATCAACGAAGCTCTTATCGTTGAATTCTACTCTCGTTAATAGAGTGCTTAAAAAAACCCCAGCCGATTTGGCTGGGGTTTTTGTTTGTTCTCTTCCTCATCACTTCCAGACCACCCGAACTTCCTGCAAATGTCCTCTGCTTTTTCAAGTTGGTCGATATAATTGAATATGTGGTCGATATATTTAAAAATCCGCCGATATATTTGAAAATGTGGTCGATATATTTGAAAATCCGCTGATATATTTGAAAATATGATCGATAAATCTAAAAACAGATATATTATCTATAAAAGAAACAGCCACCTGGGTTCCTGATGGCTGTTTTCTTCATCTATATGAGTAGTTTTCCACATCAAGCTCTAGTACTTAATCATAAAGTACTTCTTTTTGCCGCGGCGGACGATTGTGAACTGTCCTTCGATCTTGTCTGCATCACTAAGGACATATGCAGTGTCGGTTACGCGTTCTCCATTCAGGGAAACTGCACCGTTTGTAACATCTTCACGTGCCTGGCGCTTGGAAGGCGAGATTTTTGCTGCAACCAGCAAGTCGACTAACCCTTGTTCTTCTCCCCCTTCTACTGTAAAAGAAGGAACGTCCTTGAAGCCTTGCTTGATTTCGTCAGCGCTGAGATTTTTAATATCGCCGCTGAAAAGTGCAGCAGAGATCCTGATTGCCTGCTGTAAAGATTCTTCGCCGTGGATCATTCGTGTCATTTCTTCAGCAAGGGCTTTTTGTGCCTTGCGAAGATGCGGCTCTTCCTCAACCGCCTTTTCCAAAGCTTCAATTTCTTCTTTCTCCAGGAAAGTGAAGAATTTCAAGTATTTCACTACATCAGCATCAGCTGTGTTAATCCAGAACTGGTAAAACTCATAAGGTGACGTTTTTTCCGGATCAAGCCATACAGCGCCGCTTTCTGACTTTCCGAATTTTGTTCCGTCTGCCTTTGTTACCAGCGGGATTGTCAGACCGAAAGCCTTGGATCCTTCTGCAGACATTTTACGGATCAACTCAAGACCGGTCGTAATATTGCCCCACTGGTCGCTTCCGCCAATCTGGAGCTTGCAGCCGTGCTTTTCGTATAAGTGGAAGAAATCCATCGCTTGCAGGATAGTGTAAGTGAATTCTGTGAACGAAATACCGGTTTCAAGTCTTGAAGCGATTGTATCCTTTGCCAGCATGTAGTTCACGCCAACATGTTTTCCGAAGTCCCGCAGGAATGTAACGACATCCATGGAACCGGCCCAGTCGTAGTTATTGACCATCAGCGCACCGTTTTCACCGTCTACGCTGAAAATTTGCTCCAGCTGCTTTCTGATTCCGTCTACATTTACCTGTACTTGTTCAAGTGTCTGCAGTTTACGCTCCTCACTCTTGCCGCTTGGATCGCCAATCAAGCCGGTCGCTCCTCCGACAAGAACAATCGGACGATGCCCTGCATTCTGAAAACGGCGCAGCGTCAGGAACGGAAGAAGGTGTCCGATATGCATGCTGTCCGCGGTTGGATCGACACCACAGTAAAGAGAGATTTTCTCTTTTGAAAGCAAATCCTTCATTCCCTCTTCATCTGTCTGCTGGTAAATAATCCCGCGCCATTCGAGATCTTTTAGTAATTCCATTTCTTCTTCCTCCATTCAAAAAATATATTTCGCAACCGGATTTGAGCAAATAAAAAACGCCCCTGCAATAAATGCAGGGGCGCTGTATGCGCGGTACCACCCGGCTTGAAAACAAAATAAAAAAATGTTTTCCACTCAATAAAATAACGGTTAAACCGTCCGCGGCTACTATGTGACTTAAGTTCACTGCGGCGCTCAGGGAGGTAATTCATCCTTCTGTTTGTACCGGCTCACAGCAGCCGCCGGCTTTCTGGAACAGTGACAGAAGCACTACTCATTCCCTTCACAGCTTTTTGCTATAAAGTTAATAAAGCATTTTTACCATAAAGCGATACTTGTTGTCAAATTCGACATTAATTTTCAGAAAAATTAACATTAGCAACTATTCGACAGCCTGTTTATGCTATAATGTATGTGATTTTAGGGGGAATGATATGAATGCATGAAGGAAAACAGGCTTGGAAAGAGAAGCTTAAATCCTTTGGTGCTTTTTTTACGAATAAAAAGACCGTAAAAGGAGCCCGGATTACTTATTCGGTTGTCTGGAACATGCTGTTGTTATTGATCATTGTATTAGTTCTCGGCGGTGGCTTCGCCGCAGGCACAGGTGCCGGGTACTTCGCATCCCTTGTCAAAGATGAACAAATCCGACCTTATGAAAATATGAGGAAAGATATATACAACTATGAAGAAACCTCGGATTTATATTTTGATAACGATGTTTATCTTGGCAAGCTCCGAACGGACCTTTACCGTGAGGAAGTAAAGCTTGACGATATGTCAAAGCATTTAATAAATGCAGTAGTCGCAACCGAAGATGAGTACTTTTACGAGCATGACGGTGTCGTTCCAAAAGCAATCATGCGTGCACTTTTCCAGGAGGTCACAAATTCAGCAACATCCTCAGGGGGAAGTACACTGACACAGCAGCTCATCAAGAACCAGATCTTGACCAATGAAATTTCCTTCGAGCGTAAAGCGAAAGAAATCCTGCTCGCCCTTCGTCTCGAAAAATTCTTTGATAAAAAGGAAATTCTTGAAGCCTATTTAAATGTCGCTACCTTCGGACGTAACGCAAACGGCAGCAACATTGCCGGTGTCCAGGCCGCAGCAAAAGGAATTTTCGGAAAAAAAGCGAAAGATCTTACATTGCCGCAGGCTGCATTTATCGCAGGACTTCCGCAAAGCCCATTCGGCTACACGCCATTCAGCAGCGACCGCGGCAAGCTGAAGGATCCAGCCGGTCTTGAGCCAGGCCTGTCCAGATACAAGACAGTTATCACAAGGATGCATGGAGCTGGTTTCATTTCAGATGAAGAGTTCAAGGATGCGATCAACTACGATATTACCAAGGACTTTGTAAAAGAAGTTCCAAGTGATAATACGGTTGAGCAATATCCGTTTCTGACTTTCGAAATCGAGAAACGATCCGTTAAGATTTTAGCAGAGATTCTTGCTCAGCGTGATGGCTATGAGCCTGAAGATTTGAAAAAAGATGAGAAATTGATGGCTGAGTATCACACGCTTGCGGACCGTGACATCCGCCAGAATGGCTATAAGATTTATACGACCATCAATAAAGAGATTTATGAAAAACACCAGGAAACAGCAAATAAGTACCCATATTATGGAAGAAATAAACCGCAGGAAGTTCCTGACCCGGATGATCCAAACAAAACAATTACAATCTCCGAACAGGTTGAAATTGGTGCCGTGTTGATTGAAAACAAAACTGGTAAAATTATCAGTTTTGTTGGCGGACGTGACTTTGACATCCAACAAAGAAACCACGCCACCGATTCACCAAGACAGAATGGTTCCACTATGAAACCATTACTCGCCTATGCACCAGCGATTGACATGGGGAAATTGCACCCAGGTTCAGTCTTGCCTGACGTAGAGGTTCGTTTAAACCCAGCAAAGCCTGGATCACCTTGGCCGACCAACTATGATAAACAGTACAGGGGCTTAACCTCAGTTAGGCATGCGTTAACCAAGTCATATAACGTTCCAGCTGTTTTGGCATACAAAAATGTATTGGGTCAAAGACCCGCTTCTTATTTAGATAAAATGGGATTCTCTTCCCTTGTTAAAACTGACTATGGTATTCTGGCAGCATCAATCGGCTCGATCGATGGTGGTGTTACCGTTGAGGAAAACACCAATGCATTTGCAACCTTTGGCAATATGGGGCAATTCGTTGACGCTTATTTAATCGACAAAATCGTCGATAAAAATGGAAATATCATTTTCCAGCATAAAGCTGAGCCTGTAGATGTATTCAGTCCTCAAGCTTCTTACTTGACTCTTGATATGATGAGGGACGTTATCAATCGGGGAACGGCAACTGCTTTAAAAGGCCGGCTGAAATTTGGCTCTGACTGGGCTGGCAAAACAGGTACAGGTCATGATTATTATGATTCATGGTTTGTAGCCACTAACCCTAATGTTTCTTTCGGGGTATGGCTCGGTTATGACCATAATAAATCACTAGAGAGAAGTTACAAGGGGCTATCTTATGGAGTCCGGACCCAATATATCTGGGCTGACCTAATGAATGATGCTTATGATGTCGCACCTCAGCTAGTCGATCCTGAAGAACGCTTCAAGATGCCTGGCGGAATCGTCAAGAGATCTTATTGTGCAGTATCCGGCTTGCTGCCTTCAAGCGCTTGCTCCAAAGCAGGACTTGTTGAATCGGATTACTTCATCGCGAAATACGCACCAACAAAGGTAGATGACAGCCTGGTAGAAAACAAATTCGTTACCGTTGGCGATAAGCGCTATATAGCACTTGATTCAACTCCGTCTGAATTTACGGATACTGGAGTAATATTGAATCCAGAGTATATGGAAAGCATCATCGGCCATAAAATCAGAGATCCGCAGCAGCTCATTCCTAAAAATGATGCCTGGAATAAAATCCTCGTTGCGGATGATAAGCTGAGTGAAAACGGAAAGACGCCAGCAGCTTTGGGTATCAAGCTGTCTGGAAAAACGATCACATGGGGCAAGCACCCAGAAAATGATATTGTCGGCTACCGGATCTATAACAACAAGAAAAAGGTCGGCAGCATCAAGGCAGGAGCTGAACTTGCTTTCAATGCAGGGGACGGTTCATTCTATGTTACGGCAGTCGATATCGCCGGAAAAGAATCCGCTCCATCCAATATCATTGAAATCGGACAAAAGCCAGAGCCTAAGGATCCTCCGGATGATCCAAAACCAAAAGATCCGCCACCAACCGACCCTAAACCGAAAGATCCACCTAAGCCACCGCCACCACCTCCTCCAGGAGATGGAGACGGTGACGGAGATGGTGACGGAAATGGAAATGGAAATGGAAATGGAAATGGTAACGGAAACTAGCAATTGAATGTAAGCAGAAACACCGCATCTTGTTGGATGCGGTGTTTCTTTTTTCTGTAAATATAAAAGAGCGTGAAGTCAAGCTTCACGCTCTTTAGTACGATTCTATTAGTCTTCCATTGTGGACAGATCGCCAGTTGGGAGATCAAGTTCCCAAGCTTTCAATACACGGCGCATAATTTTACCGCTTCGTGTCTTAGGAAGCTTGTCGCGGAATTCAATTTCACGTGGAGCAGCATGTGCAGCCAGTCCTTTTTTAACGAATTGGCGAATCTCTTCAATCAATTCGTCCGACTGTTCATAACCGTCACGCAATGCGATGAACGCCTTGATGATTTCACCGCGGACAGGGTCTGGCTTGCCAATGACTCCAGCTTCAGCAACTGCAGGGTGTTCAACCAGCTTGCTTTCTACTTCAAATGGTCCGACGCGCTCACCGGAAGTCATGATGACATCATCAATTCGTCCCTGGAACCAGAAGTAGCCATCTTCATCCATATACGCTGAGTCACCTGAGACATACCAGTCACCAGGCATGAAGTAAGACTCATATTTCTGAGGATTGTTCCAAATCGTATGCATCATAGACGGCCAGCCCTTTTTGATTGCCAAATTGCCCATTCTGTATGGCGGCAATTCATTGCCCTGATCATCGACAATCGCAGCTTTTACGCCTGGGATTGGCTTACCCATTGATCCAGGCTTGATTTCCATGCTTGGATAGTTACAGATCAATTGTGCCCCTGTCTCCGTCATCCACCATGTATCATGGATGCGCAGGTTGAACACCTTCATTCCCCATCTTACTACCTCAGGGTTCAACGGTTCGCCGACACTCAGGATATGGCGAAGTGATCCAAGGTCAAACTTCTTTACAACCTCATCTCCCGCACCCATCAGCATCCTGAAAGCTGTAGGGGCACTGTACCAGACTGTCACTCCGTACTCTTCAATCATCTTATACCATGTCTCTGGATTGAAACGGCCGCCAATAATGACATTAGACGTTCCTGCAAGCCATGGACCGAAGATTCCGTACGATGTTCCTGTTACCCAGCCTGGATCAGCTGTGCACCAGTAGACATCTTCTTCTTTAAGGTCAAGTACCCATTTAGCAGTCTGATAATGCTGGATCATTGCATTATGGACATGGAGTACGCCTTTAGGTTTGCCAGTCGAACCGGAAGTATAATGCAAAATCAGGCCATCCGTGCGGTCAACCCACTCGACATCAAGCTTTTTACTGGCTTCTGATAGCTTTTGTTTGAAATCAACATACTTATCATTTTCTTCAATACTGTCTCCAACAAGAAGAATATGCTTCAAGTCAGGAAGTTCATCAACAGGAACACGCTCAAGCAGCTCAGGTGTTGTCACCAATACCTTTGCCCCGCTGTCCTGCAGTCTGTCACGGACAGCACCTTCCATGAATGCTTCGAAAAGCGGGCCAACAATCGCGCCTAGCTTGACCGCCCCGAGAACTGCGAAATACAGTTCTGGAGAACGAGGCATGAAGATAAACACGCGGTCCCCTTTTTCAACATCACCATAAGTTTTAAAGACATTGCCTGCTTTATTTGAAAGCTCCTTCATTTCTTTAAAAGTATATTTTTCCTTGCGCACCCCATCCTGATAATAAAGCGCAATTTTATTTTTCCTGAATCCTTCAGCATGGCGGTCGATTGCTTCATAAGCCATATTGACCCTGCCTGTCTCGGACCAGGAAAACTCTTTCTCCGCTTCACTCCAATCAAACTGGCCATGAAGCTCTTGATAATTTTTCAGGTTATGATCCCCTTGTGTAACTGGTAGCGCTTCCACTTTCATATATCCATCCCCCTTGGCTTTATATTTAAAATCCATTATAGTATAAAAATTCGATTTTCTCAATTTTTAAAATATTAATAGAATATAAAACATTATTGTAGAGGTGAGATTTATGCAAGAAAAGTCTTAAACTAAATACAGAAAATTTTGTGAAAGCGCTTTTATCTGTTAGATTTTATGTATAATAGAATTATCGTTTGAATTGTTAACGGGTGGTGACTGAATGGAACATAAAAAGACTTATAACGCAAAAGAATTAAAAACTCCTCATGGCCGTTTGATCATTGAAGGCCCGATTTCTCCGGAAAAACTTGCAAGCTATGAATTCCATGAAGATTTAGTGGCTTTTCGTCCCCCTGCCCAGCAGCACAAGGCATTGGTTGAGATTGCCGGTCTGCCGGAGGGTCGGATTATTGTAGCCCGCTCAGGACATATGATTGTCGGCTATGTTACTTATCTTTATCCTGACCCGCTTGAAAGATGGTCTGAAGGAAAAATGGAAGATTTAATAGAACTTGGTGCAATCGAGGTCATTCCTGAATTCCGCGGCAGCCGAGTCGGCAAGAATTTGCTGATGGTCTCCATGATGGATGACGCCATGGAAGATTATATTATTATCACGACAGAATACTACTGGCATTGGGACCTGAAAGGAACCGGCTTGAATGTTTGGGAATACCGCAAAGTCATGGAAAAAATGATGAATGCCGGGGGTCTGACCTGGTACGCGACAGATGATCCGGAAATCAGCTCCCATCCAGCAAACTGTTTGATGGCACGAATCGGCAAGAGAATTGGGCCCGAATCGATCCAGAAATTTGACCAGCTGCGGTTCATGAACCGTTTTATGTATTGATGATTAAGGCTCTTTTCGTAAACTTTGTTGCTTTCTCAACCATACTAAGCAATCTTTATTCAGGGGTCTCCTCGAAAAGAGCCCAGACCTCTTTTTAGTGCGATTTTAGTTCATGTACGAAAAGCGACAATCAATGCAAAAACAGTCATTATTAATAAGAAGCCTCATCATGTAAGGAGGAACGAACCATGATCGTCGAGGAAATTATGAAAAGGGATGTCACGACACTTTTTCCTGAAAATACAATTGCGGATGCAATCAAGCTAATGGCGGATAAAAAAATCCGTCACATCCCAATCGTGAATAAGGACCAAGGTGTGATCGGCCTGGTATCCGACAGGGATATCAAGGATGCCGCTCCGTCCGTTTTTCATTGGGATGAGCATAAGGGTGAACTTGACAATCCTGTAAAATCGATTATGACGACGAATGTGATCACTGGACATCCCCTCGATTTTGTCGAGGAAATTTCCGCAATCTTTTATGAACATAATATCAGCTGCCTGCCGATCACCAAGGATAAAAAGCTGGTAGGTATCGTTACTGAAACGGACTTGCTCCATACACTTGTTGAGCTTACAGGTGCCCATCAGCCAGGATCACAAATTGAAGTAAAAGTACCAAACAAAGCGGGAATGCTCTGTGAAATTGCATCTGTTATCAGCATGAGGAAAGCCAATATCCAGAGTGTGCTTGTATACCCTGACCAAAAGGATGAACGTTATAAAATCCTCGTTGTAAGAATACAGACGATGAATCCAATCGCAGTGATCGAGGACTTAAAAAAGGCCGGACATCACGTACTCTGGCCAAACCTGCCGGGTGTTTCATCATGAGCGATCGCTCTGTATTCGTCTTTTCAGAGGAGCTGCTTAACTATCGCTTCAGCAGCCACCATCCCTTCAACCAGATCAGGTTGAAGCTTACGCTGGATTTGCTTCGTAAAATGGGCGCAATTGATGAAGAGCATATAGTTGCGCCCCGGATGGCAACGGATGAGGAACTTCACCTCGTTCATGATCCCAATTTTGTAAACGCTGTTAAGCTTGCTGGCCAGGGAAAGCTTAAGGGTGAATCCGCGGAAGGATATGGACTGGGAACGGAGGACACACCGATTTTTGAAAATATGCATGAAGCGAGCGCTCTGCTTGTTGGGGGCACCCTGACAGCCGTGGATTATGTCATGACCGGCAAAGCCAGCCACGCACTGAATCTCGGTGGCGGCCTTCATCATGGCTTCCGGGGAAAAGCATCCGGCTTCTGTATTTACAACGACAGTTCTGTAGCGATAAAATACCTGCAAAAAAAATACAATGCCCGCGTGTTATATGTCGATACTGATGCCCACCATGGTGATGGTGTACAGTGGTCATTTTACGATGACCCTGATGTATGCACTTTGTCTATCCATGAAACGGGACGCTATCTATTCCCGGGTACAGGAAATGTGAATGAACGCGGCCAGGGCAAGGGCTATGGATATTCTTTCAATATCCCTGTCGATGCCTTCACAGAAGACGACTCTTGGCTTGATGCCTATAGACATGCTCTGATGGAAGTGGCCGAGTTTTTTAAACCGGATGTCATTCTCACCCAAAATGGTGCAGATGCGCATTATCTTGACCCTCTAACTCATTTATCGGCTACGATGAAAATTTACCGGGAAATCCCCCAGCTTGCGCATGAAGTCGCCCATAAATATTGCGGTGGCAAATGGGTTGCTGTAGGAGGCGGAGGCTATGATATTTGGCGCGTTGTGCCAAGAGCCTGGTCACTGATCTGGCTTGAAATGATTGAAAACTCAAACTCTTATGGCAGCTTGCCGCTGGAATGGATTGAGGAATGGAAGGATCAAGCACCTGTGGAATTGCCAAAGGAGTGGGATGATCCTGAGGATTTATACCCGCCAATTCCACGAAAGCCGGAAATCACGGAAAAAAATGCCCAGACAGTGGAGAAGGCCTTATATCCAATCAGGGCAAACAAAAAATCTGAAACTGTATAGAGTGGGAAACCGGGAGATTCAATGGCCCGGTTTTTTTGTGTGTATTTAAAGTAAATTTGTTAGGTAGCATGCAAATGGTATTCCGGAGCAATATTTAAGGAGTTGGTCGAATTAATCGTAAAGTTGGTCGAATTAATTGAAAAAGTGGTCGAATTAATTAGAAATGTGGTCGAATTAATCAAAAAAGTGGTCGAATTAATTGTAGGAAGTGCCTGAGACAATATATTTATGCTGAAAAAATGGCTGTTATTGGTTATATATTTGGATCTTTGGTGGCACTTTTCAATTTAGCGGCCAATTTCTCTTTTCAAACTCATATTTTTGTGAATTTTTCTCTTTGATTACATAAAAAAGCCGCTTGCATTAAACTGCAAACGGCTTCCAAATTATTTCGTCGATTTCCTATTCTCGATCCGGTGCGGAAGGACAACGATATTTTCATCTACATTTTCTTTGTTCATATACTTCGTCAGTAAGCGCATGGCAACTGCTCCGATATCGTATAAAGGCTGGACAATTGTTGTAAGCTGCGGACGTACCATAAGAGTCAATCTTGTGTTGTCCGAACTGATTACTTCGAAATCTTCAGGAACGCTGTAGCCGCGGTCAAATGCACCATGAACTACGCCAAGTGCCATTTCATCCGAACCGACAAGGATTGCTGTTGGTTTCTGATTAAGCTCAAGGATTCTTTCAATTGCCTCGAGACCTGAATCATACGTATAGTCTCCTTCGACAACAAGCTCTTCGTTATACTCAATTCCTGCATCTTTTAATGCTCGCTTGTATCCTTCGAGCTTCTTATCCTTATTGATTGGCTCAATTTGAGGACCAATAACGAATGCGATTTCTTTATGGCCTTTTTCAATAAAAGCAGATACAGCATCAAAAGTTGCCTGCTCGTAATCAATATTGACGGATGGAATTTCACCTGTTTCCTCAATTGAACCTGCAAGGACGATCGGAACCGGTGATTTCTTGAATTCCTCAACATGCTCGGCCTTAATATTGCCGCCCATGAAAACAATTCCGTCTACTTGTTTGCCAAGCATTGTGTTTAAGAGATGCAATTCTTTTTCAATATTCTGGTCAGAGTTGCTCAAGATAATATTGTATTTGTACATCGTGGCGATATCTTCGATTCCCCTTGCCAGCTCAGCAAAAAACGGGCTCGCTATATCAGGGATGATGACGCCGACAGTCGTCGTCTTTTTACTTGCCAGTCCCCTTGCAACGGCATTCGGTCGGTACCCAAGTCGGTCAATGACCTCCATGACTTTCTTCCTTGTAGCCGGCTTTACATTCGGGTTTCCGTTAACAACACGTGAAACCGTTGCCATTGAAACGTTCGCTTCCCGTGCAACATCATATATTGTAATGTTCATCTATTTCACTCCTTCAGATAATAAACGGCGCTTTTCAGTTAGTTTACAGCAAAAATTGCCACAATAATCATATTTTAAGTTTGTGATTATATGTACAAGTATAATTATGTTATTAATCATACGACATCCTTATCAATCCCGCAATCTGAACAGCTTAAATTAATGTATTTTTATCAGTTTTTCTGATTAATCCGGACGTAATGACCGTTTCTAATAAGTTACCCTGAAATTGTCCATAAAAAAACCTTCCTGATGAAAGGAAGGTTTCAAGAACTTTTATACTCTTACAAACGGAGTGGATTTCAATCCTTCTAAAAATTCATCAAACTGCTTAAGATCCATCTGCTGAGCATTGTCTGATAATGCTACTGCTGGATCTGGATGAACTTCTGCCATCACTCCATCTGCCCCGATTGCTAGTGCAGCTTTGGCTGCTGGCAGCAGCAGGTCTCTCCTGCCTGTAGAGTGGGTAACATCAACCATG
>ENA-ORXC01001744-ORXC01001744.1-marine-metagenome-genome-assembly--contig:-NODE-1744-length-12456-cov-4.557799_pt1 | contig 12456 bp, 9 predicted proteins | sample MGYA00237865_ERZ511478 | MGnify/ENA metagenome assembly ERZ511478 | reverse complement strand
TAAAGAGCCTCGAAGTATCTAAGTGCTTTGTTATTAATTTATTATCTAAAGAAATATTGGTATAATGTTCAATACCATCAATTACGTTGCCATCAAAGATAGAATTACCCTTTTCTAGCACTATAACTCTATTACACAATTGCTTTACAGTACCTAAATTATGACTCACAAAAAGCACCGTACGTCCATTCGTATTAGAAATATCCTGCATCTTACCTATTGCCTTTTTCTGAAACTCTGCATCTCCTACAGCGAGTACCTCATCTACTACTAATATATCTGGTTCTAGAAAAGCAGCTACGGCAAAACCTAATCGCACTCGCATACCACTAGAATATCGTTTTACAGGCGTGTCTATATACATCTGACAACCAGAGAACTCTACAATCTCATCAATTTTACTGGCTATTTCTGTTTTGGACATTCCCAAAATAGCACCATTGAGAAACACATTCTCTCTACCTGTAAGTTCTGGATGCATACCAGTACCCACTTCTAGCAAGCTTGCGATACGTCCTTTAGTTTTTATAGAACCTGTTGTAGGGCTAGTTACTCTAGAAAGTATCTTTAATAAAGTAGATTTACCAGCTCCATTTTTACCTATAATACCTAATATCTCGCCACGTTTTACCTCAAAGTTGATATCCTTTATCGCCCATACATAATCACTAGTAGCCGCAGCACTGCGATCATTTACTGCACCTATTGTAAGATATGGATCTTCTTTACCTCTTATCCTGGCCCAAAATCTATTTAAATCATGACTTAAGGTACCAGTTCCTACGGTTCCTAAACGGTATTGTTTAGAAACATTTACAGCCTTTAAAATAACATCATCACTCATCGCTTGCAGTTTTAAAAGGACACACAGCTAGTAAACCTTGCTGTAAATTATGAATTACCTGTTGAGATGGTAGTGAACTTTCATGATTTTTAATCATCGTCACCGCTTCATTTACTTCAATCTCTTTCTCTATAAATACAGGTTGATAGGTATTTAAACTTACCGACAAAAGGTAATCGTGATACTTCACACCATCACCATAAATATGATCTGAAAACTTAACCTGTACAGCCGGTATTTGATAGGCATGCGCTACGATAACACCGTGTAAAGAAGAAGATAAAATATGATCACAACTTAGTATTTCACTAGTTGTTTTTTCTATATCATTGGTATTAAAGTCTATAATTGAGACATCTTTACGTTGCCCAAATAGTTTCTTCACTATTTCTAGGTCTGTGATATGCGGTATGATTCCTAATGTATATTTTTTATCTACTTTAGGCTGATAATATATCGGTAATAATAGTGCCGGATCTCCATAGACCGCTGGGCACTCATAACCTAGTTCGAGAATTCGCTTTCGCGAAAGCGGACCTCTAATCGACAAAAATCTAGCACTAGCTATAGATTCATCTTTATGGTTAATACCGCTGCCCCATACCGTACAATAGGTATTGATGTGCGCGAGCACACTACCTATGGTTACATACAAAGGGCTAAAAAGATTTCTAACAGAAAATTTTTGAGCACGTACCCAAACCACTTTTTTACCAGAAATTTTTTCTACTAGATATTTACCTAATAGATCGCCATAGTTTTCTTTCTGTTTTTTCTGAATAAAGATCTCGCTCCACCAGTATAGTCTTATTGCTGCCATTATACGGTGTCGATAAAAGTTTTTTCGGTTCTATTAAAAATAATAAGACCTATTAAAAAAGCAATAATCGCCACACCTGAACTGATCCATAAACCAGAGAATGAAATATCACCTGTCCCTAAAAGTAAGTTTCTATATAATTCAATCACCTGTGCTAGCGGATTTGCCTCTATGATCCATGCCCAATCTGGGCTTTTAATTTTTGCCTCGCTTAATGGATACATCACAGCACTTACATACATTAATAGGTTGATGCCAAAAGAAACTAATATAGTAAGATCCCGATACTTAGTAGTCATAGAACTCAAAATCATACCTACACCTAGTCCAAGTAAAGCCATATTGAGTATCGCTAATGGAAATAGCCAGACGTAAACAGACGGCGCTATACTAGCACCTTTTACTATTATGAAATACAAGTAAAAGATAATAAATATAAGTAACTGTATACCATATTTAAACAATCCTGATAACACCTTTGAAGCTGGCACAATAAATCTAGGAAAATACACCTTACCGAATAAACTCGCATTTGCCGTAAATGTAGAACTTGACGAAGTTAAACATTCTTTAAAATAATTCCATAAGGTAATACCAGCTAGATTAAACAGGAATGGCGGCACACCACCTGTTTTGATATCTGCAAAAGTGTTAAAAACTAATGTAAATACCACACTCGTAAATAATGGCTGAATCAAAAACCATAAAGGCCCAAGAACAGTTTGTTTATAAACAGTAACGATATCTCTCTTTACAAAAAGAACAAGCAAATCCCTATACCTCCAAATCTCTTTGAGATTTAGATCTATTAGCTTTCCCTTAGGTTTTATTTCGTAAAGCCAGTCTTCGTCATCTTTCATTTTATCAACCATAAACCCTCTCTACTTACGACCTCTAACCAGCCTACTTAATTTACCTAACAAGCCTCCTCTTCGTTCCTCCTCATGATACCCATTATTATAGGTCCCATACCCATATCCGTAACCGTAGCCATAGCCGTAACCGTAGCCATACTTACGCTTCTGCTGGAAATAGTTAAGTACAAAACTCAAGTGCTTTATCTCGCCCTTCTCATATTTATCGGTCACGAGACCTAGCATGTCTTTTCTAGTATATCCTTGACGCACCATATATAAGGAAGCGTCTACATGTGGCATTAACTCAAAAGCGTCAGACACAAGCCCTAATGGCGGGGTGTCTAATACGATATAGTCATACTCCTCTTTAAGCCTGGCTATAAATTCAACCATGGCATCACTTATAATGAGCTCCGAGGGATTAGGTGGGATAGGTCCAGATAGAATCACATCTAGGTATTCAATACCAGAAGGTTGTTTTACTTCTTCTAGCGTAGCGTCTCCTATTAAATAGTTAACCACCCCTTTATCATTCTCTAATTCAAAGTCATCAAATATTTTTGGCTTACGTAAATCGAGTCCCACAAGTACTGTTTTCTTTTCGCTTAAAGCGAAAACAGAAGCAAGATTCATAGAAGTAAATGTTTTTCCCTCACCACTTACACTAGAGGTTACTAGCACAGATTTTGCTCCTACTACTCCTTTCTTTTTGTACATAAATTGCAATCCAGAGCGTAAGCCTCTAAAAGCTTCTGCCATTGCAGATCTTGGGTGATCTCTTACCACTAAGCCTGAAACACGTTTACTCTTACCTATTACACCCAGTATAGGGATAGAAGATCGTTTCTTTACATCTTCTGGCGTGCCCACTTTTGTATCTAAAAAAAAGATAATCAACACCAACGCTAGCGGAATTACAATCCCAAACGTTGCTGCCATTACTTTATTGAGCTTTGTGTTTGGACCTATAGGACCTCTTCCTACATCTTTTGCTTTATCTATAAAAAGAATGTCCGACACATTTGAGGCCTTTATAATCTCTGCTTCGCTTCGTTTTGAAGTGTACAGGTTATACGCCTCTTGGCTAATGGTAAAACGACGTTGTATTTCTGCTAGTTCCTGTTCTTCTTTTGGAAACTGTCTGAGCTTACTTTCTGCTTGACCTATCTCTCTATTTAAACTTGAAATTTGCCCATTAATTTGCGATTTGCTAGACCTTATATTTTCAAACAACACCTCTTTCTCAGCGTTTATGCGTCTATCCAGATCTCTAAAGGCTGGATTACCTTCCTTAGCCGTATACGCAAGATTACTGCGCTGTAATGCAAGCTGAATGATACTTGATACACCTGCAGTGATACTTCCTTCATTGATAAGAGATACCGATGGTGCTGGTACGTTAGTATAATCTGTGCGGGTTCTTAAGTAATCTTCTAGCTGCTTGTAATACACAAGCTGCCTAGATAGCTCATCTTTTTCATTATCTATGCTTTGTAGTTCTTCACTTAAAAGCTCTGCACCGCCAGATAAAGTAATCGCACTATTTTTATTTTGGAACGAATTAAGATCTGTGAGTGCTTTATCTAAGTCTCTATTGCTCGTCTTAAGGCTGCTATCGATATACTTAATGGTCTTTGTTGCAAAAAGATTCTTCTGGCGCAGTTGCTCTTCGGTACGTACCTCAATACTTGCATTAAGATAATCTATAAGCCTCTTTTTATTGGTCCCTACTAGACTCAACTCTAAGGTAGAGCTTCCTCTAGGAATCTGTGCAATCCCTATACCTCGATATCTCCCGGCTGTTCCATCAAAATTACCTAGGCTCACAAAGTACTCTTGCCCTGCTGTAGGATATACATCTGTCGCTAGTAATTGTCCTTTTAAAAAAGGTGTATTAATAGTATCTCCTAGTCTATACACTCTTTCAAAAGTAGTAGAAGGGGCGGCTATGGTAGACGGCTTAAGTGTTTTATAATTAAAAAGAGAAGCATTTCCTCCCTCAAAGGGGATACTCACTTTCATACTCCCATCACCTTGATCTATGACCGTTATCCTCTTACTATAAAGTTGCGGGAATGTATCGTTGAGCTTTAATTGAAAAGGAGTATACCCGTACACATCTTCAATAGTGTATTCCCCTTGCTTCTGGTAGTTAATATAATACTGCAAATATTGAACAACACGCTCTGCATGTGTTCTTGATTTAAGCATGATAATACTGGTTTGCACCTTATCTGTAGTTCCTCCCCAGTTAAACACTAAACTGGTATTACCGCCAAACATTTGATTTTGATCATCTTTTATAGAGATCATGCTGGTTTCTCTATAAATGGGCACCTTACGCACGTTAATATAATGTGCTATAGAAAAGGTGATAAGCAATGCAATTACAAATAACCACCAAAAGCTTAATAGCCTAAATAAAAAGCCTTTAAAATCAAAAAAACCTCCAGAGCCTTGTGCGTCAAATTCTTCTTCCATCGCTTATCTGGTTGCTAGTAATATTACAGAGGCTAGTGTAGTCACTAGTCCTAATATGGTGGTAAATGCTTGTAATCCTGTAGTACCAATACCTATAGCCTTTTGAGGAAGTGGGTTTACAGTGATGATATCATTAGGCTGTATGTAGTAATATGGAGACTGCATCACGTCTATAGTGGTAAGATCTACATGATGTACACGCTGCCCTCCTGGATATTGTCGTATAATAAGTACATCTGTAAGGTCACCTGTAAGTGGCACGCCACCAGCGTTTGCAATTGCTTCTAGTATAGACACCTTTTCTGCTAGTACATTTTGCGTTCCAGAAGTTGCTATCTCGCCTACGAGCGTGTATCGTATTCCTGGTAATTTTACAGTAACAAATAAATCTGCCTCATCTTTTATATAATCTGCTAGCAGTCTTTTTTCTAAAATTTCTCGTATTTCATTAGTGGTTCTTCCTAGTACATTAATTTCTCCTAGTTCTGGCACGCGTATATTTCCATGAGTATCAATCGCAAATCCATCATAATAGAATCCCTCATCTAGGGAGACGCCTCCTGTACTTGATGGGTTAAAGAAGTCCACAAGTTGTTGATCTAATGCCTTTAGGCGTATACTCAAGATATCGCCTATTTGTACTCGGTATGGTGGCTGTTGTTGTTGCAATGACACTATACTGTCTGTGGTACGCACTGTCTCGCGCAAATAGGTAATATCTTTAAGGGGCACACAAGAAGCTGTACTCGCGATAATTACGAGCAACAGCAGTATAAATGGGTATCTCATTTAAGTAAAGTTAGGCGTCACAAATATAGCGTTTCGTCGATAAAAATAAAACGTTCGTAGATATATGTATTGTTTATAGCTTAAAATTATCAAAAATTAAGAAAAAACTATGTCATGCAGCACCTTAAAATCAGGGTATTTCTATTTGGAAGCGTTATTTTTGCTTTCGCGAAAGCGTAAAAGAATACCTTATAATACTAAAAAACTGGTTGGGCTTTAACACGTCTAACTTTTCGTAAATGGTGCGACGTATTGCATCTACACTACTCCTAATGAATTACCTCTCTGTAGAAAACGTATCAAAATCTTTTGGCGAACATCACCTGTTTAAAGATATCGCCTTCGGTATTAATAAAGATCAAAAAATAGGCTTTGTTGCCAAAAATGGAACAGGTAAAACCTCTCTCCTTAACATCATAGCAGGACTAGAAGCTCCAGATGATGGACAAGTGGTGAGCAGAAAAGGAATTGTGATTTCTTTTTTACCACAAGAACCAGATCTTGACCCTAATCTTACGGTAGAGGAAACTATTTTTGCTCACGACAACCCTATTCTTAAAACCATTGCAAACTATGAGAAGGCGCTTCTCAATATGGACGATGCAGATGCGTATCAAAAGGCATTTGACGCCATGGAAGCTGCACAAGCATGGGATTTTGAAACGCAATATAAACAGATCCTTTTCAAGTTAAAGCTTGACGATATGGATCGTAAGGTTGAGCTGTTAAGTGGTGGGCAAAAAAAACGCCTTGCACTTGCTCAAATGATGCTTACTAAGCCAGATCTAGCTATACTAGATGAGCCTACTAACCACCTTGACCTAGAGATGATAGAGTGGCTAGAAGAATATTTTCGCTCAGAGAATATTACCTTATTCATGGTGACGCACGACCGTTACTTTCTAGAAAATGTATGTAATGAGATTGTAGAGCTGGAAGGTGGTGTGCTATACAGCTATAAAGGTAACTATGCCTATTACCTAGAGAATAAAGATGCACGGGTTGCCGCATGGGAGACAGAAACTGGAAAAGCAAAGCAGCTTTATAAAAAAGAACTAGAGTGGATGCGTCGCCAGCCTAAGGCTCGTACCACAAAATCAAAGTCACGTATAGATGACTTTGCAGAGATAAAATCTCGTGCACATGAGCGTCGCAATGACCACACTGTTCAACTGGAGATTAATATGGAGCGTATGGGAAGTAAAATTCTTGAGTTTCATAAAATCAGCAAATCTTTTGGTGATCTTAAATTACTTGATCAATTTGAGTATGTGTTTAAAACTGGTGAGCGCGTAGGGATCATAGGTAAAAATGGAACTGGTAAAACTACCTTCCTTAATATGATCACTGGAGAGCTAGCCCCAGATGCTGGAAAAGTGATTGTAGGAGAGACTGTAAAGTTTGGCTACTACACTCAAAAAGGAATTAACATTAAAGAAGGTCAAAAGGTAATTGATGTTATCAAGGAATACGGAGATCATATCCCGCTTAAAAAGGGAAGAACCATATCTGCTGGACAGTTGCTGGAACGTTTCTTATTTGACCGTAAGAAGCAGTACGATTTTGTAGAGCGACTTAGCGGTGGAGAGCGCAAGCGCCTTTATTTATGTACCATTTTTATCCAGAATCCTAACTTCTTGATTCTCGATGAACCTACAAATGATCTAGACGTTGTAACACTTAACGTGCTTGAGCAATTTTTACTTGATTTCCCTGGGTGCCTTGTCGTAGTTTCTCACGACCGTTACTTTATGGATAAGATTGTAGATCATCTTTTTGTTTTTAAAGGAGATGCCGTGGTAGAAGATTTTCCTGGTAATTACTCAGATTTTAGAGCTTATGAGGGTGGGATAAGTAACGCTTTCGCGAAAGCAGAAAAAGAACAAGCTCAAATAGAGAACAAACAAAAATTTAATGCCTCCATAGGAGAAACCGCTACCGAAACTAAGTCCTGGAAAGAAGAACAACATACTGGAACGATAAGCTTTAACGAGCAGAAAGAGCACGCAAAATTAGAGCGTGAGATTGCAAAGCTAGAACGTGAGAAAGAAGACAAGCAAAAACTGTTTTTAAATCCAGACCTATCGCAAGATCAAATCACTGAGGAAAGCATCAAATTGCAAAAAATAATAGACACGATTGCCTCAAAAGAGGAACGATGGTTTGAATTATCGTCTAAGATGGAAGGATAAGGTAGACGGTAGACGGTAGACGGTAGACGGTAGACGGTAGACGGTAGACGGTAGACGGTAGACGGTAGACGGTAGACGAAAAAAAATGAATATTATGGTGGTATCCAAATGTTAATTTTAAAAACTATAAATATATTTAAGAGTGTTAAACGACGTAAATGATTTGTCGCAAACTCTTACTATTTATTGCAAGAATACAAGGATTTATAAGTCTTAAATAAAAGAGCTAGGTTAACACAAAGAGAAGCTAAGTCGCAAGAAGAGCCCTCTCTTAAACGATATGTTGAGGAAAAATTTTAATTAAAGGTGTGTTACTTTTTTTCAAAAATCAAACAGTACTGACTACTATCTAACAACTGCCGCTTAACACTGTCGTCTCAAAATTAAAAAAATTACCGAATAAGAATGACTTACCTCATGCATGCATTGATAACCTACTTGAAATGGTTGCCTAAAACCTTCCACCTTCATGGGATACACTCTCCTTTTATATTTAAACTAGAGAAGGAAGTATTGAGAGGAAAGTCGGATCCTGCTATTTCACAAAAAATAAACACCTATAAAAAGGCTTTATTAGATAACGAGACCACCATAGAGGTCATGGATTATGGAGCGGGCTCTAGGGTATTTAAATCTGCGCAACGTGAAGTAAAAGATATTGCAAGATATGCGGGTGCTACTCATAAAAGAGTACTGCTACTACAACGTCTTATGGCACATTTCCAACCTAAAGAAGTGCTCGAGCTAGGAACCTCACTAGGAATTGCTACCGCAGCACTTGCCATCCAGAACAAGGCACATGTAACAACCATAGAGGGCTGCCCTAACACGGCTGCAATCGCGCAAGAAGAGCTAGATGCAGCAGGAGTTGATAATGTAACTATATGCGTAGGTGATTTTAAAGATGAGATTACAAAACATCATCACAAAAAATTTGATTTTATTTATTTTGATGGCAACCACTCTAAAGATGCTACTCTTGATTATGTATCATCCCTTATAAGTACCACTACAGAAGACACAGTGTGGATGTTTGATGATATTCACTGGTCGCCAGAAATGACACAGGCCTGGGAGATTATAAAAAAAACACCAGAGATATCTGCTACTATTGATGCTTTTCATTTTGGGATGGCATTCTTTAGACCACAACAGGCTAAAGAGGACTTTTACATTAGGTTATAATGATACAAGACTAGACAATCTGTACGTAGTTTTTACACGCACAGCGCTCATACAGCTATCGTCGCCTTTTTAAAACATTACCATTGTTACTTACAAGATAAAATTTTACATACATTGTGTAACATTTTGACCATAATCTCTTCTTATAGCAAACCACACATCTCATGGGTAACCTTATAAAAATTAGAAATATCATTCGTGATTTCCCATTGGGAACAGAAATCGTTCATGTACTCAAGGGTATAGACCTTGATATTGATAAGGGTGAGTATGTAGCTTTTATGGGCCCTTCTGGTTCTGGTAAGTCTACGCTCATGAATCTCCTAGGGTGTCTTGACACACCTACCGCTGGATCTTATGTTCTTAATGGACGTGACGTGAGCCAGATGAGTGATGATGAGCTAGCCGAAGTACGCAACACAGAGATAGGTTTTGTGTTTCAAACGTTTAACTTACTTCCTAGAACTACTGCTCTTGATAACGTAGCACTGCCAATGGTGTATGCTGGTATGTCAAAATCTGCTCGTAATGCACGTGCCGAAGAGGTACTTACAGATGTAGGTCTTGCAGATCGTATGGATCACAAACCTAACCAACTATCTGGAGGACAACGACAGCGTGTTGCCGTAGGTCGAGCCTTAGTAAATAAACCATCTATCATTCTTGCAGATGAGCCTACAGGAAACCTAGACTCAAAAACTGGAGTGGAAATTATGGCACTTTTTGACGCTATACATGCCGCAGGTAATACCGTAATTCTTGTTACACACGAGGAAGATATTGCAGAGCATGCACACCGAGTAATTAGATTGCGTGATGGAGTCATTGAGAGTGACACTAGAAATAAATAATTTACCTATTTCGTAAGTGAATTAATAATCATTTTATTCTCAACATAGGAGCTCCTTTACGAATTTGATAGTATTTTGGTGAAAAATTGCAACTATGAGTTTAATGAATGACGAGCTTAAACAAGCACTCAACAAAAATGAGTTATTAAGTCAAGAAAATGATCTTTTAAAATCGCAGCTTAAAGAGCAATCTTCATCAAATAAAAAAGTAATTTTTACAACTACACTCAAAGGTATTCATCTATGGGCTGGCGCTGACTTAAAGGAAAGTTTTGATCAAGTCTATCATGAGCTACCTAATGTATCAAAATCTTCATTTGCCCAACTCTCTGCCAGTCTTGTAAAACGCATCACTCGCATAGGTCTATTTACCCTACTATTTGCCGTGATACCTGTATTTTTAATCTTAATACAAACAGGTATTTTATTCCAGCAGAATAAAAAATTAGATATTCAGAATGATCGAATACAGCAACAGGTGTACCTTGAAGAAGCAAGCAGAAGGAATAACCTTGTTTTTTTAATGGATAATGTGCTTGATCAAGTACACGAAGAATTACAGGTATCGTCTTCAATATCCCAGCCTCTTATTGCTCGTATTCAAGCGTTACTGTATGGTTTTAGACCTTACCGCTTTCTAGAAGATGAAATCCTTACCAAACCGTTGAGTCCAGAAAAAGGGCAATTTCTACTAGCCATCATTAACAGCGGTATGAATGCAAAAAGTATTCAAAAGGTTTTTGCTGCATCCTTTAGTAACGTGTATTTAAAAAGAGCAAATCTCTTTGGAGCTCAACTTGCCAATATTGATATGCCAGATGCAGATCTATCTCATGCAGATTTATGGAATGCAAATCTTAAAGGAGCAAATCTTAAAAACAGCAACTTTATAGAAGCACAATTAAACAATGCCATTCTTACAAATGCAGATCTTAGAGGTGCGCAACTTAATGGTACTACACTTGTAAAAGCAGTACTTGACGGCGCGTTCTTAGAAAGAACACAATTTACTAATAGTGATATGCGAGATGTCTCTCTTATTAATGTTCATGTAGATAGTAAAGACTGGCTAGAAGAATTAAAAGAAGCAAACGTCTTAGGAGCAGATGAGCTTATAGCAACCTATCAAGTTCAAGGACCGGAAAGTGATGAGGACAATAAACAGTACTTTGTCGTATCTTTAAAACAACAATAAACGTGAGTATTGCCTACATAAACACTACCCACCCTGAAACCACATGAATATGGATTTTTTTAACAACCTCTCCCCTGCCACACAGATAATTGTAAGCGTTATTGGGGTTTCACTCTTGTTTCTTCTCGTATTTGCAAATAGCAAGCGTAATACGACTAATCAACGCGGGAGAAGATCACGTAAATTTGGAGAAGGTCTCAGTAAGAAAATGAAGGAGAGAGAATAACTAACTCACTTACTAGCTTTTAAAATCTCTTTAAAATCGCAATCATAAAAGACTATAACCATCAAGAATACAGATCAATCCTATTTATAAAGCAATTCTATTTGGAGTACTTATGGCAATAGGTTATATCATCATGAGCACCATAAAAAAGAGAGCTCAATCTTAAACGCCAGTCAATATACTGGTTTATAACACAACATAATGAAAGTATACACAAAGACTGGAGATGCAGGAACTACCGCGTTATTTGGCGGAACCCGGGTCCCAAAACATCATATTAGAATAGACAGTTACGGTACGGTAGACGAACTTAACTCTTTTATTGGTCTTGTAAGAGATCAAGACATCGATGTGCGCAGTAAAGAAATTCTCATTCACATACAGAATAAGCTATTTACCGTGGGTGCTGTACTTGCTACAGATCCAGAAAAAATGGTGCTTAAGAATGGAAAGGATAGACTTAATATCCCAAAAATCAATGAAGAAAATATTGAGTTACTTGAAAAGGAAATAGACTGGATGGAAACATCGCTACCTCAAATGACACATTTTGTGCTTCCTGGAGGACACAGCACCGTGTCATATTGTCACGTAGCACGCACCGTATGTAGACGCGCAGAGCGTTTAGCAACAGCGCTTTATGAGTTAGAACCTTTTGACGCACATACCCTTAAATATCTTAACCGCCTATCTGACTACCTATTTGTACTGGCACGGAAGTTGTCTCAAGACTTACAAGCAGATGAGGTTAAATGGATACCTACAAAGCTTGATTAAGAGTACAGATTACAGAAACATCAATATAAAGAGGAAGGAATATTTTCGCGAAAGCAAAAACCTCCACTTTACAAGGTCTGAAAGCCACGTTCTTACATTTATTTTGAAATAATCAACAATTCACTTGCATTTCTGCCTAGAAAAATTATTTTTGCACAAATTAAAAACACAAATGCTATGTACTGGACACTTGAACTAGCTTCTTACCTAAGTGACGCGCCTTGGCCTGCTACTAAAGA
>ENA-ORXC01001743-ORXC01001743.1-marine-metagenome-genome-assembly--contig:-NODE-1743-length-12464-cov-6.735529_pt1 | contig 12464 bp, 10 predicted proteins | sample MGYA00237865_ERZ511478 | MGnify/ENA metagenome assembly ERZ511478 | reverse complement strand
GGCACCCCCGGCTCCCCATCGGATGTTGCACGAACAAAGGTTCTTCTTCCTCGCCTCTAAGGCGATAGTGTTCGCTTGATCGTGCGTCTACGGTCGGTCGCTATTTACTGGTTATTTATCCAACGTCATTAATCCCACACAAAACGCTCTGGCCGATCCTGGTGGCGCAGTCCCTCGCATGTGGCTTCCATCTGTTGCACGTCTTCAATCATGGGAAGCTGTTGCGGCCGTTTCATACGTACGCAAGGTCAGCAGCTTACGAAGAGGACGTGCTGCATACATGGGGGAAGGGCACCAAGAAACACTTCGCGCCAATCTTGCACATCATGTCGTACCGGTGCATCCCGTTCCTCGTTGACGACGGGCCGGTCAATCTAGGCGCCCCCATCAACCCCCCCCGGATGGATTCGTGGACTTTTACCATACCTGGCCGCTGATTTCAGACGACGTGCTCCACTGCGAGTGCAAAACGTTCTCGGCTGCTGCGTGGCAGAAGCTTGTCCCGCCTGCCGTCTTCCATTGTAAATACCGCGGGGTTGACGAGGGGACCGCAGAGATCGAAGAGGGTGCTACCTGGGGCGGCCACCAGCTGCCGTCCTCCATTTCGCCTCTGCCTCTTCACACGCCGCTTCACCGCAGACAAGTTCTGGTCCCAGGACGTTGGGTGGATGATAACCGTAAAGCTTTAGCAGGTCATCAAGGCGCTGTCCGCCATCGATCCGTTTGGCCCGTCCCGTTCCAAGCTGCCCTTCGGCTCCAAGGCCAACTCAACAGCCGAAATGTACGAGCGCAACGTGCCGCGTCAATTCACGCACGCCAAGGACACCCCTCGCGACGCTGGGGCGAGTGGATTTGCAGTTGGGGGTTGGCAGTAGTTCCAACTGTCTACTGCAGCCACTCTGAATTATTCGACTCCCGGAGCTGCGTCCGCAGCGACAGGTAACGACTGCGCGGGTGCTCTTGGTCTGGAAGGCGACGTAAATTCACCCTCGGATGAGCAGCTACCAGTGAAGATGAGGTGGCGGCGGCTTGAGCACCCGCTCAGCTGCCGACAAAGAGACACAGACTGTGAGCGCCCAAATCTATTTGCCGCCCTCATGGTAGAGTTGGTACCGACGGCGGTGTTGTCGCTGTCGGTCTTTTCAGCGGCGAGTTTGGCGTCGTAGTCAGTCTCTTGTAGTCGCTCTGCCAATCCAGGCCGCCCGTTGAGCGCAGCACGGATGGCTGCCCCGCATCACCAGAGGAGGGCAAGGAGAGAGGAGGTGTCAAGCCGGTAGGAGTGCGAGTGGGAAATCTAGTCGCTGAGGCCAGTGCTCCATGGCTCGTCTGTACGCACAGGCCACCAAAGTCTTCTCTCTCCGATGACCCGACGTCAAGCGCGAGCGGGGACTTGGTCGATGAATCCAGGTGCGGTAAGGGGTGTCCATTCATGGGCGGGTAAGTAACAGGGAGAGAGGCGTTCACGGACCGTAGTTTCTCGAAACGAAGGCTGTGGATGCGCTTGAACCCTTCTCATAGAGGTCGTCAGTGGTGATCAGTGCCAGGTCCGCCAGGAACTCGACCCCCATGGTGTCCACAGAGCGGTTCAAGAACTGTTGGAAGCGGTTGGTCACCATCCAGGAGCACAGGGCGTCCATGTTGTGGAGGAGTACAGAGAGAGGAGATGGATCCGAAAAACCACGTGGGTGCGACAAAAACAGGTACATGTACAGAGGGATTGCAGGGCAGTGCGTGTGGTGTCGATGGTCCGCAATATCTGTCCGCGGTTCTCTCGAAAGCCGCACGCGCGTCTATACCCAGTTCGACCCGTACTTCGTGCTCTCCTAGCCAAGTTACTGTAGCTCGTGCACCAATGTGTGCATGACCACAGTGGGTGCAGCGACCACTTCGCAGGCCGCGGAAGCAGTCCTTATCTACGCAAGCCACGTGCCGGAAAACGCAAAACGTCCGAGACGGTCTTTCGTGGAGCCAAGTGTCCCCGGAGATGCAGTCAGGAGCCATCGCCGCTTGTCTGGAATGGTATGGGTGGCAGGTGGAGCGCGTCCGGTGAAGCAGCTGGAGCAAGTGCAAGATCCAGAAAAGGTCCAGTGCAAGAGACAACATGATCATGGCGATCGTCACACACTTACTGCGCCTGCGCTGGTGTTGAAAGCGTGTCAATCGGGGTCATTGCAGGCACACTCGGCTCTCCTCTGCTCTCTTACAAACACGCTGCGGCTGAGCGGGTCGGTCAATGGTGCTTTCCGCGTTGGACGGGTGTTTCGCTTCTGCGGGACAGTCTGCGGCAACCGGCCCAGATGTCTGAAATAATGGAAAGGCTGGGGAATGATCCAGCGCTAAATGAGCAGCATTTAGCAGTTGATGACAACTTGACGAGGGTAGCAATTGTTGGCGCAGAAGTCCATATCGCCAGAGCAATTACACCGACACTTGTTGCAATTGATTCAGGTCAATCGAGCCGGAGATGTCCCGTACAAGATTCCCCAATTCAGCAGATGTCGCGTGCTCTGGAAAATCAGGATTGGCGTCGAGGAAGTCGAAAACCCGCTGCAGCGTCACGGCCAGCAGAGCATCCACCGCCGGGCTGTCCGGCGCCACCCGCGGCGTCTGGCGCACCACGAAGTGCGACCGCTCGGCAGTGGCATCGTTGTCTCGGACCTTGACAGCCAGACCCCCGCTGACCGCGTCCCCGTTGTCCACATCGTCGTCATCCTCAAGCACAGTCCGGTACGGACTGCGCTCGGGGGACGACTCGGGAGAGGGCGGTTGTAGGATCCACGTCTTGTTGGCCCCGAAGCAGATCGATCGCCGCTGCGCCTGAGGCGGCGCAGGGTGACTGTTGTCACGCAAAATGCCCCGAGTAGCCTCACGCAACTTGTCGTACTCGTGCATCTCCGAGTCCCCTGTGATAGCGTCGTACACGCTGCCCCCAATAACTTGGAGAGCCAAAGGATCACGAGCACGCTTCCCATCATAATGGGGGGGCGGCGCAGGGCGAACGGGCGCCTCCGCAGCAGACTGGTCCCCCCCAACCGACTGGCTGAGCTGGGCCTGAGGGCGCGGGGATGACAGCGCTTGATGAGAAATCGGCTGGCGGGGGGACAACAGCGCTCGCGGGGATGCCGTCCGACGAGGGGGAGACAGGGACTGGCCCAGCCTGCCGGAGGATGGTTCCGACCTGCGTGGCAGGAGCAGCCCCGTCGATCGAGTGCTGGGTGACACCCGAGGCGAGTTCGGCGCAGTGGGCGCGGGGGACGGCTTCGCGGCAGGGGCGGGTGCAGGCTGCGTCGGCGGCTTGGCGTCCACAACGCCTCCCACGACCGCTTCGGCAGGAGCGCCGCCGCCGTCCTTGGCCGACCCATCGGCCGTCCCGGTGGCCGTCACGCCAGTCGAATCGTTGACCGACCCGTTGACCGACCCATTCGCCGGTCCGTCAGCCGAGCCGTTGGCCACAGGCCCCAATCCGGTGCTGCCGTCGGCCTGGGTCAATGGCTCGTCCGCGCCGGCAAAGACCGACAGTCCTTTGCTTGCCGACAACTGCAGCGGGCTCGTGGGCAACGCCAACTTGGGGGAGGGTGCGGGCTCGGTCACCATAGGTTGCACGCCGAGAGAGGGGCCGAACACAGACCCCATCTGGGGGGACGGAGTCGGCGCGACGGTCGACTTGATGGCCGAGCCGGCGTTGTGCACCAGCACGGTCTCGTCCATCGAGTCTTGTGCGTCGGCAGAGACGCCCTTCTCCTTGTCGTTCGCTTGCACGTCGGGCAGCACGGACGGGGGGCTCGACGCATCTGCGGTCCCATCGGCCGAGGTCGGCGACGGGTTGGTGCTGGGCGATTCTGTCATGCCCGCTCTCATGTGCATGTAGAGGTCCTTGGCCGCGGAGCGGCATGCGCTGCGGCGCTCGCCAACTTCAGGGACTTCCCCAACACCGGATGCATCAGGCGGCGGCGGGTGGGCCAACTCCGCCCTGACTGTCTTCATCAACTTACCAAGCTCCAGGCAAACGGACCGCCCACGCTACGACAGAGTCAGGCCAAAGTGGGAGGAGAAAGTGCAAAGACACATGTCAATGTTAGCAACACGAAACGAAAAACGGAGAGCGATAGACAGGGGAAACGACGGCGGTCCAGCACCACGACTGCAGCAACTATGGGTGAAAAGGTAGCAGAAGCAAAACGAGCACAAGAAAACCACCCTGCTTCACATACCGCAAACATGCTCTGCGCATCGAGACGCACCAGAGCTTTGCAAAGCGCCTCAATCACAAGGTACACGCGGCCCGCAAGCGCCGACGCAATCCACGCCTTGAGCTGCGGTAGGTGTGCCAAAAAGCCCGACACATCTTTGCCGCGGTTGGTCAAGGACAGCACCTTCTCCGCCGCCCACGTTTGGTCCTCATCGGGTCGCCGCAGAAGCGCCGCAAACTTGGCATCCCCGTCCCCGTCCCAGTTGCTGCGGTTAAACAGGTAGGCCACCTCCTGCGCTCGTAACCGCCGCACGGTGTCGTCCGACGTACGTCCTTCAATGGGAGCCGCCGCTTCGCGTGCCGCCGATGCTGGCCGTGCCGCCGCCACAGGCCGTGCTGCCGCAGGCCGTGGTTGGGAACCCGAAGTAGGTCCAGAGCTTCCATTCCGCACCCGTTTGGCCGACCCCGTTGCCCGCCCTTGCACCTCTGGCTCGGCAGGGGGGTCCACGCTGGCCTCAACCTGCCGCCGGGGCCTCTTGCGGGCGCCCCCCGTGGCCGACGCCTTGCCTAAAGCCCGCAAATAGTTGTTAATCGTGTCATTGGCGGCGGGGAGCGCCGCAGAGAGCTCCCCCGCAGAAACTTCCGCCCGCCCCCCACGCGCGTGGGCGGTCGTCACGCGAATCACCTCCCAGAGGGTGGCCGCCTCCGGGTCGGCGATGCGACTGGCGTTGGCCTTCGTTGCATCGCTCAGCGCCGCTTCCAGCATGACACCAACGTAGGGAAGTGACTTGCCCGTCAGCGGGTGAACGGCCAGCGTCGGGTCCCCGCCAGTCGCCATGTCGCAGGACGAGAAAAAATACAGAAAATGATGCGGACCGAGGTCGTCGCCTTTGGGGACCACCCCCGTCGTCGAGGAGTGCGCGGCAACACCTGCGTCGCGGCCAGGTGTGCCGGCGGTGTCGCCTGGCGGCGGCGGCGGTTAGGCCCGCCTCAGCCGCCCGCCGCGGACAGCAAATTTAAACGGTCGCGGGCCACAAAAGGGCGGCCTCTGGCGGCCGCAACGACCGCCACCCCCGCCGCCGCCGCCATGCGAGGGGGGCCCCTCGCCCGGGGGTGCGTCGAAAGGGTGCGCCCGCGGGCTCATGTAAGGACGTCGGGGGCGGCCGACAGCTCCAACAGTGGGGGCAGCTCCGTGCAGCCGTGCTGCGCGCCAAGACGCGCACCTCCTGTTCGGACCACCAAACACCCAGAAATCGACAGGCAAGTTTGCAATGTGGCCCAGGGCTGGCAGCCAGCCAATCGACAACGAGCACGCGCCCTTGCGAGCGGATCGAAGCCTCACGAAGACGACCACGCGTCCACAAAACGAGCGCAGCTCGGAAGATTCTGGGCTGTACTGCCGTATTTCGACGTGACAATTCAAATAACTCGATGCGTCAATTCCCCAATGCTGCCCACGGCTCGAAGTCGAGTCCGCAGATCCACTCAAAGCAAATCGTGGGCGCTTTACCCTGGCTTGAGTCCAGACCAGGGTCACGGCGTCATCAGCACGTCCAACCCCACCGGCCCGCTCCAAAGCTCCCATGACCACGACGGGCACACTTGGAGCCGGTTGCTGAGCGCCGCGGTGGCGCGCCGCCTCGATGCCGACCACTACCGTCGTCGTGACCAGGCCAAGCGCTTTGGGTGGACGCGGCGCCCTCTGCGTTCGCTACTGCATGACGGATATTGGTCTCCTTCGTCGGTCGCGGCCACGCACGACATCGTGGCGTCGCTCTCTGTCTCTACCATTGTTGCCTGAAGTCTGCCGCGGTGGGATGCCGTGATGTTCCACCCTCACAGGCGTTCCCACGCGGCGGTGTCGTCGCCAGGAGCATGTGTATCGGTGTGGCCCCAGTGATTAGGAGTGCCGCTGCGATCCAGCTGGGAGGCCTGTCATTGCCAGAGTCTTGGTATCGAGACCGGTCGCTTCTTGTGTCCACACGTGGCTTGCTCTGTTTTTCTGAGCCCTCCCACTTCGTGTACCAACCCCCCGCTTGCACAGCTTTGGGCGCGATGCTCTAAGAACGGGCTCTAAAGCATAGGACAAATCGGTGTTGGCAGGTATTATATTAATAGTAAGGCTGAGATGCTGTTGAGATGTAGCTCGGCAGGCACCTGACACGCAACCCTAAGCGCTTCAGCTCTCGAGATAAACGAGATTGTGTCCGTCTGCCGGATTGAGACACTCCCCGCACACTGGATACAGCCGTTCTCCCAAAAACCTCGCACGCCAACTATTTACTCAACTCTTACAAATCGGCCTTCACGGGGCCGCAGAAGCCGATTTGTAAGTGTTGTGCATCAGTTAGGATGCGAGGTTTTTGACAAAACGGCTGTAAATTCGCGACCTGCCCGTCAGAGCCCGACTCACACCACAGGCGGAGCTGCAGGAATAGAGCTTACTCGTGGTTGTATGCAAATACCAGCGAAGCGCACTGGTGTCGCCTGGGAGTGGCAGATGGCAGGATTGCACGTAAAAATTTGCATCCTCATTATCTGGCCGGCGGTGCCGCCTGACGAGGCCCCTTTTTTTCGGGCAATCGAGGTGATGGACGGGCTTCGAGGTCGAGCTGTCGCCCCACCCGGTTCCGATGGCGGCTCGCTGCGGTCCCACAAGGAGCAGTCGTGGTTGGCCACGGGCTGTGGAGTGGAAGGTTGGGCAAGCTGGCCACCTCCTGAGAATTAACAGTGGCCCCATTCTGTTCATGGGCCATGGGCAGCCTGGGAGGTGCTGTCGGGGGGTGGGCGGGGCCTATTCAGTGTGCGGATCGGGCCGCGCGGAGCGGTCTCGTTACGGGCCCCAGCCCACGCCACCTGTGATGGTTGCAAAGAAATTATGTACTTCCCGTCGCCGTGGTGCTTCCCCGCCGCCGTTTTTTATCCCAGTTTGCATGCGCATGCAAACGACGGGGCGCGGCGACCCTGCTCCGTGGTTCATTCAAAGGGGGGGGAGCGCTCGAGGGGCGGTAGCGGGGACCTGGCATGGCGACGTGCGCGCCGCGCTGCTCCACCCCACCCGCGGTCACGGCCCCACTGACACGGCGCACACTCGGCTCGAGTGTGACACGCGCGGCTGTGGCACGCGTCCGCCCCGGTGGTGGAGCTAAAGCGTCCCCCCGCGCGGCCACTTGTCGCGGACGCGTACTGGACCTCCCCGCCGCCGCCCCGACGCGTGCCGTCCTGTCTGTCTGCGTTTCGCGCGCAGGCGGGCGGAGGAGCGGGTGTGGCGCGGCCTACTGCTTGCGGGTCTCCGAGTGTGGTTGCCGGCAGGGGCACGCCTATCCCCCTCCGACGCACCGCCCCTTTGGGTGCGTGGTGCAGGCCGGTGATACCGCGGGATTGCCATCTGGATTGCTATCTCTCGCTCGTTTGTTGTTGTGTGCTTTTTGTTTTGCGCCTCCCGGCGTCTCCATTGATATTGTCGGGTGGTCTGCCATTAATCTTTTTTCTGTCTCTTTTTGCCTCTTCTTGCTTTTCCTTGCGCCCCGTCTCTCTTTTTCTCTTGCTTCTGCGGTCGGCCTTCCCCCGCGGCACTGTTGCACACCCACTTGCGCCGCCACCATGTGCTCGGTCGGCGGCCACCTGCCACTGCGATTGCTCGTGGGCCCCCCAGGGCCCGACATGGCTGCCACCCGGTGGGCACTGTCCAACGTCCCAGCCGCCGATGGTTGGGCACAGCGGCCACCCCCGCCGTGCCGCCGGCCGGCGTGGAAGCCCGCGTTGACTGCAGTGGCGCCGTCGCCTGCGCCAACGACACTGCCCTCGGCAGCGGTGCCGCTACTGCCGCCGACTTCCCGCGCTGGTGTCGTCGGTCGGGGCGGAGGCGACTGTGGCGGCGGCGGTCCGGTCGTGGACGGAGGGGAGGAGGCGGACGACGGTGACGACGGAGAGGATAGCAAGCCCTCCTCCAATCCCGACGCGGGCGACGGGGAGGGCGGTGGCCGCTACGGAGGTTCCGCCGGCGGCCGGGGCGGCGGTGGCGGCGGCGGTGGCGGCGGCGGCGGTGGTGCGGGCGGTGCCCGCGGCGGCGAAGGCGGCGATGGCGACGACGACGCGGACGTGTCGACCCACAAATTTGGGTGGCACATGTGCCTCCACCGGCTGGTACAGCCGTCGCCGTCGCAGGGTGGCTCGTCTGGGCAGGTCCGCGACGACCCGCCCAACGTAGCTGCGGGGCAGTGCAGCCCCGCAGATTTTGACTTGACCATCGCCCTGAGCCGCCCACTGACGTGGGACTTCGCGCGCAACGAGTGGCGGTGGCCAAAGAGCTGGCGCTTCCCTGATGTGGTCGTGCGCGCCAGCCGCGCTCCGTCAGACGTGGACATTGACGCCTATCTGACTGTTGTTACGGAGGGCGCCGAGGCCGGCACCCTCCTCGACGTTGGCATCACCGCCTCGGACGGCTCGTCGGCGTCGGTGCAAAACGCGCGGCTGTCGCGGTCGGGCGAGTGCCGCTTCTCCCGCCTGCGGCTGGCGACGACCGGCTCGGCGCACGGGGGGCAGCGCTTCCAGCTCTTCCTCCGCCTGTCGCGCGCCGACAACCCGTCGATCGTACTAACAACCGTACTATGCACGCCCTTTTCGGCGTACAGTCGCAAAAACTCGGACCGGAAGCGGCGGTGGAACCACGCGTCATCGTCGCGGGAGGAGCCGGGCGCCGTCTCGTTTGCTCCCTTTGAGCCTGACGTCTTTGACCGCCCCTTTGTGCGCAAGGTCACGTCTGCCCAGCAGGGCACCGTCGAGGAAGTTGTTGACAATTCGGTGACTGGGCTGCTGCGCTACTTTCGGGCGCCCAACATCCGTAACAAGAGCCGCCACCCGGTGTTTTTGGCCGTCCGCTTTGACCGCGTTGTCGACCTCTACTGCAACGCGGAGGCGTACCCTGCTGACGACGACGCGGCCGTGCGAGCGTTTATCGCCGCGTGCGGCACCCAGTTTGCCGAGCCCCCGCCGACAACCACGGAGACGTCGGCAGCGGGGGCGGCGGGAAAGGCCACCCCGTGGATGTTGACGCTCATACCCGGCGCTGGCAATGACGGGCGGGACGCGGACGAGGATCCGGCAGGGGGTGAGGCGAACGCGCAGCGCCTCTTTGAGCTGCTCAGCAACGTCAAGGCGCCGCTGGTCAGCTGCGCCGCCTCCCCCGCCCATTTGCCACCGGGCTTCCGGCGGTGGCGCGACACTGCCCGCCTCCGTAGCGTGTACACGTCCATGTACGCGGCGGGCGCGGCGCTGTCGGCGACTAAGAAGCGTCGGCGGGCGGGCAACTACAGTTTCCGGGTCGAGTCCTCCTTGCAGGCGATCAAGGCGGAGGAGGTGCCAGCAATCGGATCCCCGCCCGCCCGGGGGGCTGCAGCGACTGGCGACAAGACCGGGGTGGGGGTGGCGGGCGGCTCTTCGGGAGGGAGCGCTTCGGGGATGGCAGCGGTGCCGCCAGTGTCTGGCGCGCCACCTGGGGTAACGGCGGCGACAGCGGCGGCGGCGGCAGTAGCAGCCGCCGCCGCTGTCCATGCGTCATCGGCTCCGGCGCCGCAGCGGCCCGGTGAAGGCCTTCCGTCCGGCCGGCCGTCGGTGGGGGGCCCCGCCGCCGTCGCTGACGCCTCGGCCACCGACCCGCGCGGGGCGGTGCCGCCGCTGGCGAGCGCCGCCACCTACACACCTCCGCCCGAGCCACCCGCCGAGCTCCCCCGTACCGACGCCCCCGGTACGCTGCCCCCCCCGCCCGGCCATGGTCTTCCCCCCGCGTCGCTGGCCCTGGACGTCAATTCCCCTCTGCCTCACGCGGAGGAGCCATTACCCCCGGGCCGCCCTTCATCGTCGCTGCTCGCCGATCAACAGCGGCCTGCCGGTGGCGGCGAGGCGTGGAACTCTGGCGAGCCCGCCAGTGGGGGCGACGCGCCGCCGCCCGCGACGCGGCCCGCGTTTGACACGCCCCCTCCGTACGGGACGGGTAGCGGCCGGAAGGTGGCCGACACCCTTGTCGCCCACGTGCGGGAGCTCCACAAGCAGCAACGAGAGTCGCTGCAGCGCCTCCAATCCGACGCGTTTGTGGCGGTTGCCGACGGGGACGGAGCGGTCAACATGCGAAACTCATTTGTGTCTGTGCGCGAGGCGCTGCTGCTGCACGCGACCGTGTCTGGGCTCCTCTTTGGGGTGCTCGGCGATCGGGTGGCTGGGGTGGCGGAGAGCTACGAGTTTGACCTGGCGGCGCAGCTCCACATGGTCCGCTCTCTGGACGCAACGCTGACCACCGAAGACATCACGTCGGTGTTCATGGCCGTCAACAAGCTCGTCGCCCTCGTCACGGCGCATCTGGACAAGGTGGCGGTGCACCTGCTGCCCAAGTTTGAGGTGTGCTTCTCTGACGAGGAGCTGACCCCGCTCCTCCACCGCATCCGCTCGTCGGGGCAGGCTGCGGAGGGGTTTGCGGAGCGCCTGCGCTCCCTGGGCGGCACGCTGGGGCAGCCATGAGCCGCGGCGGGGGCGGCGGTGGGGGAGGAGGGACGTGTCGGTTTTTGATCTTGAGGCGGTGGGCGACGGCGCGGAGCGCGCCAGACGTTGCACGACAGCCTGTGGGGCGGGAGGCGGCGGTGGCGGGTGGCGGGCGCCCCGGCTGCGGTGGGTGCAATGAGGGGTGGTACCCACCCTCGGGTTTGTCGCGTCGCCGAGGCGGGGTCCGCCGCTTGGTCGGCGCTCGATGTAGGCATGCGCTCGGCGGGGCGGGGCGGGCTGACGCCAAACACAGAAAGGCATCTGTGATGGACGTGCGTGGCCACCGAGCCGTAACCGGCTGGGAACGTTGCAGGGCCCCGGTTGGGGCGCCCATGGATCGTCCGTCTGGTTGCGGGCTTGCGCCGGGCGCCAGCCGCCAGAGCCAAGAAAACAACCAAGGTGGGGCCGCACTCCAGAACACGTCGACGGATGTCTGTCTGTACACACACTTAACCCAAAGCGGAAAAAACCGCCGCCCCCCGACCGCCCGCCCGCACGCCTTTCCCTGGCGTTTGTACTGCGTCGTGGGGCCGTCTACGTGTGTGCTTGCAACCGCTGACCGGGCAGGATGTCTGTCGGCCCTTTCCTCGGCCGCCTCCTGGTCTCTGTTGGCCACGTACTGGCCCCAGAGGAGGCAGAAACCGCCCTGTCGACTGCCACCGATGGACGGCGGCGTCGCGCTCCGTTGGCGCACGCGGCCACCTCGCCGTCTACCGACGACGACGTCGTTCTGGTCTCTGCCGTGGCGGCCATGGCCACTACCGCGCCACCCCCCGCCCCCGCCACCCTTGCCCCCGTGGCCGGTACATCGCCTGGGCTCACTCCTCGTCACCCCTCCCCCTCTGCAGAGATGGCCGGCGGTGGCCACCCACGTTTTCGGCGTTTACGCCCGATGAGCGAGGTGGCCAGGACGGCGTCGGGCGTGGCGGCAGAGGGCGGTGCGGGCGGTGCAGCCGCACCGGCACGCCCTGCTACGCCGTCGACACTCACGGACACCCCCATGCCGGACACCCCCAGGTCGGTGGCACCTGTGGCGGCGGTACCGGTGGCGGCAACGGTGGCCGAGACGACCAACACCGGCAGTGGCCCGGATGCCGTTGTCACCACCGGCATGCCGCCTGCAGGGGGACCGACTGGGACTGGGGGTGGCTCTCGGTCGGCCGCCGTGGCGGACACGGCGGCAGAAGCTGGCGGTGCTGTGGCCGGCGAGGTGCCCCGCAATGTCGGCATTGGCCGACCGGCGACGGCCGCCGCGCCCACAGAACGGAACAAGAATCGAGGCCTTCCTAGTGGTATTGAGAAGTTGTACGGACCACGTCCCCTCCTGTGTTTTGTACTGTAGTGGGCGGGTCCTGCGAGCCGCGGCTCGAGTTGGAGCTTTCGTGTTCACGTGAGGCGTGCTCCAGTGTGTACTCTGTGGCGCGCTCAAGTGTACTGACACGGAAAACGTGCTTGAACCGCTCTTGCTCTTCTTCTCTTGTGCTGATGAGTTGGTACTTGATTGCTTTTACTGTGTGTTTACTGTGTGTACCTACAGTCAGACCAGCCTCACCTTCCTTTGGAAAGGTCGCAAGTCGGTCCCAGGGAGTGCTGCTGCTGCCTCGGCGCTCGTTCCGGGTGCTGCTGCCTCTGCGTCGAATGGCAGAGGCAGTCTGGTCAAGAAGGGTACCGGGGGGCAGCCGCTACCCCTGCGGATCTCCAAGTCGGCACCAGCCATTGTGGCGCCTTCCCCAAAGCGCAT
>ENA-ORXC01001741-ORXC01001741.1-marine-metagenome-genome-assembly--contig:-NODE-1741-length-12484-cov-3.690658_pt1 | contig 12484 bp, 7 predicted proteins | sample MGYA00237865_ERZ511478 | MGnify/ENA metagenome assembly ERZ511478 | reverse complement strand
TTGGCGTGACTGGAGTTCAGACGTGTGCTCTTCCGATCTGATGCCGCTGCGGCGCCGCTCGTCGACCATGGTGTAGGCGTCGTTGTCCTGATTGGCGATGAAGGCGCCCCCCTCGTCGACCGGGGCCATGCGTGCCTGCCCGGCATCCGCCGTCAGCAGGGGCGGATCGTCCACGCTCGTCCGCTGGCCCAGCTTGTAGGCCGCGAACACGAGGACGCACCCGATCACGAGCGTCATCAGAACGCCGAGAATCGCGCCGCCGCTGCCGCCGGCCGCACCCTCCCGCTCGTCGTAGTCGTCGGCCGCGAGGCCGGGATAGCTATCGTCTCTTGTGCTCATCGTCCTGCCCGGCGGTTCTTGTTTTTTTGTACACCGCACGCCGTCCCGCCTGATCCGGCGCGCTCCCTGTGAAAAAGTCCCGTTTCGCCAACCCTACCGCATTTCCTGCATCGGCGTCACGCCCAACATGCACAAACCGTTGGAAATCGTTAATGCACAGGCCCTTGCAAGGGCCAGACGCGCCCGTGTCACCCCGGGGTCGTCGGGTTGCACGAAGCGCAGAGTCTCGTCGGCATTGCCCCGGTTCCAGAGCGAATGGAACGCGCTGGCGAGGTCGTAGAGGTAGAACGCAATCCGGTGCGGCTCGTGCGATTCCGCCGCCAGACGCACCTGCCGGGGCCATTCGGCGATGCGGGCGATCAGGGCCAGATCGGCCTCGTGGGTCAGGCTGGACAGGTCGGTTTCGGCCAGCGCCGCGTCGTCCGGCACGGTCATGCCCGCTTCCTCCGTCGCGCGGCGCAGCAGCGAATGCACCCGCGCATGGGCGTATTGCACGTAGAAGACGGGGTTGTCCTTCGACTGCTCGGTCGCCTTGGCGAAATCGAAATCGAGGGGCGCGTCGTTCTTGCGGGTCAGCATCACGAACCGCACGACCCCCGCACCGACCTCCTCGATCAACTCGCGCAGGGTGACGAAGGTGCCGGAGCGCTTGGACATCTTCAGTTCCTCGCCGTCGCGCATCAGCTTGACGAGTTGCGTCAGCTTGATGTCCAGCCGGTCGGACCCGTCGCCCAGCGCCTTGCACGCCGCCTTCATCCGCTTGACATAGCCGCTGTGATCCGCGCCGAAGACGTTGATCAACTCGTCGGCACGGCCCAGCTTGTCGTAGTGATAGGCGATATCGGGGGCGAAATAGGTCCAGGAGCCGTCCGATTTCCGGATCGGACGGTCCACGTCGTCGCCGTATTCGGTGGATTTGAACAGCGTCTGCTCGCGCGGTTCCCAGTCTTCGGGCTTCTTGCCCTTGGGCGGCTCCAGCACGCCCTGATAGATCAGGCCCTTGGCGTCCAGCGCCGCCACCGCCTTCTCGATCAGGCCGGTGCCGTAGAGGGACTTTTCCGAGAAGAATTCGTCCATCACCACGCCCAGACTGGCCAGATCCGCCCGGATCATGTCCATCATCGCCTCAGTCGCGAAGGGGCGCACGACGGGCAGCCATTGCTCCTCCGGCTGGTCGAGGAGGGTATCGCCGAACTCCGCTTTCATGGCCGCGCCGACGGGGACCAGATAATCGCCGGGATACAACCCCTCGCCGATCTCCACATCCTGTCCGTGGGCCTGTCGATAGCGCAGGAAGGCCGACCGCGCGAGGGTGTCGACCTGACTGCCGCCGTCGTTGATGTAGTATTCGCGCGTCACGCCGTAGCCCGCGAATTCCAGCAGGGAGGCCAGCGCATCGCCGAACACCGCGCCGCGCGTATGGCCCACATGCAGCGGCCCGGTGGGGTTGGCGGAGACGTATTCGACATTCACCGTCCGGCCCTTGCCGATCTCCAGCCGCCCATACCCGTCGCCCGCCGCCAGCGCCATCCCGACCCGCGCGCGCCAGAATTCGGGCGAAAGGCGCAGGTTGATGAAGCCCGGCCCGGCCACCTCGACCGCCGTGATGCGCGGATCGTCCGACAGGGTCGCGGCGATTTTCTCGGCCAGATCGCGCGGCTTCATGCCCGCCTGCTTGGCGATGACCATCGCGGCATTGGTCGCGACATCGCCATGCGAGGCATCGCGCGGGGGTTCGGCGCTGACGGCATCCGTTCGCACGGATTCCGGCAGGTCCAGTCGCTCCAGCGCATCGAGAACCGTGTCGCGGAATTCGGCAAAGACGTCCATGTCAGTATCACCCGGGTTCGGTTTGTCGGTCGATCCCGTCTTTAGGGCGGTTCCGGCGGCAGGGGAACCGATTTTCGCCGTGGACGGGCAGGCCCCGGCCCGCGACCCGGCGCTGAATGGCCTGTCCCGAGGCAGCGATGCGCGATACGGGCGGCTGATTTGCGCCTCTCCGCTTCCCGCACGAGAAAGCGCCGCCACCGGATTGCCCGGCGGCGGCGCTGTCGTCCTCAGGGGGCGATCGCCCCGCCCCGGGTCACTCCGCCGGATACGCTTCCGGACCCGTGGCGATGCCCTTGCTCTCGCGGCGGCTGTCGTTGATCAGCGCCTTGGCCAGCGACAGGCACATCAGCACCATGATGAAGGTGAACGGCAGGGCGCCGATGATCATGGCATTGCGCAGGGAGTCGAAGGGATTGCCCCCGTCCCCGCCCGAGGCCAGCAGCAGCGCGCCGATCACCAGGGTCATCAGCACGCCCCAGATGATCCGGTGCTTGATACCGGCCTGCAGGCTGCCGCCCGACATGATCGTATTCATCACCAGAATACCCGAATCCGCCGAGGTGACGAGGAAGGTCAGGATCAGCACCACGCACATGATGGTCAGGATCGACAGCAGGCCCGGGTCGAGCATGACGCCCAGCGTCGCGAACAACTTGTTCGTCGTCGATGCCCCGGTGATCGCGCCGTTGGCCGCGCCGCCCAGTTCCAGGTCGATGGCCGTGGCCCCCAGAATGGTCATCCACGCGAAGCACACCAGCGCGGGCGCGAAGACGGCCCCGACGATGAACTCGCGCACCGTCCGCCCGCGCGAGATACGCGCGAGGAACAATCCGACGAAGGGCGAGAACGCGATCCACCAGGCCCAGTAGAACGTCGTCCACCCGGCCTGCCACTTGAACAGGCGTCCCTGCTCGGTCGCCTCCCACAGGGCCGCCGCCGTCCCGGCATCGACCGAAGCGGGCAGGTCGCCCTGGAACCCGGCGAAATCGCCCCAGGGACCGGTCGCGTGGATGTTCGCGATCTCGTCCGGACTCAGCGATTTCGCCGCCTCGGGCAGGTTGGCGGTGAACACTTCCAGCGACGGCTGCACATACGCCTCGTAGGACAGCGGGATGAAGTGCAGGATGTAGTCGACGAAGGCCAGGCCGTAGGTCGTCATCGCGAACCCGAACGAGCCGAACACGATGAAGGTGATCAACAGGATCAGCGACAGCACGAGATTCAGGTTGGACAGGTACTTGACCCCCCGGCCCACACCCGACACGGCGGAAAGCGTCGAGAGCGTCATGATGACCACGAGCCCCACGATCAGGCCGACCGAACTGGGCGTCGGCGGGCCGTCGGCGTTCTGCGTGACCAGCCATTCCAGATCGGTGACCGCGTAGACGCCGTCGACAAGCTGGCTGACGCCGAAGCCGATGGTGACCCCCACGCCGAGGATGGTGGCCAGAACGCCGAGGATATCGACCAGATCCCCCAGAATCCCGTTCATCAACCGCCCGAAGATCGGCGTCAGGGCCGACCGGATCGTCAGCGGCATGTTGCGCGTGAAGGCATAATACGCCAGCGACAGCCCCGTCACGACATAGATCGCCCAGGCATGGAACCCGTAATGCAGGAAGGTGTAGCGATACGCCGATTCGATGGCCTCGACGGTTCCCGGCTCGACCGCGCCCTTCAGGATTTCGGGGTTGCTGTTCCACAGGCCCAGCGGCTCGGCAGTGGCATAGACCATCAGGCCCACGCCCAGACCGGCCCCGAACATCATGGCGAACCACGAGAACGTGGTGAACTCCGTCGGCTCGCCGGGCGCGCCCAGGGTGCGCCGCCCGGCAAAGGGCCATATCGCGAGGACGATCAGGAAGAAGATGAAGAAGCCCGCCACGACGATGTAGAACGTGTTGAAGACGTCGAGAAGTTGGGCATTCCAGCTCGCCAGCGTCGCCCCCGCGCTCTCGGGCACGATCAGCGCCCACAGGACCAGCAGCACGATCGTGAACTTGCTGACCGCCGCGATCGGAAAACTGTATCCCTCGTAGAATCCGTCATCCTGCGTGGATACTTCCAGATCCGTGAATGGTGGTTTCATGTCGCTCCCCCTTGTGGAAATACGGCTTTGTGCCGCCGTTATCGTTGGTTAATTTAATCAGCTATGTCACAGTCGATGCCCCAATCCCAGCCATCTGGCCCGAGAAGGCCGGCATTTCAGGGGCGGAATGCGACTCGGTGCCGTCGAAAACCATCCCTCCGACGCTTATCGAGACGATCAGGCTCGAAAACGACCGGATCGGGAATGCGGGGGCCGCAGCGGAACCGCGATTCTCAGGGCCGCGCCCGCCGCGTGTTCAGCCAGTTGCCGACGAAGATCAGCGCCCCCCCGGCCAGCACGTTCCACGCCAGCGGCTCGGCGTAGAACGCCATCCCCACCACGGCGACCAGCGGCAGGCGGAAGAAATCCATCGGCACCACGACCGTCGCGTCGCCGTAGCGGAACGCCTGCGTCACGCAGAAATGCGCCGTCAGCCCGCCGATGCTGAGCGCCAGCACCCACAGCGCGGTCGTGCCGTCCGGCGGCACCGTCGGCCAGTCCCCCGCGACCGCCAGCCCCATCGGGGCCTGCAGCAGCGTCAGCCAGAACATGATGCACAGGGTCGTCTCGGTCCCGGTCAGCTTCTTGGTCGCGATCATGTTGACCGCGAACCCGAACGCCGCCAGCAGCCCCCAGACCTGCCCCGCGCCGAAGGCCGCCACGAAACCCGCGCCGAACGCCCCGACGACCATCAGCACGCCGATGAAGCTCAACCCGACGGCCCCCAGCCCGGCCATCGAGAACCGCTCCCCCAGAAAGAGCGGGGCGACCAGCGCGACCCAGATCGGGGCGGTGAATTCCAGCGCGAACAACTGCGCCAGCGGGATCAGCGTGACCGCGTAGTACCAGCCGTACTGCCCGAAGAAATGCCCGGCATTGCGGATCAGGTGCAGCCCGATCCGCCGCGTGCGCACCTGCGCGAAGCCCCGCGCCGTCAGCGAGATCGCCACCACGATGACCGCGAAGCCGATGACGCTGCGCCAGACCAGCATCTCGGCGGTCCCTAGCACCCGCCCCGCCTCGCGCCCCGACACCGCCATCGTGGTGAAGGACAATAGCGCCGCACTCATCCACAGCGCGGCGCGGGTCAGCGAGGGGGCGGGATGCGAAGGGGCGGGACGATCGGTCATGCCCCCTCTTGCGTCCGCCGGGCCGTGTTTGCAAGCCCGTGGAACGATCACGCATCCGGTGATGCCGGACAGTCCGAAACAGCAGGCATCGACCATTGCCCAAGGCAGGCAAATCCTGGCCCCGATCCCCTTATCTGGAATGTATTTTCCAAGTGGCGAATTTCCCGCTTGCAATTAACCAAACAGGGGCGCTATTACTCCCCTCACAGACGGTCCGGTAGCGCGGGCGTAGCTCAGGGGTAGAGCATCACCTTGCCAAGGTGAGGGTCGGGCGTTCGAATCGCCTCGCCCGCTCCAGACCGTCTTTTCAGGGAAATCGTAGCGAGACAGCATCATGCCGCTTGGCATGGGCGGGATATGGCACTTTGCGGTAATGTCGAGCCGTGTTTCGCGATCCGGGCAGAACGCAGGCTCATCCCCGCCCGCCCGGCGTCACCGGTCGTCGCCCGCCATCCTCGGCATGCCCAGCAATCCTTCGTCGGAAACGCGCACGGCGGTCAGGGCGGCCCCGGCAACGGCTTCGCGCTGGTCGGGGGGGATTTCGGCCATGTCCTTGTCGGAGAGGCGCACGGTCACCTCGCGGTGGGCGAACTTGATGCCGTTCTCCTCGAACAATCCGCGCAGGCGCGAATACACCAGCTTGCGGGTGGTCCACTGGTCGCCGGGGCGGGTCATGAACTTGACCCGCATGATCATGGCCGAATCCTCCATCTTGTAGATGCCCTGGGATTTCAGGGGTTGCAGGAATTTCGGGCCTTCGACGGGGTGCTCGGACAGTTCGGCCCCCAGCTTCTTGATCAGCTTGCGCACCTGTTCGATATCGGTGTCGTAGGTGACGCGGATCGGCAGCTTCACCATCACCCAGTCGCGGGAATAGTTGGTCAGGTGCGTGACCTCGCCGAAGGGGATCGTGTGCAGCGCGCCGAGGTGGTGGCGCAACTGGAACGAGCGCAGCGAGATGCGCTCGACGGTCCCCTTCACGGTGCCGATATCGATGTACTCGCCCTTGCGGAAGGCATCGTCGACCAGATAGAACGCGCCGGACAGGATATCGCGGATCAGCGTCTGCGCGCCGAAGCCGATGGCGATGCCGACCACGCCGGCACCGGCGAACAGCGGCGCGACGTTGATGCCCATCTTCAGCAGCACCATGACCAGCACGCTGACGGAGATGGTGAACAGCAGGAAATTGCGGAACAGCGGCAGCAGGGTCGCCAGACGGCTGGCCGAGCTTTCGCCGCCCCCCTCGCCCTCGCCCGGTTCCAGCACCTCGTCGCCCCCCTCCTCGCGGATGCGCGTGTCGATCCAGATGCGGGTGGCGTGGTAGAGCAGGTACCCGATCAGGCAGATGTCGATCACGTCCTGCACCGGGTCCAGCGCGCCGCCCGGCTCCAGCAGATAGTCGAAATCCCAGATATGCAGCAGGGCATAGATGCCCGCCCCGAAGGCGAAGATCGAGGCGGTGCGCTTGGCCAGCGCCTCGAAGTCGCGCATGCCGGTCAGGGTCGCGTCGGCCCGGGGATCGGTGCCGGTCTGGCTCTGCATCGCGGGGCCGGATTCCTCGTCGCCGTCGCCCTCCAGCGGGTCGCCCTCGATATAGGCATGGCCGACGAAGGGGGTCTCGGCGGTCGCGGGGGCGGGGGCGGTCGGCATATCCTCGCGCCGGGTCTCGCTGGCGATGACCCGGCGGCTGCGGAACAGGCGCGCGATGACGAAGGCGACGACGCCGTAGGCCACGATCACCGCCAGCAGCACCGTATAGGCCCCGACGATCATCGGCGCGCCGCTGACGGTGCCCGACAGCAGGCGATAGATCAGGATGACCGACGCGCCGAGGAAGTACAGCACCACCAGCGGCGCCCACAGCAGGGCCGAGATACGCGGCAGGAAGGTGACCGTCTCGACATGGCACTGCCCGAGGATGGCGCGGGTGACGGCATTGCGGTTGACCAGCACCATCGTCAGGTTGATGACCACCATCAGCACGGTGGCGATCAGCGTCAGGGTGTTGTGCGTCACCCGGCTCGCGCCGATATCCTCGATCCAGTAGCAGAAGGCCAGCAGCGCGACCGAGGCGGTCATCGTCAGCCACAGCCACTTGAACAATCTGCGCGCTTCCTCGTCCGTCATGCATGGAATACGGTAGTGCGGCAGGTAGGGCGAGAGCACCATGCGCCACAGGATCGCCGTCAGGCGCGAGGCGACGACCGCCGCCACGACCACGATCACCGTCTTCTGCGACGCCCCCCCGCTGGGGTCGAGAAACGCGAAGACGAGCGCCGCCGTGATCAGCGTCGACAGCGCGATGCCGACGATGCCGATGGCCGCGCGCAGCGACAGGATCGGCAGTTTCTCGACCAGATCGTGAGGATTGGGCTTTTGCAGCGCGATGAACCACGGGCCGACGAGGCGCTTGCCGTAGATCTGCCATTCGATCAGATAGGCCATGCCGAGGAACAGAAGGGTCCAGCCCATGATGCCGAGGAAGTAGGTCGCCTCCCCGGTCGGACTCTGGGTGACCAGCAAGGTATGGATCGCACCGGGCAGGTCGGGCGCATGGGCAATCAACTGGACCAGACGCTTGAACACGCGCTCCAGACTGAGTTGCGTCTCAGACAGCATGCTGAGCTGTTCGGCGGCGACCGCATACTGGTCCGGCCCCGCATCGCCGGGACTGGTGCTGACGGCAAGCTGGCCGTAGGCATCGCCCGACACCCCCTCCTGCGCCGTGGCGGAAAGGGTCGTCAGGAACAGCGCAGCGACCAGAAGGATCGGCCCGAGAACCGTGCGGAGAAAGCGGACAGCGTACAGCATGGGACAACTATAGCGCCTTCGTCTCCCGTCGTCTCGCATTGCTTGGCATCGATGGCGGGAGGGTTCGGGGGCGGTCGAGGAAGCCCCGCCCGCCCGCTCCCTTGGCATCACCTTCTCGCGACACCATCTGTACGGCACCGATGACAGTCTGCTAGGCTGACGGACATGGGCCGGACAGGGCGCATGGGATGCCGGGGGGCCTTGATGTGCTGAACGATACCGAGACCGGGGGCAGTGCCGCCGCGACGCCGGGCGGGGGCGGGGCGGTCGCGCCGCGCATCATGCTCTACAGCCACGACACGTACGGACTGGGGCATATCCGCCGGGCGCGCACCATCGCCACGGCACTGGCCGCGCGGTTCGAGGGGGCCAGCATCCTGATCGCCACCGGCTCGCCCATCGTCGGGCGGTTCGACTTTCCGCAGGGGGTCGATTTCGTGCGGATTCCGGGCGTGGTCAAGCTGCCGAGCGGCGATTACGCCTCCGACACCATGCACCTGGACATCGCCCAGACCGTGGCCCTGCGCGAGCGCATCCTGCTGACCACGGCCGAAGCCTTCGCCCCCGACATCGTGATCGTCGACAAGGAGCCGACCGGCCTGCGCGGCGAGATGATCCCGACGCTCGACCATCTGAAGGAACAGGACGCGCATATCGTGCTGGGCCTGCGCGACGTGCTGGACGAGGCGGGTGCGCTCAAGACCGAATGGCTGCGCAAGAGCGCGGGCGAGGCGGTCGAGAAATACTACGACGCGCTGTGGATCTACGGCCTGAGCGCGATCTTCGAGCCGCTGGCGGGACTGGAATTATCCGACGCCGTGCGCGCGCGGATTCACTATACCGGTTACCTGCGGCGCGAGGCCCCCGAGGAATGGCCCGAGCAGCACGAGGCGGAGCGCATTCCCGCCGGGTCGGTTCTGGTCACCCCGGGCGGCGGGGGCGACGGCGAGGCGCTGATCGACTGGGTGCTGCGCGCCTACGAGGCCGACCGGCAATTGTCGGTTCCGGCGCTGATCGTCTTCGGCCCGTTCATGAATGCCGAGCGGCGGACCGAATTCGAGCGCCGGGCGCATCGCTTCCGCACCATCCGCACCCGCAATTTCGATTCGCGGCTGGAGCGGCTGATGATCGAATCGCGCGGGGTCATCGCGATGGGCGGCTACAACACGTTCTGCGAGATTCTCAGCTTCGACAAGCCCGCCGCCCTCGCCCCCCGCATCACGCCCCGCATGGAGCAGTACCTGCGCATCGCCGCCGCCGAGAAGATCGGTCTGGTCCGCATGCTGCCCCCCGTTCAGAACGGCGCGGGCCTGCCCGACCCCGCCGCGATGGGGGCCGCGATCCGCGAGCTGAACCAGCAACCCCTGCCCTCGGCGGCGAAGATCGACGGATTGCTCGACGGGCTGGACCGGGTATGCGAGCTGACCCGCGCCGCGCTGGTGGGTCGATGAGCGCGCGCGCCACCGCAAAGCGCGTCGCCATCGTCGTGAAGGGCTATCCGCGTTTGTCGGAAACCTTCATCGCGCAGGAATTACTGGGATTGCAGGCGCGCGGGGTCGATTTTGACATCTGGTCCCTGCGCCACCCGACCGATACGGCGGTGCATCCGGTGAACGCGGCGATCACCGCGCCGGTGCGCTATCTGCCCGAATATATCTGGCATGAACCCGTGCGCGTGACCCGGGCCTTGGTGCGGGCGGGGCGGCGGCGGGGATTCTGGCGGGCGGGGCGGGTGTGGCTGCGCGATCTGGTGCGGGCGCGGGATGCGAACCGGGTGCGCCGCTTCGCCCAGGCCGCCGTGCTGGCGACCGAGGCGGAGGACGATCTGGGGTTCCTCTATGCCCATTTCCTGCACACCCCCTCCTCCGTCGCGCGGTATGCGGCCATCATGCGCGGCCTGCCCTGGGGGTTTTCGGCCCATGCGAAGGATATCTGGACGAGCGCCGAGTGGGAAAAGCGCGAGAAGATCGCGGATGCGGCCTTCGGCGTCACCTGCACCGGCACCGGGGCCGAGCATCTGGGCGCGCTGGGGCCGCCGGGGCGGGTCGAGCTGGTCTATCACGGTCTGGACCTGACGCGCCTGCCCGATCCGCCGGAGCGCGAGGCGCGGGACGGCGGGCCGTTCACGATCCTGTCCGTCGGGCGGCTGGTCGGGAAGAAGGGCTACGACCTCGTGCTCGACGCGCTGGCCGGGTTGCCGCCGGGGCTGGACTGGCGGTTCGTGCATATCGGCGGCGGGTCGCTGGGCGGGAAGCTGGCGGCCCGTGCCGAGCGCCTCGGCATCGCGGAACGGATCGAGTGGCGCGGGGCGCAGGCGCGGGACGCGGTGTTCGCGGCGATGCGGGGGGCGGATCTCTTCGTGCTGCCGAGCCGCATCACCGAATCCGGCGACCGCGACGGCCTGCCCAACGTGCTGATGGAGGCAGCGAGCCAGAAGCTGCCGGTGCTGTCCACGAGCATCTCGGCCATCCCCGAATTCGTGCAGGACGGCGTATCCGGGCGGCTGGTGCCGCCGGAGGATGCGGATGCACTGGGTGCGGCGATGGCGGAAATGGCCGCAGACCCGGAGCAGCGCGCGCTGTTCGCGGAACGCCTGTATCTCCGCCTCGTCACGGATTTCGGGTCCGATGCGGGGATCGACTTGGTGGCCGCGCGGATCGGGGCGGTGATGCGATGACCCGGCTCGCGTTCTACGCCCCCATGAAGCCACCCGACCATCCGACCCCCTCCGGCGACCGCCGGGTCGCGCGGTTGTTCGTGCAGGCGCTGCGCCGGGCGGGATACGCGCCGGAAGTCGCCAGCACCCTGCGCAGCCGCGACGGCGCGGGGGATGCGGCGGTGCAGGACGCGCGATCCGGTCGATCTCGCGCCCCGCCTCCGCGATCCGCGCGGCCTGCACCGCCGCATCCCCCGCGCCGTCGCCAGCCATGCGGTTGGCGCGTCGGCCGCATCCCTCCCCCCCGCCTCCGTTTGTCTCCCTTCCTGCAACCATGCACGGCGCTGGTTCCAGCCTTTCCGCCGAAGCCGCTGCCACGCACGCGTGGGCAGTCACCCTCGTCTTTGCCCCCGGGTCGGTCTTCACCCGCGTCCCTGGTGCCTTCCTCCCCCGGCCGCGGGCGGCGGTCGCTCTCTCTCGCTGCGTGGGCGGCCGAGTCCGCCGAAGCCGTCGGCTTGTACGCCAACGGCCATGCGTCGCTTCGCGCGCCGACGGCGGCCGACGCTTCTGGGGGCGGGGTGGGGGGGACGAGTGAGAGTGGCAGCGATCTTGGGACAACTTCTGGGGGCACCACTGCGTCATCTTCGCTATGCGGATCGCCGCTGATGCCTAGATCAGCTTGCCGCTCTCCCCTGCGTCGGGCTCCGCCGTGAAAACTGCCCACGCCGCCGCCGCCATATTTCACCACCTATGCAGTCCTCTCATCCCTACTGCCCGCACGAGCCACCGACGCTGCCGCCGCGGACGTCGCTGCCGCATCCTCTGCTTCCTTTCCCTGCCATTGACGCTGCCGCTGCCGACGGCGCCAGGCCATCTTCTCCAGACACTCGCCACCATCCTTGCGGTCGCAAATGACGCTGTCGTATCCTCGTGCGCTTTCATGGCGCGGCAACCCCACAAGGGCAGCGTGATGGCGCGTCTTGACTTGAAAGGAGGCATAATTAGGTTCAATTAAGAAACTGCTGGATCAACTAAAGCTTCAGTGCAGCAAGAGCACATTCGTCCAACGGGAGGGGCCCCTGTCACCAGACCGGGAAGAGACTGCAATGTACTCGCATCTGGTCGTCTCAGTGCCAACGTCCGCACAGTGCTAGTTTCTGATCGGCGCCGAGGACAACACTTCTTCTCCACGGACCACCCTACTGCTACTTCCACTATCCTCTCTGCCCCTTTTCCGCTGCCTGGCCATTCCATCTCGGGCACCGTGCGCACCGCGCACTACCGCGCCCCCACTCTCCGTACATCGACTACCTCTCCAGTCACCCCCCCTACTGATTTGGTGGACTGCCTTGAGTCTACAACGACTCTGGAGCCGGTGGCGCTGATGCGCTGGCTCGACAACTCCGGCCTGGCTCGTGGTCCTTTCGCGCGTCTGCGGCCGCCGCGTAGCACTTTGGTCTGTTGTTCGCTCCGACCTGATCATGGGCCGCTCGCGCGCGCTGGTTGGCGAAGAGTCGCGTGGCACATCCGCCCGGAGGTCTGTGCGGGGTGCAGATCGCAAAGCTGGGGGTCGAGCACCCCTTGGCCAACTCAATATTGCTGCTTGGGCAAGTAGCCGTGCTGCAC
>ENA-ORXC01001740-ORXC01001740.1-marine-metagenome-genome-assembly--contig:-NODE-1740-length-12487-cov-630.328687_pt1 | contig 12487 bp, 10 predicted proteins | sample MGYA00237865_ERZ511478 | MGnify/ENA metagenome assembly ERZ511478 | reverse complement strand
CGCGTCATTTTTGATTCGATTCATTTCAAAATAAACGTCAAAAAATGTAAATAAATTTATAAAACAGTGTACTAAGTTTTAGGGTTTGAAAAAGGGAATTTTGGTGTTTGTTATTTGGTGTTTGGTGTTTCGATTTTGCGCGCTCGATACCCAATGGCTATAAAACTCAAAGGCGCGAGTATCATCACAGGCAAGCTGCTATAAAACGGACGCGGTGTGCCTTTGAAATGGTGTACAATCAGAATAGCAGTAATCGCGATAAGGCTCGCAGTCGCTGCTCCTTTTATGATATTCAACCATTTACGTTCGCCTCGTGTGCTAATGGTTTCACAGAGTTTGACGATAGCTCCGCCAAAAAACCAAGTATATATTCCTTGTTTGAGTGCCGCAGTACCCGCCAATTGCCAGCCAAAATCGGCATTTATCCAGTATACCATAGTACCCAAAAAGACACCGCCAATGAAGCCTGTTTTGAGGTTGATATATTTTGTGATGGTCAATTCTTTATTAGTGGTTAACGGTAAATGATTAGACTTTATTTAGGAATATTTTGTATGCATGGAACTTTTGTATTTTTTCGATAATCGAGCCTCATTTTGAGCCGCATACCCTACGGTACGGGGCGAAAAATAGGTGAAGAGTATCGGAAAAAGACAAAGTTAGCTGCACACAAAATTTTTCTAAATAAAGTCTATTAATGATTAATTTTTTAGGTTCTTTGATATATGTAGTGATTATTCGTTTTTCGTCTATTGGTTTGTTTTTTTGCGTGAGGGATAGGAGGTGTTGTTTGAACGTAATGTAGCGATAGCGGAATGGAGAGAGTGCCGGATAGCCCGACCCCCGACTGATAAGGAGGGGGACACGCCCTAATTGATATGCTAACTGAACTTTGGATATAAGTATTAGTGAAAGAAAATAAATGTATATTTTCGACTTGTTCTTTTTCCTTTATATTAGACTTTATTCCAAAATATTTTGTACAGAGTAAATAATCTTTTTCCACTACTCTGCGTTGCCTGAAAATTCACTATGCTAAGGCATAGCTCAATTTCAGCCGCCTTGATTAGTGAAAAAATCTTTATTTTCTCTTTCATCCAAACTATTTTAGAATAAAGTCTACTTCACCAAATTTTCCTTAAAGACAGGGAGTATTCGCGTCAAATTTGGTTCGTTTAAAGAAAAAATAACGACGCGAAAAATGTACATTTATTTAATTCCTGATGCTAATGGATGAAATAACGAACAAAGCACGCAAAACCCTACGCCAACCAGTATTCCTCATCCCCGAATTGCTGGTCTTCAAAAGGCGTATCTTCTGCACTCCAGGTCGTTGGTCCGAAATTAAGGATTCTTTGCGCAAAGCGAGTCAATAAGAAAGACAACCAGTACATGACTGGCACGACGACAAGCGTGAGGAAGGTGGCAAAGGTCAAGCCGTAGATGACCGTCCATGCCATTGGTCCCCAGAAAACAGCATTGTCTCCACCAATAAAAATCTGTGGGTCGAGGCGCGAAATGAAGGTAAAGAAATTGAAATTGAAGCCGATAGCCAAAGGAATCAGGCCGAGTACGGTCGTGATCGCCGTCAGAAGTACCGGGCGCAAACGCGTTTTTCCACCTTGTACGATACAGGATTTGACCATGTCGCTGGGTAGTTCTTGATTATCTTTCAGCCCGAGTTTGTCGCGCATTCGTTTTCGGGTCAATTCTATATAATCAATCAGTACGATGGCATTATTGACGACAATTCCCGCAAGCGAAATCGTACCAACACCAAACATAATGATCACCAAATCCATACCTGTTACGATGTAGCCTAAGAAGACCCCAATCGTACTAAATACAATCGACAGCAGAATGATAATGGGTGATGATATTGAATTAAATTGAGTGACCAAAATAATGAAAATCATAAATAAAGCCACCATGAATGCCGATGACAAAAATGCCATCGCTTCTGCTTGTTCTTCCTGTTCTCCTGTGAATACGTATTCGTATCCCTGCGGCATATCGTATCCATCCATTGTATACTTCAATTCTTCGATAATTTCATTGGCATTATAGCCTTTGAGTACATTGGAATAAATAGAAATCATACGTTTCATATCCTTTCGTTTTACGGAGCTGTAGGTGGATGAATAACGAATATCCGCCACCGCCGAAATCGGAACTTGATGTACGCTACCACTCGCTTGACTACGGAAAGTCACCCGTTGACCAAGCAAAGCGTTGATGTCGTTTCGGTATTTTTCACTTACTCGCAATTGGATAGGGTATTCGTCTTCTCCTGATTTGAATTTAGAAACTTCTATACCAAAGACCGAAGTACGAATAGCTGCTGCCACTTGTTGAGTAGATACCTCATATCGTCGCGCTGCGTCGCGATTTACGGTAATCGTCAATTCGGGTTTACCCAAAACCACGTCGGCGCGAAGTTCTTCTACACCAGCTACGTTTTCATCATTTAAATAGCGCAAAATATCTGCCGAAACCTTGGATAATTCTACCATATCATCGCCCGAAATTTCGAGATTAATCGGCTTACCCGTCGGTGGTCCGTCTTGATTTTGGTCTACAACTACCGAGAGTCCGGCGTAGCCTTTTAGGTTTTCACGAATCTCATCCATGATTTTTATCGTCGATAAATCACCGCGTTTGTTTGCAACTACGAATGCGGTCGTTATACGTGCCTTGTGTGGCGAAGCTCCGGGTTCGGGCGGTGCAGCAGGGTCGGCTGTACCTTCGCCGATTTGAGTGAGTACCGCTTCTACGATTTCGCCGTAAGGCTCTACCGTTTTCGTTACTTTTTCCTCTATTTCTTTGACAATTTGGTTGGTCGTTTCGATGTCGCTACCGATAGGTGTTTCTACAAAAACATTTACATAGAGTGGGTCGGCAATCGGGAAAAACTCAACTTTAGGCGGCGAAATTCCCAACATCATTATCGCACCGATCAGCAATGCAAATGTACCAAGTAATGTAAAATGCGGTATAATTTTGTGCAAGGCTATCCGTATAAATTTATCATAACCGCGCTCTAGTATTGGTAGTACTTTATTTTGAAAAAAGAAACTTGCAGGACGCAATAAAAAGAAATTAACAACAGTAATAATAGCCACAATGCTCATCAAATTTCGCAACCACATGACTTCGCTGAAATGTGCAATTATAGCCACTACGACTATCGCCAATGTGAATGAGAGGATGTTTATAACTTTGTTTTTTCGTGCTGCTGCATCGTCTGCTTTTTCATCTACTCGCATCAATGCCGAAGTCAATACCGGATTGATGACCAATGCCACAAACAAGGACGAACTCAAAACAATAATCAGCGTAATCGGCAGGTAACTCATGAAACTTCCCATAATACCGGGCCAAAACGCCAAAGGTAAAAAAGCCGCCAAAGTGGTTGCCGTAGAAGCGATGATGGGCCAAGCGACCTCACCTGTTCCTTTCTTCGCTGCCTCTGCGCCCGAATAGCCTTCTTGCCTATATCGGTAAATATTTTCGACGACCACAATCGCATTATCCACCAACATTCCCAGAGAAAGAATCAGCGAAAACAGCACCACCATATTCAAGGTGTACCCTATCGAATTGAGAATCAAAATTCCCATCAACATCGACAAAGGAATCGCAACACCCACAAAAAGCGAGTTGCGGAATCCCAAGAAAAATAATAATATCACGACCACCAAAATGACCCCTGAAATGATACTATTTTGGAGATTATCAACTTGGTCACGGGTCTGAATAGAGAGGTCGTTGAAGAGACTGACTTTGAGCTCTTCAGGAAATTTGTCTTTTGATGCCTTCTCTACAATTGCTTTGATTTTATCAGAAGCTCCCAAGAGGTTTTCTCCTGCTCGCTTAATCACATCCAGCGATACGACAGGCAAACCATCCGAGCGCGCATAGCTCGTCCGCTCCTCAAATCCCATCCGAACATCCGCGAAATCGCGTAGATAAACGGGCTGCATTCGTTCACTTTTTATGATAATATTTTCAATTTCGCTAACCTCCTTAAATTCGCCCACAATACGCAAAGCACGTCGCAAGTCCCCCGTCTTCAACTCACCGCCCGACATGGTGACGTTCTCCTGTGCAATCGCAGTTTCTATATCGCGGAAGTTCAATTTGAGGGCTTGCATTTTCGGCAAATCTACATCAATTTGGACTTCGCGTTCGAGTGCGCCTTTGATTTTGGCTTCCGAAATTTCGGACAATCCCTCAATTTCATCCTGCAAATACTCCGCATAATTTCGCAGCTCATCTACACTCAAATTACCCGAAATATTGACCGTCATAATCGGTATTTCCGAAAAATTGATGTCCGATACGGTCGGGTCGTTTGGCAGGTCATTCGGCAGTTCAGATTTATCTACCGCATCTTTCACCTCTTGTAAAGCTTTATCAATATCTATATCCGTCCCAAATTCGACAATGATATTGGCAAAATCTTGCTGCGAAGTCGATGTAAAATCTTTGACACCTGAGATGGATTTAATCTCCTTTTCGATGGGGCGTGTCACCAAGTTTTCCATATCCACCGCCGAGTTACCGGGATAGACCGTAAATACCGAAATCGTCGGAATTACAATCTCCGGGAACGCCTCTTTCGGCATATTGATATACGACCGTGTGCCAAACAGCAGTATCATAAATGTCAACAAGAAGATGCTCGTCGCATTGTCCACCGCAAAAGTGGTGAGGCTAAATTCGCGGTGTATTTGGTTGGTATTGTTATTTTGCATTTGTGCTGTTTTGTAGCGAAAGTTTACTTTTGTAACATTTGTTTTTTTTCAGGTGTTCATTTTATCGTTTTTTTTGGTTAAATTTGTATTATTCAAAATAATTATGGCAAAAGATATTTTTCACAATAATGCTCGAGAAGCCTTACAAAAAGACGGTTGGAATATTTCAAAAGACCCACTTCGTATTTATATTTCGGACGTTGATTATATGGAAATTGACTTAGCTGCCGAAGGGGTATTTACAGCCGAAAAAGGCGAAGTCAAAATTGCCGTTGAGGTAAAGAGTTTTATTAGAAAATCATTTATCTCCGCTTTTCATGAAGCTATCGGTCAATACCTTGATTATCAGAGCGCATTATCCGATACTGAACCAGATAGAACAGTCTATTTAGCTATTCCTGAAGACGCTTTTTCCACTGAACTTTTTCAAGGAAGATTCATCCAAAAGCGTTTAGTTGAAGAAAATATTAATCTGATTGTTTTTGATGTCTCTAAAAATATTATCACAGAATGGATAAATTATTAAAATACCAAAACATCATCAAAGAAGTATTCACTGAATACACAGAGCGCGGTGCGGTTGACCCCAATGACCCTGAAAAGCTCGAAACTCGTTTATTTTTTGACGATGTTCATTCCCGTTACCAAATCCTTCGAATTGGTTGGCGTGACATTAAGGGCATTTTTATGGTCATTTTTCATTTTGAAATCATCGACAATAAAATATGGGTACAGCGTAATATTTCCGACTACGATATTGTTGGCGATTTGGAAGAAAAAGGTGTTCCAAAATCAGATATTGTTTTGGCTTTTCTTTCTCCGCGTATGCGTCCGTACACGGAATATGCGAGTGCATAATTTCGTAATCCGTTGGCTCGTGATTCGTTTAAAAATCGTTATTAAAATGTAGGAAGTGTCGATAAAATCTACATAAATATTTATAATTTTATTTTTTTAATTACTTAAAAATCAATAGAATACAGATATTTTCACGCTCATTTCACGTCCTACAAATTTACATTTTACATTTATTATTTTACATTTAATATCACCCTCCAATAATCTTAATCAGCTCCCCATCTGCCACGCTACGCGCGCCATCTGTGATGATGGTTTCTGCGCCTTCCAATCCTGCGGTGATTTGTGTTTCGGCTTCGTAATTTTCACCTGTTTCTATGAATACTTTTTTGGCGCAATCGCCATCTGTACCGCAGCTTGATTTGATATAAACATAATCCTTACCGCTTACGTCCTGTTGGATGAGTTCGGTCGGGAGTACGATGGCGTCTTTGGCTGAAAACTCCTTGACCATCATCAATGCCATGAGGTTTGGCTTGAGTATTCCGCTTGAATTATTGAGGTAGACTTCTGCTTGAAAAGTTCGATTATTTGCATTGATACTACGTCCGAAAGATGAAATGGGCGCAGTGCGTGTGATGCCCAAAGCCGGGAATTGAATCTCAACTCTATCGCCCACTTTGACCGAACGTAAGTAGATTTCCGGCAGGTCAGCGACGACCTTCACACGTCCTGTTTTCAGGATTTGGATGATGGGCGTACCTGGTCCGGTGACTTCGCCTTGATTGACCATGACCATATCCACGATGCCCGTCATGGGTGCATATACGTTGACTTTTCCGAGTTGAGATTGTACCGAAAGGATAGATTTCTCTAAGCGTTCCTTTTCGTTTTTGGCGGCGAGAAATTCTATCTCTGTACCGATTCTTTGGTCCCAGAGTCGCTTGCGTTTTTCGTAAACGATGGTGGCAAGTTCGAGTCCTTTTTCTATCTCGTCAATATTGCGATTCATGGTTTCGCCATCCGTGACAGCGATGAGTTGACCTTCCGTGATGAAGTCGCCCTCACGCACGGTGAGTTGGGTGATGCGTCCGCCCATTTCGCTGCTGGCATAGCCTGTTTTGTCGATTTCTACATTGCCTTGCATCTCTATAAATCGCTCAAAATCTTTACGTTGTAAAGGTGCTGTCTTTACCAAGCGGCGTTTTTTGACCTTAGAAGCCGGGTCGAGTGTACCGATGCGTTCTGTGATTTCTTCTATCTTTTTTTCCGCTTCGCGCAATGCTTTTTTCTGTGCAGAAAGTTCGGTTTTGAGGACTTGTACATCTTGCGCTTCGGCGATATTGAGTTCTTCTGATCCGCCACAAGAGACGATAATAAGGACGATTAAAGGTAGTAATATCTTTTTCATTGAAATTTTATTTATACAAAAACAATACAAGTAATTCGTGACATAATGTAGGGACAGGGCATGCCCTGTCCCTACATTATGTCACGAATTTTATCTTTTTCCTACGGCATTATCCAAACCAGATTTGGCGACGACTACGTTATAAATCGCATTATTATAATTGGCTTGGGCTGTATAAACGTCGCGCTCGGCTTGTATCGTTTCGAGGCTGCTGCCGATGCCTTCGCGGTATTTGATTAATGTTGTATTATATATTTTCTGTGCCAATTCAAGGTTTCTTTTGGCGGTGGAAATGCTTTGTAATGCTCTTTTGTATTCGATTTTGGCATTATGTGCTTGTAGGTTGAGGGCGCGTTTGAGTTCTACTTCTTCGTTTTTAATTTTTAAAACAGAAATTTTTGCTCGCTCAATCGTATTTTTCGTAGCGAAACCATCGAAAATCGGCACATTGATCTGCACACCAATCAAGGAACTCGGTATCCATCCCACACCGTTGCTTCTAAACAATCTGTCCGCATTATAAGTCAATCCATACGAAGCAAAACCGACTACATTCGGATAATAGGAGGCTTCGAGTCGTTTCAAATTATATTCATTGATTTTATAACGTTCTTGAAAAATTTGAAATTCGGGACGTTGCCCTACATCGACTGTTTCACTAATATCTACTTCGAGTGCATCCAACAGAAGCGTATTTACATTATCCGTCAGTACAATCTTCTTTTCTACGGGATAACTCATTTGATATTTCAACACATTGTACAACAAACCGCGTTGGTCTTCCAATTTATCTAACTCCACATCAAGATTAGACCGCGACAATTCGAGGCGTTCCAAATCAAGTGCTTCTACAAAACCAGCTTGATTTAAGGCACGGGTTTCGGCGAGGGTTTTGTCGATATTTGTGATGTTATTGAGTAGTGTCTGCTTGGTTTCATCTATAATTAGAGTCGCTAAATATGCCTGACGAATGTTGTTGGTAATTTCTACTTCTGTGACCGCTATGCGGCTATTTACCAGCGTCTTTAGTTGCTTTGCTGCCTTTAAACCAATTAGATACGACCTATCGAAAAGCAACATATTTAGATCCAATTGCCCTGACAAACTGTTTTTCAAACCAAAGGCAAGTTTTTCATATCGTTGGTCATCGGGAATATCGTCAGGGTTGATGACCATCCCCGTAACAGGGTCAATCACCGGACCGAAAGCTGTCACATCTACGATATTGGCAGGAATTTGTAAGAAGCGTTGCAAGCCGACTTGCCCGTTGAGTTGCGGATAGCCGATGGCGAGTGTTTCTTTGATTTGAAAGTCGGCATCCTCTTGGTCAAGGGCGATATTTCGCATAGCGGTACTGTTTTTTATGCCGTAATCAATCGCTTGTATGAGCGTAAATGCTTCTTGTGCAAACATCGTATTGACGAATAAAAACAGCGCGAAAATTAGCGCGAAAATTCTTAATATTCTATTAGTTGTTATCATTTTCAATATGTTGTTCTAATATTTTCAAGCCCTTATCAGAGGCGACACCTCTGATATGATAAGCTGTATGTACTGAGTGGAGTTCGGAGGTATTGTATTCCGGATAGGGAAAAAGAGTCGTATTTAGTAGTATTTGAGCTGTTCCGATAAATAGTTTTGCGATAATACATTCTTGAACATCAGCGCGATACAAACCTTCTTTTTTTCCTCTTTCAAGATTTTCTATGATATTTTTAAAAACATATTCATTGGTATATGCTTCAATGATTTTCCACGATTCCGGATAGTATTTTTGTAAATCGTATAAAGCAGCAGGATTGGTTTTTTTTAAGGTTTGATTGACGTGAATAGCAATATCAAGCATTTCCTCTATCGCATTTTTTTGTTGCTTTTTTAGAGAAACAATAAAATCCTGTTCCTCTTGCATTGCCATCGCTACACAGCGCAAAATCAAGTCGTTTTTATTATCTACAATTTGATAAAGTGTTTTTTTGGAAATACCCAACTCACGTGCTACATCGTTCATTGTCACGCTTTTAAAGCCATAGCGCATGAACATTTCTGTCGCCTTTTGAATATATTGAATCGTTTTATTTTGTGTATCTGCTGTCATTATTTTTTTGTAATTCGGGGTAAAAATATGACATTAAAACGCAGGAAACGATTTTTGGTTTAAAAGTTTCCAAAGTTTTTTTTATCATTTATTAAATGCCTGATAAAGCATGAACATTTTAAGGTTTAATTTCATTTAAAAGGGCATAAATAAGGGGTATTTCAAAAATGCCTGTTATTTTTACGCAAAAAAATTCCGCTTATCAGTATAGGATGAAATTCATTTTTCGAAAAAAAGTAACACAGGCTTCTAACCTGCACCTCACTATATTGACATGTTATTTCGATAAAACAGGACGAATCAACGCAATGCAGGCTGGAAGCCTGTATTATTTTCACCCTATATTGAGGATGAGCGAAAAATTCAATATTATGAAAAAAATATTATTAATATTTCCTTTGCTAATTCTACTCTCCGCTTGTGGTGGCGATGCCCCCAAAACAGAGCGAAAAACTGTCCCTCAAATTTCTGATATTCCGCCGGGCAAACTCATTTATAAACAACACTGCGTGCTTTGTCACGGTACAAAAGGCGATATGGGTTTGAATGGTTCGGTTGATTTGACCGCTTCCAAATTGACGACCGAAGAAGCCACTGAAGTCATCACAAACGGTAGAAATACAATGATGGCATACAAAGAAACTTTAAAGAAAAATGAGATCGCAGATGTGGTTAAATACATCAAGACGCTACGCAAATGAACCACTGAGGTCACGAAGGGCACGAAAGTCGAACTAAGTAGTGAGACAAAAATATTCTTACTTTTTGACGGTTTCTTTTTCCGCTATTATAATGACGAAAAACACCTATAAAGTTATTGGTTTGATGTCGGGCAGTTCTTTGGATGGTTTGGATATTGCTTACTGCAATTTCGATGTCGTTGAGGGCGCAGTATCTTGGCAACTCATTGTAGCCGAGACGGTTAAGTTTGAAGATATGTGGGTCGCACGGCTCGCCAATCTCCCTACACAAAATGCCAAAACGCTTGCCAAAACGCATACTTATTTTGGCAGATATACGGCAGAACTCGTCAATAATTTTATCAAAAAAAATAATATTACTCCTGATCTGATTGCTTCGCATGGTCATACGATTTTTCATGAGCCGGAGCGATTTTTCACCCTCCAAATTGGCGACGGGGCAGCCCTCGCTGCACTGACGGGCATCACGACGGTTTGTGATTTTCGGACTCAAGATATTGCGCTGGCAGGCGAAGGAACGCCCATCGCGCCGGCGGCTGACCGCTATCTTTTTTCCGGTTACGATTTTTATTTGAATATCGGCGGCATCGCAAATGTTACGTGTAATGCCAAGGGGAAATTTATCGCTTTCGATACTTCTCCCGCTAATCAGGTCTTGAATTTGCTGGCGAATGAAATCGGATTACCTTTTGATTTGAATGGAGAGGTCGCACGTAGCGGTCAACTGGTTCAGGCATTAATTGACAAATTGAACGAGGTCGATTATTTTCAAAAAAAATACCCTAAATCATTGGATAATAATTGGATACGAGAAAATATTTTTCCCATTATACAAAAAAATGATGCTGCGATAGCCGATAAATTATACACTTATACCTGCTTCATTGCCTTGCAAATTAGGGAAAGTATTGGGCGTATTTTTGAGCAGGAAGACCTTTCGCGCGAGTCGTCCGACTTGGGGAAAGGTTTACGAGAGTCGGCGGACACCTTTGAGGTGTCAGGCGGCAAGAAATATCGGATGTTTGTAACTGGTGGCGGTGCGTTTAATAGTTTTTTGATGGAAAAAATACAGTCAGAGTGTGCCTTATTTAATGTAGAAATTATTTTGCCCGAAAAAGAAATTATCGACTATAAAGAAGCGATTTTGATGGGGCTAATGGGCGTATTGCGAATGGAAGGTTTGCCGAATTGCTTTAGCTCGGTGACAGGTGCGAAAATGGATACGGTGGGCGGTGCGGTGTATTTTGGACAAACGTAGCACAGACATTCTTGTCTGTAAATGCGTACAATCACGGATAGGAATGTCCGTGTTACGATTATGAAAAAAACGGTATTTGTAACGGGCGCGACTGGTTTTGTCGGTGCGTATTTGTTGCGCTACCTTCTGCGTGAAGGTGTGCATGTACGTGCTTTGCGACGTGCAGATAGTCCGATGGATTTGGTGGCAGAAATCGCAGATAAAGTGGAATGGGTAGAGGGCGACATCTTGGATGTGCCTTTCCTCGAAGTGGCGATGCAGGGCGTAGATAGTGTGTATCATTGTGCCGCAATGGTGTCTTTTGACCCGCGCGATAAAGCACGTATGATGAAGGTAAATATTGAAGGTACGGCGAATGTAGTTAATATATGTTTATCACTGAATATCAATCGTTTGTTACACATCAGTAGCATCGCCGCACTGGGACGCGAGGTGGACGAACCGCAAGTGAATGAGGCGACGAGGTGGTCTGATAGTTCGCTCAATTCCAATTATGCTATTAGCAAATTTAGGGCAGAATGCGAGGTCTGGCGCGGCGCGGCAGAGGGCTTGGATGTCGTGGTCGTCAACCCGTCGGTCATCTTGGGAAGTGGGTATTGGGAAAAGGGTTCGACGGCAATTTTTAAGGCAATTGGCAGGGGTATGAAGTATCATCCGGCAGGCGGCACGGGCTTTGTGGATGTGCGCGACGTGGCACGGGCGTCGATTGCGCTGATGAATAGCGGTATTTCAGGCGAACGTTTTATTTTGAATAGCGAGAATATGTCGTGGCGCGATTTTATGTCGATGACTGCTGCGCAATTGCAAGTCCCCCCTCCTACCCGGCTGATTGGAGGTTTGCCGCTCGAAATTTTCTGGCGAGTAGAGTGGCTTCGAAGTCGCCTGTTCAAAGCATCCGCCCTACTCACTCGCGAAACTGTCCGCAACTCTGCCCACACCTTTTGTTATGATAACACTAAAATCAAAGACGCCATAGACTTCAAATTCTTACCGTTAGCCGCTACCGTACACGAAACCGCCACACAATTTATGAAAGGGGGACAGTTTAAGGTATTGAGCGTTAGAGAGTAGAGAGTTTTCGCGTAGCGAAAAAAATCTCTCAAACTCTTTTCTCTCAAACTCTCTACTCTCCGTAGGGGAATAAATGTTAAAGTTGTGTCTTTATCACATAGATGGACAACAAAGGATATGGTGTGTCGTTATTCTAATGTGCTTTTGTCATTTAAATGTCAAGCATATTAACGTTTTTCTAATCTTAAAATAAAGATAACTCGTTGTTCTATTAAGTTAGTTAAAAGGGTTAATAACACATTCAATTCAACGAGTATGAGCGATTCAAGTCTTCTTGGGTCGCTTTTTTTATGCCGCAAATCGACTGCTTTAAAATATCATTTGAGTGTGTAAAATATTAGGGGAACTTTAATAGACTTTATTTAGAAAAATTTTGTATGCAGCTAACTTTGTCTT
>ENA-ORXC01001739-ORXC01001739.1-marine-metagenome-genome-assembly--contig:-NODE-1739-length-12491-cov-3.421218_pt1 | contig 12491 bp, 9 predicted proteins | sample MGYA00237865_ERZ511478 | MGnify/ENA metagenome assembly ERZ511478 | reverse complement strand
AATGCCGCGTGGTACTTCGCGCAGATTTTGCTCGACCAAGCGTGCGAAGTAAAAGGAACCGGCAATCGCCAGTACTAGTGACGCGGCAATCGGTCCAATACCCGTACCAACGATGGCTTTGGTAAAAGGACTCATGGCAATCATCAAAATCACAAACGGGAAAGCGCGCATAAAGTTGGTGATCGCACCAAGGACACCATACAAGGTTTTATTTTGCAAAAACTGCCGATCACTGGATAAAAATAAGAATACCCCAAACAGACCGCCGATGACGATGGCGACCGTTGTCGAAATACCCAGCATAATAAAGGTATCGACGAACGCTTGCATAATTTCTTTACGTAGCGCGAGCAGCTTGTCCAATGAGGCGGATAATTCAGCACCAGTTAACATGTCTATTCTCCTGCCTCTTAATCTTCATGAACCAAGCCTTTGCCAATCGGGGTCGTGGCCTGAATCAGGCCGTCGCGGATATCGGCAACCTCGAGCAACTGCCCTTGATGTAACAATGCAGCGCGGTCGCATAGCCTACGAATGACGCTCATCTCATGGGTGACGATGACAATGGTGACGCCAAGCTGCTCATTAATATCACGCAGACAAGTCAATAAGCTGCGTGTGGTTGAAGGATCAAGCGCACTGGTCGGCTCATCAGCCAATAATACTTTTGGGCTAGGCGCGATCGCACGGGCGATACCAACACGCTGTTTTTGTCCGCCTGATAGCTGCGCAGGATAGTGCCCAGCACGGTCAGTCAAATCAACAATTTCTAAACAGTCCATCACCCGCTTATAAATATCGGCGCGCGGATAACCTGCCACCGTTAAGTTAAAGGCGACATTATCATACACAGTACGGTTGGACATCAGGTTAAACTGCTGAAAAATCATACCGATATTGTGGCGGGCGATACGTAAATCACTGGCCGATAAGGTGGTCAAGTCGGTACCATCTATGATGACTTGACCGGAATCTGGGCGCTCAAGTAAATTAATCAGACGCAGCAAGGTAGATTTGCCCGCGCCCGAATAACCCATTAAACCAAAGATTTCGCCTTGTTTTACCGTTAAAGACGTCGGCTCAACCGCAGTAAACCAATGTGGCTTGCCGTCTTTATCTTTTATAGACCGGTCGCTTAAAAAGCTTTTGGTCACATCGTTTAAGACAATCATGTCACTCATGGAATGCTCAAAATTTAATAAATATTTTAATGGTTATGAAGCGGTTGCAGGCTCTTTTGCCATTTGTGCGCAAATTAAAATCAACCTTCAATAACCCTATAATAAGGGGCGCTAATATAGCATATTATGCAGCGTTTTGGATATGGACATCCATGATTAACGGATAATCTTGGCTGTAGCGAGGTTAGCTGATGAGATTAGTGACGGCTGTCATGCTGATAATGAGGGTCGTGCTTGACGGGTAATACCACTAAAAATCGCGTATGACCATTGATGGTATCTGTAATGATACGGCCTTGGTGCGCCGTCACTATCTGGGCAACCAACGATAAACCAAGCCCTGAGCCTTTGTTTTTTTGCTGTAAGCGTACAAAGGGGCTAAAGACTTCTTCGCGTTTATTCTCAGGGATACCTTCGCCTTCATCAATCACCGCCAGCACCGCAAATTTTGGTAGCGGGCGTGTTGGCTCAGCTTTCGGCTTTTTGAGATGCTTACTAAATATGCCTTCTTTGCGGGTAGCGTTTGCTGTGTCGCCGTTTTCTTTATTACCGTTTTCTCTATTAGGATCTTTGGTGGCACTTTTGGCGTCATCCTTCTCAGTACTAACGTTTTTATCCGCTTCTTCTATCTGTTTATTGATAGTCTTGTCATCGATGTCGTTGATGGAAGTTTCTTGTTGTTCAGGAACCGCACGCCAAATAACTTTTTTAATTTTTTCTGTCAGATCAGTGGTAAAGCGCTGATAGGTAAGTAATAACGACGGCTCAACAAAGGTTTCGGTCCCAGTGATACTACTTAGGTCATTGTTTCGCTCATTAGATGAGTCTATAGTTTTGGCCGTCGCTGATTTATCAGTCTCTGAACGGTTGTCACTATCAATATTGCCATCAATCTCAGCATCCACAGTGATGCTTTCACCATTTTTATAAATCACTGGCGCTGGTAATAACGCTGCGGTCGACGCTTCTTCTGTCGACGTTAAGGTTGAGGTGGCTTTATTGTCGCTAAGAACAACATTATCGTTAGGAACAGTGGCATCAGCATTTTGCTGGGCGTTTTGAACAGTTTCAAGCGCATGGTTACTATGAGGCACTTCTTCATCATAAGAATCAAAGTCTGGGCTGTTATAATCGATAAAGCTGCTGCACAGTATGGTTTGCAAAAGGTAATCGGGAATAGCGTCAGCTTCATCTAGAGTTTGCACACCGTAAAGTAATACCGTAACTGGCGGCTTGCCGTGCAGCATAGCATTAGTCAATAGGTTACGAATTAGATGGGTCAGCATCGACGATTGACCATCGATGACGATATGCTCGCCAATCAAGGTTGCTTCAGGATAATGCTGGCGCTCTTGGTTTACTAAGTCATATAAGTCCAAATGCTCAACTTGTTGTAGCGCGTGTCCAGCATCTAAACGACTGACCAGCAAAATACTCTCGACCAAATCGTTTAATCCAGACAAATCGCGATTGATGGCTTGGGCGCGCTTATCAAATTTTTCTTTGGTATCACTCGGCAAGGCCCCTGCCAGCATATCCATCATCTCAATCTGTAAGCGAATACGGGTGATGGGCGTACGCAGCTCGTGCGAGGCGTGCGCCAATAGCAGGTTATTGGCATTGATTAGGTGTTCAATTTTTTGTGCTGCTTGGTTAAAGCCGCGCGCAAGCGATGCAATCTCATCATTACCGCGGGCATTGACTCGCACCGTAAAGTCGCCATCGCCCAATTGCGCCATTTGTTGGCTCATCTGATTGATACGCCAAGTAATGGTACGCGCAATCCACCAAAGTACCCCTGCCATGATAAGCAGCAGCAATAGCGTACCAGTAAATAAGTTTAGGGCGGCAGAGAGGACAGGTTTTTTAGGCGGCAAGCGTGATTCGTATAATAGCGTATAACCGGTGCTACTATAAACTTGGGCTTGCTTGGTTGGGGAGGTTTCGGCAAATGAGGGAAAGACGCGCGCTAATAGTGAGGGCGGCGCAGGCAATTCTAACGGCAAATCACTGTTGTCGCTTTGCATGAGCAAATGACCTCCATTGTCATATAGCCCCATTTTTGCTTGCAGTGATTCATCAAAAATATCAAAGCTTTTCTTGACCACCGCTAGCATAAAGCGCGCTTGTAAGCGGTTGTCTTTACTGACAGCAATATTTAGTTCATGCAAAAATGGGTCGACTTGACCCAAAATTTGCGTGGCTAAGATTTCTGAACGAATACCAGCGTCTTTGTCATGTACCAACTGGGTCAATAAAACCATCGCTACCGCAAATAAAATAAGTGCCAGCATGACACTGGCAAATAGTTTGGCAAATACGGAACGAAAACCCAGTTGTTGCATTAAATCATCTCTATTATCAAACGCTTATAACCATTTTATTTTAACAACTTTATTGCAACTATTGCTGAGTTTAATAGCGTTTGATTGCATGTGCTAACTATACCTGATCGGTAGCGAATTGATAACCCACACCGCGTACGGTAATGATACGTTTTGGCTGGCGCGGATTGTCTTCGATTAACGCACGCAAGCGCGAAATATGCACGTCAATGGCGCGATCAATGTTATCCGAGCTATCATCGTTTGGCATCGCTTGCCATAATTGCTCACGGTTTAATACTTTGCCCGAGTGGGTAGCAAAGTAATGCAGCAGCTGAAATTGATGCGTCGTCAAGCGGACTGGTTGATCATCGATAGTGACTTCATGACTGTCAGGGAAAACGCTTAAACGCCCAAAGGTTAAACTATCAGACTCACTGTCAGCTTGGTTTGGCTGTTCATGACGACGAATGACGGCACGAATACGCGCGAGCAGTTCGCGCGGCTCAAAGGGTTTGGCAATATAATCATCGGCGCCCATCTCTAAACCTAATACACGGTCTGTGGTGTCGCCTTTTGCCGTTAGCATAATAATCGGCACTTTATTGGTCATGTTGTTTTTGTTGCCACGTATCTTTTGGCAAACTTGCATGCCATCCATATCAGGCAGCATCAAATCTAATACCACCAAATCGATGTCACGCTCTTTAGCGTCTAACAAGTCCAAACCTTCTTGACCCAGCCCTGCATGATGTACATCATAATAGTTCATGGTCAGATAATCGCTGATTAATTCGGCTAAATCTGGATCGTCTTCAATTAATAAAATTTGCTTACTCATAATTTTTCCTCTAGTTGTTGTTATAGTTTGTTTAAAATGCTGTTTAAAAATACTGCTTTAAAAGTGCCTATCTACCAATGCTGTCTTTATAAAACTGTTTTTGTAAATAAGCACGCCCTAAATTTTCAATGCCCTAAATTTTCAATTAATTCTCACTAAAAGCGTAATCTCTATTAGTTTACGCTATATTGCCTAAACAGAATGTTATTAAACAAGATAGGCTTTGTTAATGTTTCTACACAATGTAACTACGAGCTTTGGCGCTTATGAAACCACCGCCTTTTTACCTTCAGATTCCACCGGTAAATTCGCCAAACAAATCAAACTGTCATTGGTAATACCGGCAATTAAATACTGTTTGGTCAGCGGGTCATACTCGATGACTTCGACGGGCTGGCGCGTCAAACGCTGGTCTTGTTTGATAATCCAAACGTTAGCATGCAAAGGACGCAGCGGCTTATAAGGCGGTTTGTGCAGCACGGTTAGGTCAACATTGTGCAGCGCGCGCTTAGGAACAATGGTTCCAACTTCTATTTGTCCGTAGTCAACGCGCCCAGTCACCTGCATATCAGGTCGTATTTGGTTGCGACTGACTTCATTATCAACCACATTGACATAAACCAATAGCTGCTTTGGTAACTCAGTGACTGTCAGCTTACTGACCTGACCGGTAAATTTATCTATCAAGCCTTCCGCCGTGAAGTTAACCGTTTGTCCAACGGAGATTTGAGATTTGGCTTCAATTGGTAAGCTTGCGCTAAAATGCAGCTCCGTCCCGTCGCTAAGCTTTAGAAGAGGTTGACGCGGTGCTACTTGTTGGCCGCTTTCGACGTATAGCTTTTCGATATGACCTGCGAAGCTTGCCCGTACCGTTATCAAATTATTCGCCGTTTCTGTATGCTTAGAAGCTTGATTATTGTCTAAGTCGTGACGGCTTGCATTAGCAGAATTTTCTTTATCATCCTCACTATTTTTTTCTGTACTGGGTTTTATATTATCTGAATTCTTAGCAGTGGAGTCTTTTGGCGCCGCTTGAGTACTGTTGATGGCAGACGGTTTTGGTTCAGTGGCCGCACCTTTATTATCTGCTACTTCATCTTCTACTTCTAAGGAAGTTGCTACTTCATCATCGGCTTGTTCAGATGACTCTGTTGAGTCAATAGGCGCTGCTTGCCGACGAACGGTGAATAATGGTGCGCCTTTTTCGACCCGTTGATTTATTTTCACCCACACCTGCTCTACCGTCAGTGCTTGGGCAGCAATTAGGTTTACCTGTTTGATAGGCTCAATCTCACCTTCTAAGCCAAGGCTCGGCTGATAACGGGTTGGTTTGACGCTTAGGATATGATCAGGGGTCATAGTAATGCTATCAGCACGTATGAGCAGGGGCGTGTCAAAGGCCTCGCTATTTTCAGCTGTAACAGGTTCTGACGTAGGCGGGGAGGGCTGGCAGGCGATAAGCAGCATCGCGCCCAAAAGATACGCACCCTTTTTTAATGGGCTAAAAGCTAAAAGTATGGTGCTTGAAAATTTAGCCTTCAAACGCCTTAAATCTATAAAACCTGTCATAGCGATTACCCTTGTCAACGAATTTTTATTATATAGGGAATTATGAGGCGGTGAAATGATTACTCTTATTTACTGATTTTGAATGACGAATTTCAGCGTACTAGGTATCACCCGATAGATTACACGTAAAAATAAATAGTTGAGGATAAGCGTAGTTAATGAGGAGAATTTGGCTAGAGTGATGAATTTACAGTTATTTATTTGAACATAAATTTATTAAATGACTGGAAAAGCGCTCATAACTGTGCTAAAACGAACATAATAAAATATATTGATACATTTTTATGACAAAAGAAAATTATTCGGTAAGGTGTGCCCTAATTCTATATAATGTCCAAAATATAACCGTATTAACGATTGTGCAGGTTCCCATTCAAAAGGGCTTATTTTAAAAGAGTTTATATTGAAAGTGCTGTTTTAAAGGAATTATTTCCTGCTTAATTATTCTACGTTGCTTTTAACGCCATTTTAACAACGATTATAAGGGCAATTGGGAAGCGGAAGAATTGGAAAATAAGCATTTGCAGTTATGACTGGATGGTACGTTTGCGCAAGCTAGTATTACTATCATAAAGCATCAAAAAACTTAAAATGCCGTGCAAATTGCTAAGATAATTCGCCGCAAAGTGCGTATAGTGACGGATGATAGTGCGCTATTAACCATGCTTAGTGAACAAGCAGATACTTAGCGTAAAAACTTAGCTATTTATTTTTATACGAAATATACCAATGGTCTAATTAAGATGACGGCTTATTTCCTTGTATTCGTCACCCAGCTTGACTTAGTATCTTAGTGTGATCGTTCATATTGATAAATAGTACCCCGAATAAATAGTCGTTTATAGGACAGAGATAATGGAAAATAACTTTGATGGTTTAAAAGTAATGGTAATCGATGACTCAAAAACCATTCGCCGTACCGCAGAAACTTTATTGCAAAAAGCGGGTTGTGAAGTCGTCACCGCCATTGACGGTTTTGATGCCTTAGCGAAGATTGTTGATAACAATCCAGATATCATTTTTGTAGATATCATGATGCCACGTTTAGATGGTTATCAGACTTGTGCTTTGATAAAAAATAATCCAGATTATGCGAGCAAACCGGTGATTATGTTGTCATCGAAAGATGGCTTGTTTGATAAAGCCCGCGGCCGCATTGTTGGTTCTGATGAGTATTTGACCAAACCATTTAGTAAAGATGAGCTTTTTGAGGCGATTAACCAGTATCGTTAAATAATCAGTAACGTTAATAGTAGCGCGTCAAAAACCTGCTATAAAAAATAGATTATAAGCTCGGTTATTTAGGTTAACAGTGAGTGCTTGCTGCTTAATTTTTATCTTGATGTAAATCATATTGGCATTCAATCAATGCGATTTATTTTTTAATCGGTTTGTTTTAACAATATATCCTAATGGATATCATCGAAAATAAAGGAAACACCTATGACTACTGTTTTAGTCATTGACGACTCGCCATCTGAGATGGCGAAATTTCGCGACATGCTTTCTAAAAATAACTTTCAAGTATTAGAAGCGAGCAATGGAGAGCAGGGCTGTCAGATGGCCGTTGACCATCTACCAGACGTCATCTTGATGGACGTGGTGATGCCTGAGATGAATGGTTTTCAGGCAACCCGCAAAATTACGCGCGGTAAAACGACTGCTCATATCCCTATTATTATGATCAGTACTAAAAATCAAGAAACAGATCGAGTATGGGGCAAGCGTCAAGGCGCTAAAGAATATATCACCAAACCGATTGATGAAAGTGGTTTGGTCCAGATAATTCGTAAAGTAATGGGGTAGCTTGTGGCATCCAGAGGATTTATTGAGCTGCTGCGTATAGCAGACTTAGCACGCGCGCGCAAAAGTGGTCGCCGCGGCGGCAAGGAGTTTGATTGGCAAGGCGTGGTATTTGAAATTGGCGGTCAGCGTTTGGTGGCACCAATGGGTCAAGTATCAGAAGTATTGTCCATGCCAGAATATACCAGCTTACCTTTAGTAAAGCCTTGGATGCTCGGCATCGCCAACATCCGCGGGCGCTTGTTGCCGTTAACCGATTTGTCGCGGTTTTTACAAGTACCTAGCCGATTGACGCAAATGAGCCAGCGTAAGGTCATTGTCATAGATCACGATAATGTGTTTTCAGGACTGCTGGTCGATCAGGTGCTGGGTATTGAGCAGTTTACCCAAGACCAATATCGAGCAGAAGCGCTTGAACCGAGCTCGCCATTTGCGCCTTATAACCACGGTAAGTTTGTCAAAGATGAGCAAGATTGGTATGTATTTATGCCAAGCTTACTGGCACAGGACTTGCAATATACCGATGCTGCCATCTAGTGGCTGTGAGTAACTAGTAATTAGCTGTTTTTTCTAAATATTGATTTTTGGTAAATACATCAACCTTAATAAACACATCGATTATTAACGGGGTGTTTATTAAAGCAAGAAAAGAACAAAGGCTGACATGGTTTGATGAGATGTCAGCATTCATACAGGCTTTGTGAATCACTGTTGTTTTGATGGCAATATGATTTCAGAGTCAGTCACGATACGACTTTGACGATTGTTTGAAAGGAATAGGCACGATGAGTGATGTTATAAACAACCCTGTAGCTGGTACGAATAAAACAACGACAGATGCTAATAGTAAATGGAAGCTGTTATTAGGGCTTTGTGCTTTAGTGAGCGTGGCTTGTCTGTTTTGGCTGGTCAATTCATTGTCGTCGGTCAGTCAATATTTAAGTAATTTTAATCAATCAGTCATCTTACCGGTGATTGTTTTTGTGGTAGGTGTACTGGGCGTTTTATTCGCTTTATACCAATTACTCAAACAACGTGGCGGCTCAGAGCGTTTATTGATTGAAAAAGAAACCTTACGCCGTCGTCAAGAAGCAGAAGCGGAGTCTGAGCGCGCGCGCCAAATTCAAGAAGAGAACGAGCGTAACCAGATTGCAATTTTGCGTCTACTAGATGAGTTGGGCGATTTGGCAGATGGTGACTTAACAGTAAACGCGACGGTATCGGAAGATTTTACTGGTGCGATTGCTGACTCTGTGAACTTCGCAATTGACCAATTACGCCAATTAGTACTGGTTATTAACAGTACTGCTGAGCGTGTCTCGCAGTCCTCAGAGCAAACGCAGATGAATGCAGTTGAGCTTGCTGAAGCTTCAGAGCACCAAGCACAAGAAATTGCTGGCGTATCTGCGGCGATTAATGAGATGACAGTCTCGATTGACCAAGTGTCAAATAACGCTTCAGAATCGGCGACGGTTGCACAGCGTTCGGTTGCCATTGCTTATAACGGCGCGGAAGTTGTACAGCGCTCGATAGAAGGTATGAACGTGATTCGCGATCAGATTCAAGAAACCTCAAAACGTATCAAGCGTCTCGGTGAGTCTTCGCAAGAGATTGGTGATATCGTTGGTCTAATTAACGATATTGCTGACCAAACCAACGTCTTGGCATTGAATGCTGCGATTCAGGCATCGATGGCAGGGGAAGCAGGTCGAGGCTTTGCGGTTGTTGCCGATGAGGTTCAGCGTCTTGCTGAGCGTTCAGCAAACGCAACCAAACAGATCGAAACGCTGGTAAAAACCATTCAGGCCGACACCAGTGAAGCAGTGATGTCAATGGAATCAACAACTTCTGAAGTAGTACGTGGTGCCCGTTTGGCAAAAGATGCGGGTGAAGCACTAGAAGAGGTGCAAACGGTTTCAAATACCTTGGCGGACCTGATTCAAAACATCTCTAACGCCGCGCTACAACAGGCCGAGTCTGCAGGTCATATTTCGCATACCATGAATATTATTCAAGATATTACTTCGCAAACCTCGTCTGGTTCGATGGCAACAGCGCGCTCTATTGGCGAGCTGAGCGAAATGGCGGCGGCACTGCAAGAGTCGGTCACCGGCTTTAAGATCTCTAATGATGACGAGCAGTTGGAGCAAGAGCTTAGCGAAGATGAGTATTTAGAAGTTGATGAAAGTGTTTCGGCGAGCATGTAATTTCTAGTTATCAGCTTATGACTGTGATATTGAAATATTAACCAAGCAGTTGCTCTACTCGTTTTTTCTTTTGAGCAACACTATTAATAGCAGGTCACGTGAATAATCATACTCAAAAAGACAGTCTGATGATAAATAAAGCTGACGCTTTGGTAGCCGAGGCTTTGTGGGGTGATGTTGCTTTTGATACTGAGCAATGGCAACGCTATATAGAACAAGAGATTGGTTTTATATTGCCAAATGTTCAACGTAAATGGTTGGTCAACGCCGTCAGCCAAACGGCACTGGGCTATGGTTTGAGCATCATACAATTATGGCATCAGTTACCGATTAATCATGAGCTGCGCCAGCAATTGTTAGATAAAGTGCTCATTCATGAAAGCCGCTTTTTTCGCCATCTGCCTTCTATAGAGTTTATCACTGATTATGCCTTGCAATGGCAACGAGAGCAGCTTCAACGAGTGCGGCTGATCAATAATACTAGCTGCAATGCTAATGGTAGCAGCGCTAGTATTGATGCCAGCAATCCTGATGATTTATTCCGTATCTGGAGCGTCGGCTGTGCCAGTGGGCAAGAAACTTGGTCGCTGGCCATGAGTTTGGCCGCAAAGCAGCTGACCAATTATCGTATATTAGGGACTGACGTCAGTCAGCAAGCTTTAAAAAAAGCACGTTTAGGTCAGTATGATAATAAGCAACTGGCTTTGATTCCGCAAGATTGCCAGCAATTTATTCAACCATTGCGGCCAGCAAGTATCGTTGAAGAATTACGTTTTATGCCTGTGTCTATGCAAAAAAATACAGAGAAAAACGCTCGTACCCACTGGCAGGTGATGCCAACGCTAAAACAGCATGTACGCTTTGCTTTACACAACATTATCGACAAAAAACCGCCAACGCCGCATTTACAACAAGTCATTGTCTGCCAAAACATGCTGCTTTATTTTCGTAAGTTTGATCAGCGCGATATATTAGCGCGGTTATCAGAGCAGTGCGCAGTAGGCGGTTATATTATATTGGCTCCAGGTGAGGCGTTATTCTGGCGTCCTTCAAATATGCGCCGTATTGCGCACCCACAGATTAACGCCTGGCAAAAAACCAGTGCCTAAATTAGCGCCTAGACGAGTTAGGATACATCTATGAAAAACCAGCCCAACGACATGGTGACACTTGAGTGGTTACTGCCACTGTTTGATCAGCAATTATCACAGATAGCTGATGGCTGGCAATTGGGTGAAAAAAACGCTGATTATGAGCAGATGGCACAAAGCTATCATCAGATTGGTGGCGCTTTGACCATGATTAACTTGCCGATATTGGCAAATTTGGCTACTAAGCTCAGCTTACTTGCAGGGGCAGAAATAGACAATTTCGGTGCTGATGCCAGCCGTATTGGTCAAGTAGGGCATCGACTGCTTACACGTGAGCTGGTTTACTACGCACGTACGAGCAATTTTCATAGCGCTTTAATAAATAAAACATCAGCTGAGCTTACCCAAGTTTTAGCACGTTATGATATAGCGACTGATCACCTTGTAGACGCTGCTTTAAACTCTAAAGAGGACAGTCTTGCTAGCATTGCCACTAACGATATTGTTGATATTGCGGTACCTGCTAGTAAGGCAGTGGTCAGTTTAGACCAAGCGCAGTCTCAGCAGTTGCTATTGGTTTGGCGTCAACAAGCGCAAGCGTTACTTGCCGCTAATACCAATGACGCTTCTATACTGGCGACTTTAGAAAAAGTTGCTCAATACTTATGGCAAACCGCAGCAGATGCCGATTTGCAGCGTCTTTGGTATTTGACTGAAGCTTGGCTACATGACCTTGCCCATAACGAAACGCCGCGACCTAAGTATTACGCCGCGCTATTGAGTCAATTAGATGCGTTAATAGAGTCGAACACCCATCAAAAAGCGCTATCGCCGAGTGTTATCAGCGAGCTAATAGCGAATATTTATATCGAAATCAGCAGCCTTGCCAAACAGAGCGATAGCACGCAAGCTATGCTGCAAAGCGTAGCGCTGCAAGAGGTCGAAACACGCTTTTTACCGCGCATTTTAAGTGATATTGATACGCTGATTTTTAACCTTGATAAGCCGCAAACTCTAATTAAACCACTACAACAAATCAGCAATCAGCTAGAAAGTCGCGGTTGGACATCGTTTGCCTCGCAAGCAGCATCTATCCTAGCAGATATAGAACGTGACTTAATTGCCCAAACTGGAGTGGTAGAAGAGCAATCACAACAGCAGTGGCAAATTGAGCAGCGTCTCCAAGAATTATACAACGCTATCTACAATACCGAACAAATTATCTTAAGTAAAATAGGAAGCGCGGCTTCTTTTATACCTGCGGCTGACGTCATTACTCATGATGAAGTGGATGGCTTAGAGATAGAAAGTAGCCACCAAATTAAGACAGACGTTAAAGAGCTGCGCGAGCTGCGTATTGCGGTTGAAGACGTTAAGCAAGGCTTTAGTGATTATATTCAGCGCCAAGACCTAGCACTATTACCAGATGCTGCAGATTTTTCTAACATTGGCGAAGCTTTTGACAGTATGAGCCT
>ENA-ORXC01001738-ORXC01001738.1-marine-metagenome-genome-assembly--contig:-NODE-1738-length-12500-cov-6.031474_pt1 | contig 12500 bp, 16 predicted proteins | sample MGYA00237865_ERZ511478 | MGnify/ENA metagenome assembly ERZ511478 | reverse complement strand
CCGCCTCCCCCGCGCCGGGTGCGGCCACGGAAGAATTGGAATGGCCGCCACCATCGTGCGGTTGGCCGGCGGCGGAGGGCTCCCCCCTATACGGGGCTCGATTTGAGTTCCCGCAGTCGCTCGTCGCCATGGGCGCCGCAGACAACCGGCGGCTGTGCGCCTCCAAGCGCGAGGCCAGCTGGTACCCGATGGCCTCGGGGGCGTTGTCCACAGTAACGGGTCCGCCTCCCCCAATGTCGGGGAAGGGGAGCACCGCAATGCAGCCCAGGCACCCCCGGCGAGCCAAACCAGGGGGTCCACCGGGGAGGCCAATATCACCTCTTCATGGGCCACACGTAGCGGCGTCGCCGCAGTCGGGTAGTTGGACGACTGAGCGCAGGAACACTGGGTGATGACATTCCCCGGCTTGAACACTTTTCTGGCCGCGGGCGCCACCAAGACCAGCACCCCCGGTGGGGCGAACGTTTGCCACCCCACCGTACACCCAGAGGGTGGTCCCGAGCGCGGCGCCCGACGTATCGCGCCCCCGCGAGTAGGGGGATGCTGTGCCACTCCGAATCGATGGTCGGGAAGCGGGAATGCAGGACGAAGATGACAATACGAATGGGATGGGACGGGATCAGGGCGGGCGAGATGATGCTGGGGAAGCAGGGATGCGGCGAGACAACGGTGGATGCGATGTGACACCCGTGCGTACGAAAGGTGCTGCACGCCCCCCCGCCTCTCGTCAGACCCCAAAAGAGGACACCGTTCAGCTGGTGGGCCGGCGGAGCATTCATCCACGCGAGCTGCACAGTGTTTGCTGAGGCTGATTCAGTTTCCCCCCCCAAATCAGACCTGCTCGAATGAGTGTGGCCAGATGACCGGTCCTCCTGGCCTTACTGGACCCGAGCGGGCCAAAGTGCACCGTAACCCCCGGCATCAGGTCTGCTCGAATGGGTGCGGCCAAATCGCGTCATCGAATTTCCTCGCTGGCACTTAAGGCGTTTGAAAGGCAAGAGCTCGTGAGTTGGTGATCCCCGCTGGCTCCCGACCGCCTGCACGCATTAATGAATTCTGTTCATGGAGAGAAGGTGAGGATACGTACGGTTAAAGTGGATCTTCCAGGACCTTTTACTGGCCCGACTGACGTTCTTGATTCTGTTCAGTGTCGCGGTACCCTGGTCCCGGCTCTACAATATCCTCCTTTGCGGACCACTACCTTTGGCGTCCTCGAAAGCGTCTGCATCGTCCGTTCCAGCCATGCCATCTTCAGAACGATTGCTGGAGAATCCCAAAGAGCGATCATTTGGCCTGTGAAGGAGACACAAGTCGTGACCGCAGCGATCGTCCAGCGCAGTGGACAGTCGCTGAAACCGCTAAGATTCACTCGAAATGGTTCGGATCCCGTCGGGAAAAGAAATAATTCGTCCCCATGCAAGCCATTCATGGGGCCGCGCGCCTCATTTGACTGAACAGCAACGTACCCCAGAAATGCTGTTTCGGGTGAACATATAGCTTTGCATTCATTGGGAACCCCGCGTTTGTGAACGGATATGCATAGCAGGCTTTTCCGGGTGTGATAGATGCCTAACAGAGCCGCCACGTTGGCCATGTGGTATAAAAGTTTGAGGAATCCCGCATTGTTGGCAGTGCTCTGAGGGCCCTTGTGTGGGTTGCCACTGGCGGGTTCCTCGGCTGGTGGGTGGCCCGGAAACCGCCGCTTCCTGGCAGACAGTCTCCTGGCAGCCTCCTTCTGAGCTCGGAGAGGGCTCTGTTAGAGGGGCCCTGTGGGGACACCCCAAGCGCAACCTACACAGCACCCTCCGCCTGCCGTTCAGAGCACCTCCTGAAGCATGTTCGCAATTCCAGCCTCTCTTGGAGTAATGCTAAATTATTGCTCTCTGGGCTGCGAAGAAAAATTGTAAGTTTCGTGTACGCGAAGCACAATGCAGATACTCATTCTCAGCAATTGTTTTAAGGCCACATCAGAGGACACCACCACACTCGCACAGCCAGTTGCCATCTATTATTGCACTCAGCGTGCAGGAAAAACACACTGCTTTTCCGAGTGCATCAATCAGGCCTGCCGCTGTGGACACCTCCAGAATTCCAGAGTGCTGTTAGTTTGTGACCACTTTCGCGGGCTCTGAATAATCACAGAGAGGCATACCGTCAGTATCCAATTAAATAGAACCCTTGTGCACTTTATCGGGCACACTCTAAATCAAAAACGATACTCTTTGACGACGGCTACTTCCTGTCGTTCGCTGGAATGGGCCGATGAGATGCGTTGCTTCTCCACGCTGGTCCGTTGGTGCTACCTGGAACGTGCTCAGCCAATGCCGTCATTCCATTCGTATGGCAGTGTGCCATGAATCTGGGACGAATATAACCGTATATTGACTTTACTGTGCACGCCCATGTCAGCATGTCTTCTTTTCCGACGTACACGCAAGCACGGCATCTACTTTGAGAGCGCTATGCAAAAATACTCTTATGCATCCTACGACCTCTTGTAGAATGCCACCTACCCGGGTCACCTGTTAGGCTCTTGCTCAACTAGAGGCCCAGATCGCAGCGGGACCGACGTGCTCCTAGTCAAGCTCCCGGTCAGGTCATCGGGAGAGTCTGGCAAACGACAAATAACTAGATTACCTACGTATCTGATTCGCGAGCTGCCGGCTAGAATGCCTCAATTTGAAAGTGTATACCCAAGTCAGGTAACCGTTACATCTTTCTATCTCCCCGTGGGATTTCATCTTGCACTAAACTTGTTTGGATGCATGCCATGCCTGGTAACTGGGCTTCGTCTGCGCGGGGTCGATGTGTTGTTGAATCCCTTCCACTCCCTGTGGGAGTGGGTGGTTCTGGCGGGTCGGGATGCGTGTTTGTGTTGGGGCCTTTTCATGCGGGTTCTGGGTGGGGTCCCCTAGGGTATATAAGGGGGAAGGTCTGCGGTGCTGGACCCGACCTCCTTCGCTCACCAAGTAGACATTCGGCTCCAACAGCTCTGTGTCGTCTTCGTCGGGGATTATACTTGGAGGGTGGTAGTGTGAGAGAACGGCAGTACTTTGCAGCTTCAGAATTGCACCAGGTGTCTTTAAGCGTACTCCCACTAAAGCGTATACGTGAGTGAACTTTCGGGTATGTACACAAAAGATTGACTTTCACATCACATGATAACGTACACTGTGCCATAACTTCTCCCATTCGAAGGTGCGCTTGATTTTTCATTCTCAGGGTATTTTCTGGCATACGAGGACCTGAATGTCGACGAGGTAGGAACACACAATTTGGACGTTTCAGCGCGCGCTTGGTGAATCACCGTCCATGGAACGGTTGACTGCTCAAGATCGCAGTCAAAATATTCAGACCTCTAAGAATAGAACGGTTTAGCCGCTACTACCAGCTTCTGACAACACATGGTACTCGAGCAATACCGCGATTCGCGAATACGATTCGTCAAACTAGTTTCAACATTTACCCGGCAATGTACGCTCGTCCGCAGCTGCATGAGCCCTGGATGAACTGCACAGCTGGATCACCTCTAAATATATCATGCTACTGAGAATAGAATGAAGGATTAATCGTTCAACCATCGTGTGCATTTTAGCCAATTTTTTATTTGATTCAAGAAGATGACTGCAGACGACGTCTCTACCGGCGGCGGCACATTCACCGACTCTCTCGTGGCTTTTTCGGCTGGCTACAGGCACACTTGTCGTCGCGCATTCGAACCTTGCCATCCCGCCCCATACTCTTCTGGTGACGGCCTCGTCGAACCTGTGCAGCGGTCTGCTCCACCACGACTACCGTTACCGCCGCCTCCACCGCCTCTCCCATCTCGGCGGCGACTGTCCCACGACTGTGCGGCTAGTTTTAAGATGCGCTCCGCCCTTCTTCTACTCTCTTACCCCGCAAAGCCCCACCCCAACAAGGTGCACCGCCCCATCTCTTCGGCCATTTCCTTTCTGCGCCGGGCGAGAGGGGAAGAAGAGAAGTGAAGAAGCCTACTGCAGGCGGGGGAATGAAAAAGGGAAATCAGTGTACCAAGGTGAGAGCGAGAGGGCACCTGGGCGGGCTCCCAGACGGCAGCGAGGGGGCAACAGAGGCATCTCACATGCGGCGTCACTATAAGAACGCAACAAAAGGAACCGCAAGAGGCCGAAACCCGCGCCACCACACCCTGGAATCGCGCGCACTTTAAGACACTGTGATCGTATCAACTCGAACAACGTCCAGCAGAGTGCTCTCATTGGCTCAATCTTTCTACCGGTAAGAATGGCACTCGTTTGTGGCCAATCACCTTGTGGCCCGCCGAGTGTGATCCGCCCTGTGGCTGACCACTCGTGGCGCACAGAATCTGGGGCCTTGTCATCCTCCATTGATGATGCCGTGGCCACTGGCCCTGCCACCTTCCATCCGCGGGCCACCCGGTTTTTTTCTGAGCCCACCTCTCTTTCCCTATATCCTATTCTCCCCTCTCCCTCTTCTCCCCCTACGCCTCATTCTTCCTCTATTTTCCGCTCAGTCCGCGCTGCACTCTCATGGTTTGGAATTGGCCCATTCGCTCTTTCCACAGCAGCGAAAGAGGGAGCGAAAGACTAGATATCGTAGGTGTGACGTACGTAAAGCTCTCCCGGCCTTTTCAGTCTCGCTACGGCACCGACGTTTGCCTCATGGCTCAGGACAACTACTTTCGACGAGCGCCGGCCGGCAGACGCGCCCTTTCAGCATTTCACAACCACCGCGACTGGCCTCTATCTTGTCCCCCGACTGCCACCTCTGCAGCCGGCCGCCGGCTCTGCGTCTAGCCGCCTTTTTCTATTCTGCCGCATCCCCTCCTACTTCCATATACCGCGCAGCCACCTCCGACCGGCCGCGTTCCTCTTTCCCCCCGTCTCTTTATGTTCCTTCCAGTACCCCCCCCCCTTCCTCCGGCCGCCCCTTTTGCCTCTTTCCTCGCCGCACGGCCCCGCCCCTGGAACTCGGGACCCCATCTGGAGCCGCCAGTGGTCCTAGAATCCCACCCCGCCACTGAGTAGGGCCACCGACGTCCGACGGCGGTGATTATTCCGAAGCACCGAGGTCCACAAGATAGGAGGCGTTCAGTAGCTGCTGTGTGACGCAGGTATTGAAGTGTGTTGTCTGAGGACTTCAAATGCGGGTGGGGCGGCTGCTGCTGTTATCTGGCTGTGCGAGTGGCCGGCGGCCTTTGCTCTTGGCGGCCGTGCCACTCTGCAAAGGACTGCTCTTTGCAGGCAAACAACTCGGCCGACAGCAAGTCCGCCGGAGGGTGTGCTACCAAGTCAAAGAAGGTAGGGGTGATTGTAGTGAAGCTGTTTTCGGTGTGGACGTGGGGCATGCTCTAAAAAAACTCCTTTTCATGAGCTTTATGTTCCTAATCCGCGCTGTAGCGCTGTTGGAGCTACGTGTATATCAGTGTGCGTTTGGTGCTCCGTGCATAAGTTTTGCATTGGATTCAATTGGCCGCTGGTGGCCTTCGTTCTCCAATAAGTTCCAGAGTAGTCCGATGAAGCGCACGCTTTTATCGTGTTGTGAGTCACAGTTTTATGCTTGAAGACATGTCACGGAACTATGAGGGGGACCCAGAATTCGTCTTCAGTGCACTGTCTCCGCAGTCGTCTCATACGCACGATTTTGTGGTAGCTTGGGTGGCTGAGGGGACACTACGCGCAGCGAGAAATCCACGGCCGTCCTCGTGTGGAGGGTAAGTCTCCATCGAGTCCGTGTATTGCAGAGAGGCTCTTGCACCTGCGTATTTGGCCGGCAGAGAGGGAAGACACGGCTAGGAGGTATCGGAAAACCTGACTTTTGTGAACTTAGAGGGTCAAGAATTGTAGCAGGGGTACGTTTATAAGCTCAAATACTAGTTTTCCGATACCATAACCCTTCCAAGGACAGAGAGTGGTTTTCTCAGAAGAACTGCTTCTTTGGTCAACATCGGCCCGGACGTGTCGTATTCTCGTGCGTATCCCTCGCTCTTGGACCAGACGGCAACGAGTAACGCAGCGGCGACCCGAAAGTTCCGACACACACAAAATCTGAAAGATCTTTCGAAAGGTGTGCTACAGCGAGCATGCAGTATCGCCCTTGCTAGAAGATGATATGTTATGTATGGATTGGGAAGAAAGTGAAGCAATATTCCGCAAAGAGCTGGACGAAAAAGTCTCAGAGAGAGCATATGACATACTGGATTGGACGATGTCACTCATAATGTGGTGAGTACCCATGATGTGAAGACGCGCCACGCGGTGTCCATTTCAGTGCTTGATGGACTCTTCAACAGCCTCTGTGTCTCAGTGCTCTCCCAGATGACGTTTAGGATGGCTGAGACTGTCTTCGTCAGTGTGTTTCTGTAGTTCTCACCGAAACCCACTGTCAAGTGCGCTCAAGTCCGCGAAATCGCTTCCGCCTCGCCCAACCGCTGCTGCCTCCCGGCCTGCTTCTGCCTCCTTCCGCGCTGCCGCGCTCCCAACCGCTGCTGCAACGCCACGCCGTGGTTGATTTCCCCTCATCATGAGAGGTGCCCCTCAAAACTGCTGGTCCTCTCCACCTCAAGCAGGTGCCGCACTGCCGCTGCTCCCCCCCACTTACGCCTGTCCCCGACAAAACTTCTGGGACTCCTCTCCGCCGCTTCCTTCCGCCGCTATTATGTCCTACAGAGAGATGAACATGGGCCGCGAACCGCCCACCCTGACATCTGGGGCCATTACTCGCAACCCGAGACCGATGTCCCTCCCACCTGTCGTTTGGGAGCACCATGGGCGCTTCCACTGCCTTCCGGTGGAAGAGAAGTCCAGCGGCAGATGCGGCGGCAGTGGCTTCGGCGATGACAGAGTCTAGGGAGGCCTCCGGTGGCGGGGGAGTTGACCAGAAGCTGGCGCGGCAGCCAGGTGGGAAGCGAGAGGTACGCTGCGAGGGCGGCGATGCCAGTGGGCGCAGCGCTCATTGGATGATGCGGCCAGCGTCCAGGGCATCTCCAGCGGCTGAAGAGGTGGCAGAAGACGGTAGAAGAGGCCGGTGGTGGATGCGGCGACGCTCCACGGGGGCGGTGCTTGAAGGGCAAGAGGTTGCCAGCCCCGGAGGCGGCAGGTGCGGCTGCGGCGGTGGCATCCGCGAGAGCGCCGCCCGCTGTTAAGGCAGGGACCGAAAACACGGGAGGCGGACAAAGGTGGGGCTGGAGGCCTTGCGCGGGGCAGGGTTCAGCGGCGTTGGCGCTAGCTGGCGGCGAGGGCGGAGACGCGCAGCAGGGGCGCTGATGTCGAGAACGCGTCTGGGGGAGTGCTTTTCTGAACTTTTTTGAGGAGGATTCCGAGCGTCAGTGTTACGGACATGGGGCGTACCAGGCCATCTAGTATATAGATGAGTGCGTTCTGTACTGTCCGGGCGGCCAGAGTGCTCGCAGTGCACTTACTGCACGTTCATCTGAAGCGTAAGATATTGGTGGCCGACATTCAGTTTGAGCCATCTGAGGTGCGCCCACCTTGCTCATGTTCAGACCTTTCAGAAATGTGACAACACGCCCAGCCAACCCCACCCAGTTGGGGGGAAGGAGAGCCAGACCGTGTCTTCGGGTAGTCCTGTCGGGGAATACCCGCCCCGGAAGGAGACCCCGAAGAGCACACACGCACGGCGTCGACCGGGGGAGAACGACCCGAGCGACAAACACGAGTTATGTCACAGGAATTCCACTTGCCCGCGTCGAAGGCCTCGAGGCAGCACTCACGCCTCGCCCTTTTATCCCCTCCACACCACGTCCGTCCCCCTCCAACCCTAAGAAAAAACCACCTCAGACACCCTCAGAGGACCCTCAGAAGACCCTCCCCTCAGGGCCCATGGGGCCAGTCTCGGCGGAGGACGGCCGAAGCTTCGGACACCGCCTTGAGTTAAGGCGGGGGATGGGTGCGACGTGACTCCGTCGCGGCGCCCCGGTGTCGGGGGCGCGGTGTAATGCTGGTCAGTGCTTCAAGTTAGGTAAACACTAAATTAGGCCCTTAACTGGGGGCCCGCCCTCGGATTTACCAGTCCCAGGGAAGTTTGCAGATCGCGGTTGTGGTTGGTGAGCCACAAGGTGATCACAAGTGCATCGTCGCCAAAACGATTCCAAAAATGCGTCAGTAGGACATATTACCCTCGCGAGAGCCCGGGGCCAGTTCTGACTGACCGGATCCGACCGCCCAGGACGTGCATCCACGTGTCCCCTGTTGACCCGGACGGATCTGATTCCCCGAGTATGGGGTCCAGGTGTCCGGCCGTCACACCACGATGCCCGTCTTTCGAGAAGAGATGCCGTCAGACTCTGAACATTCCAAAGGAGAGCTATGAAAATCAGCTGTAAGTGCGGAGGATTGTTTCACGAGTATTGTATGCTGGCTGTTCAAACCCAATGCGGATCACAGGACCGCGTGGAAGTGGCCGACATTCCAGAATCCTGCATAGCCTTCCACGTGAGTTGGTGGACAAGCATGCAGACGATGGTTTTTGTTTCTTCTTTGGAGCGACGATGTCGCAGGATCGACACCAGATGCCCTGTTGCGTCAAGTGCATCGCTACAGATGTCATCTATGGTTATTGAAGATGTAAAGTGGGAGGGGTGCCTCCCACTGTACCGGCGCGTCCGCGAGTGAGGTACCGCGAGACAATCGCACATTCGCGTGTGAAACGCTCCTGGAACACCGCCCAGCCCCCGTCCAGTGCCGCCCGCAACGGTCGCCCAAGGCAATGAGCGGAAGCCGCGCCCACCGCGATGGTCGCCAACGAGCATACACACTCCAGGAGCGCCCGACGGGCAGCGACTGCCTACGGAAACAGAAGAAGCACGCGCGGAGGAGACAGCGGCAGCCCTACGCAGGCGGATGGCAGTGGCGCGATAGCGGACGATGGGGACGTCCAATTGATGAAGCCGGATGGGCGACTTCGGAATTGTTCCTTCGCATTTACCCAAGCGGACACTGTAAGTTGGAGTCGTTGTGTCCGCTGTTACGGATATGACGTGAGATCAGGGAAACGTCTCCGACGAGCTCCAATCCTTAAGCAGGCATGTGATTCTACTGGGTTTTCTACGAAGTAAGCCGGCTTGTGTCAGCAGGTGAGTCGTGTGAGCCGTGAACGGTCTGCAGTTCTTGACACTTGCACCAGTTCTTAGCAAATCGGGCTTGTGTGGGAAATGCAGAGTGTTCACATTTGAAATCGGGTTCCTGGGAATGCTCCGGAATCGCGTATGGCGCAGTTCACGCTTTTTCTGTTTTAAAAAAAACAAAGACGCCAAGCGCGGTCGGAGTAACACTATTGGACACTCAGCTCATCAGCTCTCCAAGGACGCCTTGTGCGCCTCAAAAGAAGCACTCCTGGCTGAGAAAAGCGCCTTTCCCTGGAAACGAGAAGCTACAATTACAAGACTGGATCGGTGCAGTTCCGCGTTAGCAGAGCACGTGGAGTGAGTCTCGAGCGGCCCGTCTTGCTCCAGACCGCGTTTGAAGCAGGGATGCGGGCAATGAGTCCCACCCACGCACCCCGGAGCGTTGTAGTGGCTGTACGCGCCGATGTTTCGGCGCAAAGCAACGAAGATGTGTGGTCGGAACACCTGAGACTTTGGAGCTCTAATTTCGAGTTCACGCTGTGCAGAGCGGGTTTTCTAGGGTTCTTTATCGCCCCGCCCATCTCGCGCCCTTCAACTCGTCACGACTCCACCCTATCCCATCCCTTTCTGTCCCATCCGCCCCTGTTCATCCCCCACCCGTCCTCCCTCCGTCCCCCCAGCTGTCCTTGGCCTACAGCCTCCCCCCCCCGTCTCTCCCCCCTCTCTCGTCCCTGCTCTATCCTTGACCCCTGCACAAACGCTCTTTTTTTAGCAGACCTGTGTGTCTCCCCATGCCAGAGGTCATTCATCAACTCATGTGATCACCTGTCAGTGCCCGGGCAGTAAACGTGTCTCCCGAGCAGTAAATGTTTCCTTCGGGAAACAACGTGTCCCCCGGGAGCTCCACGTGGCGCCGTCTGCAGAAAGCACAATGCAAGTACATCAGACATCATTCAGGCGCATCGGTACTTTTAAGTTGTCCTTGTGTTGATTCTGTCAGTCCATTGAAGCTGCGATTTCAAGGTTTCATTGCGGCCTTCAAACTTCATTTCTTTCGAGATTTTTGTCTTCGGTTTCAAGCTGTGTCATCGAAGTCTCCATCTGTTTCCTCAACCTTGGCACCCATGGACCAAACAGGAAGCACTGCCCGTATGAGATCAGACCGCATAGTCCTCTGAACCCCTTCCCGGTCTTGAACTCGCAATTGCGGCGGTACCACATGGCGCAGAGACCAGCGGGGACTATGTGCTGTCTCACGCGCTGGTGCAGCGCCATTTTTGTCGATGCTTTACGCGCTGCGGGGAAATACACGCGGTGGTGGTTTGTCACGCGACCGGGCGAATGGTGCACATTGACCAGGTCGGTCGTGGCTCACCCTGCCTCTTCCTAACGAGCGTCGATTGGCCCAGGGCTTGGCAGCCCGTGCTCGTGCGGTGGTGTGCCGCGCCAGGTGTGCTGGGTCGTTTGTGCAGCGCTGACAGCAGCGCCTTCCACCGGCGCGAGTGGCGGTGGCGGTAGTGTGTAGTGAGGTGCCGGCTAGACGTACGGTGCGCGCGCGTGTCTGGCGCTGAATGAGGACAAGATCTTGGGTGCGCAGTTGGGAGCGTGCGGATACTGCTTGAGTGTATGCCAAGAAAACAATGCGTCAAGAGCGGCAGGAGCGGCGGAGGATGTCTGGCGCTCCGCTGACCACCAGTTCGTCTCTATGCGAGTCGGAAAAGACGGCAGATCACATAATAGAGTGTGTGTGAGGGACGAACGCATCGTCACAAGAACAGTAAGCACAAGACACATCCTCGCTGCACGGGTCTTTGGCTTCTTCCCTGCAAGCAACAGAACGGGCTTGGATGTCTCCATTTGGGGGTGCGACAACCTTCCTGTGACGCAACAGTCATCGACTATTTCAACACTAGTGCTCGACAACCTTGCAATGATCGAAAGATCGTGAATGAAAACCGGCCTCACCAAACTTGTCGGACAAATGCCATTCTGATGTTTCAAATCGTTGAGAAATGAGTCAGTTCGCTGGAGAAAGTTGATCCTTATATCTGTCAGTGGTTTGCCTTTGATTCTACGTGTACATATGCAGGAAAATCTATTGCCGGGCCAATGGGATATCCTCGAATTTGTCCCCGTGGCGAGAGTGTGCCCCTCCTTCGGGAAGCGTCCTGAGCTGCACGTGGTCCCTTCCCTGTCCAAAAGCACCTTCGTGTGGTGAAAAGCCACCGCAAGATGGCCACGAAGGGCTTCCGGATGGCCAAATGCCGTAGAAATCAATAAGCGTTTCTAATTGTATAGCGCGATTCCGAGCAGATCTCATTCGAGAAACCATTGCGTCAAGGACTGGTGCAGACATCGTCTTGGCTGCATTTTCCTGCAGGAGATCGGAAGCGCCCCAGAGAAAACGGATAATACCAAAGACCCCGTGAGACTCTCCTGAGGCCGGCCATTTTTTTCTTTGCCTGTGGGGATACTATTAAGCGTTCATCAGAGGCCAGTGGCTAAGAGTTGGGGTCGGACGCGTCCCTTATTGTCCCGGGGGGCATAGTTCGAGCACTGCCAGTACGGCAGTCAGCCCAAACTTGGCCGATCCGAAGAGAAACACAAGTGCAGAAGAAGACTGTACAACCTGATTGTTCATCAATATTTGCACCGCTGTATCTTTGAACGAACTCTGCGCAGGAGCAAGAGGCGATAAATATCACAGAGATACTATGAAGCAGAAATATCTGCAAGTATCAAGACAATCAGAAGAGATCTGATTGTCATCAACACATGCGCTGTTTTCTCGCAAGACGTGGATCAGTTATGAGGCAGTCGAAGCGGTCTAGCCACTGGCGACTGCAGTCCTGGCGCGCGATAGTGCTTCCGTGGTCTGGCCGCTCCAACACATGGCCAGTGCACCGCACACGTGAAGTGGATTAGTTCTTCGCTGACTGTGATTGAGAGGCTGCGTCATCTGGTTCTTGGAGCACTGTCAACCGGCCGCTGATAGCTATCTCAATAACAGGCGAAATGAATGATTATCAACAGTTTATGAACCATCCATAATTTGGGCCAAAAGGAATATTGTGCCTCCGAGATGTCGTTGGGCGGGCCCACACTGTAATACACACTGCACCCATAAGCCCAGAATATTTGCAAATCTCTGTGATCGTGCCTGTATGAATTCCCACAGCTGTCCTTTTTGTGGCCCAGTGCATGGGAAAGGGTACTGGAAATCCTCCAATTTCTTGGCGCTATGGGATCATATGTATCTACGTGCTGCATTGGACGCCATTCCTGGCTCTTTGGGCCTCTTGGCACGCTTGCCTGATGTTTCAGTCCACAGCGTCAGTGTGTCAGGCAATCAGGCTTCTGTCTGCGGGCCTCATAGAACCCTCTGGGCCGCCTTCATCGCCACCGCTCGGCCGGC
>ENA-ORXC01001737-ORXC01001737.1-marine-metagenome-genome-assembly--contig:-NODE-1737-length-12501-cov-5.938506_pt1 | contig 12501 bp, 21 predicted proteins | sample MGYA00237865_ERZ511478 | MGnify/ENA metagenome assembly ERZ511478 | reverse complement strand
TTCCAGCCGCGCGACGCGCGCCGTACTCGGGGCCGCCGACTCTTCCGGCCGCGCTATGCGCCCCGCACTCGGGGCCGTCGACTGCTCCGGCGGCGTGGCCCCCGTCGACCGCGAGGATGACATGACCGCCGTGTTCCAGTCGCGACGCGGGTCTGACAATGGGGATATGGGGAGGGGGGATGGCGATGGGGACTCGGGGGAGGTGAGGAGGCGGCGGGTGGTATGGGGCCGCTCCGTCCCGTTCCCATGCGCCCCCATCAGCCCCGCTCATATGGGCCCCTGTACACTGACTGACAGGGGAGTCCCACCGCCTCCCGCGGCGTCGCTTCCCCCCTTATCTGCTCAGCCAGCGGGGTGCGCGCGACGCCCTCCCAGGAGAGGCGCCCTGCTCCGCGTCCCACCTCCCGGCAGGTATGGCCCACTCCAGCCACACAGACCCATTTACACGCGCTCGTTTCCGCTCCTCAGAGGCGGTGAATGCCCCCTTCGCCCCACTAGGCCCCCCAAGAACCGGGGCGGCCGCCACCGGCTCTGTCCGGGGCGGCACCCGGGCCCCGTACTGTGGGGGATCCCGGTATCTTGCCCAGGCCCGCCCGTGACCTTCGGGCCGGGCCCCCCGGCCCTGGGTCGCCGGGACGGCGACCCCTTGAGAATGGGGAACTATGCCATCGGGACACCTGGCCCGCACAATCGTGGAACCAGATCCCTCCCAGTCACGAGGGGACACGTGGATTCGCGCTCTCAGCCGGTCGGATCCGGTCTTGCCGAAACGGCCCCCGGCCCTCGAGAGAGTAGTAGGTCATACGAGCGCATATTTCCGACATCCTCTGTCGTGATTCACTTGTGAGTCGCCCGTGACTCACCACTGTCAGCATATTACTGCCGGTTCCCGGGTGCCACTACCCCCCAGAGAAGGGGGCCCCCACTTACGGGCCTTAAAGTGTGTAATCCCTACTAAGGCCTCCGACGAGGTATACAAAGGGCGCCCGACACCTGGGCAGCCCGGGGTGGCACGTATCTGGGCTCAGCGCCCTGCCCTAAGGCGGTGCCAGAAGCTTCGGCGCCCTTGCAAGAGTCTGGCCCCGAGGGCCCTGTGGGAAGGTTTTGTGGTGGGGTGGTTTCCGTGGGCTGTTAGGGGGGGGGATGAACTGGTGGGCCGTCTGGTAAGAGACCTAGAGAGGTATAAGAGGGCGAGGCGGGGTGACCGCCTCGGAGCCCTCGACCTGGGCAAGTAAACTTCCGGTCACGAAACTCGTGTTTCTCGCTGGGGGAGCTTTCACCCGGTCGACGCCGTGCGTGTGTGCTCTTTGGGGTTTCGTTCCGCGGCGGACATTCCCTGACAGGACTACCCGACGACACGTTGTGGCTCTCCCTCCCGAAGACTGGGTTGTGTTGGCTGGGAGTGTTGTCACAGACATGTCCGCATGAAAGTCTATCGATCCGCGCGAGTGGTGTATGGGTGCAGGTGAGCGCCCACGCAGTCTTCAAAGGTATTGAAAATAATAACGCGCTGCTCATGTAGCCCCCTGGATGCCTAGTTTGTGTGTGGCGACTCCAAACGTCTGTCATCGCCTCGTATAGACACGTCCGCATGGCAGACCATCGTTCCGCGCGAATCGTATATGGTTGCAGGTGAGCGCTACAGAAGTCTTCGGGTGTCTTGAAAAGCCTGACGCGCCCGTCAGGTAGCTCCCCTGCATGCCCACTCTGTGCGTGGCGACCCAAAACGTCTGTCATCGCCTCGAATAGACAGGTCCGCATAGCTGACCATCGTTCCGCGCGAATGGTGTATGGTTGCCGGTGAGCGTTCCAACATTCCTCAGGGGTCGTGAAAATACTGGCGCACTGCTCAGGTAGCCCCCTGACTGACCAGTTTGTGCGTGGCGACCCAAATCGTCAGACAACGCCTCATCTGGACATGAAGGCATGGCGGAACATCGTTCCGCGCGAATGGCGGATGATTGCAGGTGCGCGTTCCAACATTCCTCAGGTGTCTTAAAAAGCATAACGCGCTGCTTAGGTAGCCCCATGCATGCCCAGCTCTTGCGTGGCGACCGAAAACCTCTGTCATTGCCATATATAGACACGTACGTATGGCAGACCGGACAGAAGGATCTGCTTCGTTTGCGCCGTTGCATCACTGTTCCCCTGCAGGACGTGTGTCAAATTTCTGGCCTTTCATGCCAGGAGGAATCCTACTTTCAACATTTCATTCCTTTCAAGCATCACTTTCCCACTGGCATGCTTCCTTCGTGGATGCCTGGACGCGTCCAAAATCCGCTACAACGGCCGCCATCCTTTCACTGGAAGCTATGGACACGCCGATCGACTTGCTCCGGCGTGAGACCATTCAGCGCCCCGCTGACTCATCATGATGCGGCGTGTGACTCCGGATAATCCAGATCCAGCTCAGAGGAACTAATGGGAGTTGGTCTCTGTCTCGTCGGCCTGTAGGGACGCGGCATTACAGTCAGCGTCCCTTGCAATCCGTCACGAAGATCCGGGGCCAGCAGGGCTGCGTCTGTTATACCCTTCTTTTGGGGCTGTAGAGCGCTGCACTGTCGCATGAGAAGTGCTCGCAGTTCTCGGCGCTCGTGTCAAAAGCCGCCTGCCTGTCCATCTTTCTTTATCTGCGTTTCTGAGTCATTTGATGCCGTTTCTTTGGCGGTATAGGCCTGTCTCCCATATGTTTTACCCTTCTGGTGCCGCCCAGTATGGAGAAGAGCGCATTTATGTTCTGGGGCAGCTTACGTGCCCCGGGGAGATAATGTAGTCAAGCAAACTGAGCTCCTTCGTGGTGATCGAGAGGAGCAGCTCCAGTTCCAAAGACGAAGGTGTCCCTCATGACCGCTCCCGATCTTCTCCACCGTCTTCGCACCCATCGACATCCTTAGTGCCCTCCGTCGTCGCCCTCATTGTCCTAGACGCGGCCCTTCCCATCACCCACCTCTTCTCTCGAGGTTTGTTGATTCGTCACACGTCCTGGCTGGTCTCACAATGTGACTACCAGCTTTCGTTCCTGTGAGCCATCCTGCTCGTTCTCATACTTCTCGAAATTTTGCCCTATGTACACTTTCTCTTGTATGATGGGGTCAGGACGCTTTCCATACGCCGCGCTGACTACGGCGGTGTCATTGATGTCATCTTCTCAGCCCGTGAAAACGTTTTGAAGGCGCGCGTTCAGGAGGCGTGAGCACAGGAAAACGCAACGACTGTTCGACGTGAAAACCAGGATCCTTCCGGCACAGTCTTACTTTGGAAGAAGCCCCAGGTGAATAGAGTGCCTTCGACGATACAGACATCCAAGATTATTGTTGAAGAGCTGACACGTATGAAGGCAGGTACAAGTTTGAAAGATGCCTCCAGCATTCCGCTAAAACAGTTTGTTGCCAAGAAGATCTTCCGCCTGTCGCTGTGCGATGGCCAGTTTGGAGAGACGGTGTCGTCATCCAAGGCGATGGTGGACAGGAGGCGTGACCATCTGGTGCGGGTTAGCTTCTCTCTGCGGCAGACGGCCAGGCGGGAGACGGGAGAAGTATGCGTACTGGTAAACATACATGGGACTGTGCATCACTACGCGCTCGTCATTACCGAAGAAAACCCCGTGACGTTTGCGTACATCGAGTGTATCAAGTCGTCGGCCGATCTCCGAAGGGCCTCCGGGCTGGCTGAGCGGCGGTGCGAAAATGTCTGCTCTTCGAGTCTCAGGGGAACCATGTGAACGTCGCTGTGCTCTTTATTGATGCCGTCCTGGGTAGTCTTCTTGGGATAGATAGGCATGTCCTGTTGTATACGCGGCAGGTATTTAGCATAGAGTACACATTGTGCTTCTCTACCAGCCCTCCCGTCGAGCCTAATTCGCATTCTTGCCCCTGCATGGCGGGCGATGTCCAGAAACGGGATCAAAAGATGTTGGAAGGAAATTCTTAATGCGAATGCTAGATGAAAGGGGGGAAAGGGTGGTTGGGTTGGCCAGAGAGCACCTTCTTGCCAGTCTTGGTTGATCAGCAACTAGAGTCTATTCTACCAGTCATTGGCATCATTTGATGCCAAGGTTGTCCCCAATTGATGCCATGCCCGGATCACCGATTTGAGCCTCCCATCATAAGAGATATGCGAATATGCGGTGCCGCCGGCGCTTCTCGGCTTCTCTGTGCTTTCCCCCAGATGTCCGATGTGCCCCGTCCGATCTTCAAGAGTAGAGAGTGACCGTCGGATGGATCCCGCAAAAGAGCCATCCAGAAACCACCAAGCAAAAGACTGCTTCTTGGCCCCATTCTGGGCCACCCCACCCGCCTTGCATCTCAGTTGCAAGCAGCTGTTGACAGACAGTTGTCGTTGGCTGCGCTTTCGGTGAGTCCGGCCGACCACAGAGCAGATCTGGATGCAAAGGTACATGCAAGGTACTTTAATCACAGCGTGGAATGCGCAGTCGAGATCCCCCCGTATCCACCTACCGCTCAACAGGCCCACCCAGACGTTGTCACAGCAAGGCGTCGTGTGCAGCATTCAAATGAGACCGGAAGCAGTAGCGAACCGTCTTCAAACCGCACGAAAAATTCTCACCACTGCCAAAAGAGCGGCGACGCCACCCGACGGTGGGGCGCGCCGCTTCGTCGTTGGTGTCAGTTGCAGGCCCACCCCGTATGTGGGGGCCACAGTCGCTTCGGTGGCTGCCGGCGCGGTGCGCGGACGCCATCCCGTGCTGACAAAGGTGTTGTCTATCAGCCAAGACGCCAAATCCCCGTAGAAAGTCGCCTGCTTCAGGGATGCGGCCGGTCCGCGTGCTCCTGAGTGCAGCATCCAAGCGTTGACCATGCAAACGCCCATCAATGAGAGATTAACACGCTGCGACCAGTCGTGAGTCCCGAGTTTGTTCTCCAATCTCAATTCATCTTGGCGGCACCGGTTGTGCCGATCAAACTGCGCGCAGCACAAGTGGAAAATCTCTGCGACCTCCGGCTGCGTCACCGAGACCGCCGCACGCTCAGCCCCGCCATCGAGCTGCCTCCACCGCAGGCGCTCGCATGGGGCACCAGCACGCATGGACCCGGCTGAGGCCACAAAATAGCGCCGGTCACGGTCCGCCCAAAGCACCACCATGAGCACTGGGGGGCCCCGACGGGCTGGGGTGGACCATCGACACCCAATCGCCTCGCGCGCTCAGCTGACGGGCCGCCAGCGGCGCCATCGGGATCCGTCGGTGGGTAGTCTTAACGACACCAATTAACCGCAGTCCCGATGCCTTCAGCGACGAAGCCGCCTCCACACTCGCGAAGTAGGAATCGGAGCACACGATGCGGTCAGTCCCCGCCCAGGGTCGGACCAGCCGTTGCAATACGGTTGTCCCGTGCAACAGCTGCGTCTCGGCTGCAGAGAGGTTGGCGTGCTCGTCGGCGGCGGTTGTCACGAGATGAATACGAAGCAGGATGCCACTGCGTCCACATGCCGCGTTCTGGATCTCGCAGCCCTTTTCTGGCTTACGGTCAATAGCCACGTACATTGGTAGACCAACCGAGATCCAATGACCCCCGAAACTGTATCACTTCAGGATGGACTGGTCGACACATATAGTGTCTCCTGGGGTCACGTGTGCCTCCCGGCGGGCATTTATTGATGAAATGAAGTTGTTGACGAGGGCGCACATGAAGCGTTCCCCACTCGGGTCGTCGGCTGCCGGACCACCCATAGGCTGCTTGCTGAAGGTAAACGCCGACCACAGGGCGGCGAAGCGAGAGCGAGGCATGCCGGTGCGCGCGCAGAACTCCGGGACAGGCATGTGTTTCGACCGTGGCTCAATTGCCCACAGGTCAGCTCGAGACCCGAACTCAGAGCGCGTGGCAAGGATGAGCACTCCAAAGAACTTTAGAATCTCGCCGGGTCATGTAGAAGAGAGCCCCCGCCCTGCAAACTTGGAGGACGTCAGCTACGTCAATAACGACAGCTGCACTTGTGGAAAGACGGCGAGGAAGTAGTCGAGGGGAGCGCGAGTTCGACCAAACCCAACGTACTCGCTTCCCTTGCGGATGATTTCACCGCCCTGGGTGCGCACTGACCAGGGCCGCCGCGGCACAGGCGACCCAGTAGGCTGTGGGACCGCTTTGTCCTGCCACTCCAACCCGTGCGCAGAGGTCCCCGACATAGTCGACGGCAATCCGGACTGAAATCTCGACGCCGGTGGGGCACCCGCCGGCGCATGGGGACCATCAACCGGTGCCTGGAACAGGCCACCACATTCAGCCGTCGTGACGACACCGACACGCACGGGAGCCTGGTCACCACCCAACCCCAGCGGGGGTTGACGAGGTGACGGTTCAGTTGGCGGCGGGGTGACAGGCGTGCCCGCCGGAAGCTCTGGGTGGCCATCAATAGAGGCGGCCGCCCGCAGCAGCAAGGCCGGTCTCGGCCGTGCAGGGTCCGTGCCCGCCTCGTGGTCTCCAACGACCGTCGACACAGGAGGGGGGTGCGTCAGCGGACGCGAGGTAGATGCTGGTTCCGAATCGACATACGAGTTCCACGCGTCGCCGAATCGAGAGGCGGATCCGCACGAGCATTGGAGGGTGGGGCAGGAGGGCATGGAACGGTCGAGGCAGGAGCGTGACCAGCACTAACAGTGCGGAGGCCCAGCGTCTTGACCACCGTTTTGCCGATACACTCAAACCGTCTCGTGTTTGACGTCGACATCCGGCCATCAATCTTGGTTCTCAGGACTTCGGTGAGGACGCCGTCGGCCGTCGCTTCATCTTCTTCGCTTCCCAGAAGGAATGCACACGTGAAGGGGGTGCGGACGTGCTCTGCCTTCGCGTGGACAGCGGACCCCACCATCAGCCGAGGATCCACCATCGTTCGGAGAGACGGGAGGGCAGCGGCGTGCACGACACAGGAAGAGGCGGGGGGGGGGGGGGGGGGGGGGGGGGGGGGAGGGATGACACAATGAGAAAGGAGGGGTTTGGTGCGGCGGGCATGGAGGACACTCTTGATACCTTCCGCAACGCGTGCTTGCGGTACACATCCCGAGCGAGAAGCAGTCCAGCTCGAGCCACTGATGGGGTGCACTACAAACGTTCGGTGCCGGTGTGCGGCTGCCACTGTGACCAAAAGGGCCACCCGACGGTGCTGCTGCTCGGAAAGAGCGGTAGCATCAGCCTCCTGCCTCACGGTTCTCTCTGAGAGGTGGGTTCCCGCGCTCAATAGGCTTTTTCTGGGCTCGGGGGTACCAGCAGCAGCGCCCATTCCGCGCCACAGGTGCCCCCACACTCGATGGAAGGCTTACACGTGCGAGGCCATGGACCAGCAACCATTGACAGTTGAAGGTCCATGTGGTTCCCCGAAAGTAATCAGATGGCGCTGGTTTCATTCCTTGCATCAGAATCGCAATCGGGAGAGCTCTTGGGTCTGGAGAGCTCATCCAAAAACGGCGTCATTTGACGCCCTGGGCTCCAACTGATGCCAATGGTAGAATAGAAACTAGGAAGGTGCTATCCATTCTTGGAACTATATTCAATGCCACTGGGAAGTTGACAAGTGTTACCTCCACGCTTCTGTGCTCAGCCTTGTCGTGGCGGTGTAAAAGAAGGCATCACCGACCAGCCGTTCTCGACGCGGTCACCACCAATGACAAGCCAGTGCTCTTTGTGTTCTGCAACTGGCCGTCGCTTGGTGCTCGTTTTTATCGATCCCCCCAGTTCGGGGACACGTCGCCCGTTCTACGTAGATACCCGCCGATTCACGAAGAGCTACACAGGAAAGTATTACGCCATTTTCTTGGTCATATAGCTCCCTGCGGCCAAGTTAGTTGTCCCGGTTGTGCAGAGGGACTCTCTTCTTTTAGTGTGCCTGCTTTTGCTCCGTTTCTAACGCGATCACTCATTTTCTGATTCCTTCTTTGGCTCAACATTCTTTGACTGACTAATGGCAGACACGAGTGATCTGTTGGCCGCTGCACAAATGGCCCCCACTTTACACACTTCCGGCCGGGAGGCGCGGCCGAAAGTGCAGCTTAGCACAGCGTCGAGACCTCCCCCCTAACCAACAGATGGCACGAACTCTCCTCCTGGCCCTCCCCCTGATCCTGGGGGTCCTCCCTCTCCTTTTGGTCCCCTCGCCCTCCCCCGCCTCGTACCACTCCTTCAGATTCCCCCGCCCCCCCTCGTCGTCGTGCCGTAGGCGGAACTTTCGCCCGCCGGCTGACGCATGGCCAGGGAGGGATGTTATTTGGCGCTGACCGACCTGCGGCGGCGCCCGAGCCGTTCATCCTCACGATAAAAACGTTCAAGGACGACCGCTTGGAGCTGTCCAGCTCCCAACGGCGGCGAATGCGACCGTGCGTGGCTCTCACAATCGACAGACTCCTTCGTTATTCCAAGCAGTTTTTTCTCTCACCGAGACGAACAGCTGAAAGCCGTGCCTCGCGGCATGCGATTCGGCCAGGGGTGCATGTGGCATATGCTCGCATTGTCTTCAGCATCGACGGCCGCGAAAGCGACGCTAACGCGCGGTTGATGGAGGCGACAACGGAGCGGGCCAGTAAAGTGGGGACGGAGGGGGCGGGAACGGAGGAAGTGGGAGCGAGAGCGCAGGGGGGAGGGGGTAGCGGCGCTGGAAGCGGGGGCGGCGGGGAGGCGCCTCTTCCAGCGACATTGACGAAGCCTCGCAGCAGGAGATGCGCCCACAGGTGCTCGCGCAGCGGCTGCACCCACTTTTTAGCGTGGTCATTGGACAGATAAAAAAAGCAGCCTGCGACACGGAACGAGGGAACAAAGGAATAATACCACCATCTAAGGCTATCAACTTCGCGATGTGAAAGATCTGAAAGGCACTTCCTGAGACCCAAGAATGAAGACGAGGACTCTCCGCTGAGAAAGCTCGTGAGCCAGTCCAAGTCTGCCGGAATGCGGCGTACCTGCGGTTGTGACTTCGGTCCAGTTCTTCTGTGCCTGGATCAGCGAACGCGGTCTCAAGGCGGTTCTGTTCCTGAAGGGCAGACACACAGTGCCGTGTGAGACATTCCCAACTGGATTTTGTGACCTGAGGAAAAAACATCGAGTACTCCTCAGCGGACGATCACAAAGAACGTTCAAGGACAGTTCGCAGAACTGCTCGTCCAGATATCCTTGGAACTGTTCCAGAAACGAATGCAAGAAATTCTTCGTCTTTCCCTAGGAGAGCTTCACACTGACTTGGTTCACAATCTCAGGACATTCTGAGAACTGCAATTTGGACGAGAACATGAAGCCGGTGGCATGTGTCTGCATGTCTGTCATTGCAGCTGATCACCCATACGCGAGCAAGTTTGATCTGTCTGGAGGTCGCTTGAAGACTTTTCTGGTCCACTGGGACCACACCAGCTTTGTTGCAGGATACCGCGCTGCGTCCGATGCATGCACCGCATTCACAAACCAGTTCTCAGTCGGGGGGCGCGTGAAGGATCCCTTCCGCCCCTCTTGGGATTCGGCCACTTTCCCCAAGTGTGAACGGTCTTGATAAAGAGAGGTACGCACTATTCCAGTTGCCTCTCTCAGGCGCCTTGCACAAGGTAGCTAATGCTTCCATTCTTGTTGGGCTCCAACACTAACAATGTCCCAATTCCAAAGACAGGTCGATTCTTCGGCAACGATCAGCATGTCTGAGTTCTACGGTCATCTTCTCATGCGGGTTGGTCCAGAAACACTGGCGCAGCCTAGTGGGTTTCTCTCAGGTTCAGAATCAGCATAAAATGCATCCCACCCGTCCAACTCGTCCGGGGTTCGAGTTTCAAGCTTCGAAAAGATCCAATGTGCAGAGAGCACCCCCGATGGAAGTGTGTCATTTCAGAATCCAGACTTTCAGGATGCCCAATGAAATTATCTGTTCGTCCCCCAGACACTTTCAGGACCATTCCCCGAACAGTCCTGAGGATGTTTCACTGAACTTTCCCAAAGTTCTGACGGTCAGAGCTACAAAATTCATGCAAGAGCAGAAATATTGGGACGCTTTGAACGTTAATCTCTGGGTGTGCCTTGGAAGAGGTTGAGGACAGCTCGCAAATTGATCAGTGAGAACTGATCCTCGCCACTGGTAAACAGGTTCCTCGATCATCAGCCCACTGTGCCAGGATAGCTCGTTTGTCCATTTGAGGTCCTGCCTTCGGCCGATTCTCAGAGGACGACGACAGAAATCGACAGTTCACGCTTCAACGGATTGTCTTCAGGACGTCTGGACAAGACGTGGTGCAGGGTAATCCTCCTGCTCTTCAGCCGCAATGTTTCGTGGAGCCAAAACGGGGACCATTCGGCCGGCGCCCTGTACACCATTCGAAACATCTTGACAAAAAGCCGCCCTTCCCAATCCGCACGCCGCATGTACCCGACACGCGCTTTACTAGTATCTTAAATGTTGGTCACCCAGGGCAGGAACCAGGTAGCGAAGCTTTGATTTTTGGTGACAACAGAGACACGCATTTTTGCACGAAGTCACCAGTCAGCAGTGCGCATTTTTACACATCTGTAAATGGTGCTCTACCCTCTTCAGCATCGATATGAATGCCGCCTTAAAGTATGCCGTGTGCCTTTCACTGCCATAGCATCCAGCGATTGATGGAATGATCCACCATTCAGGATGATACCGACGCCTCCGTCGCTGAGGAAGATGTGCATCTTCCATGTCATGCCGCGTCGCCGCCTTCCTCCGCGAGCGCAATGATGGTCACGCGTTCTGGGCTGGGCATGCGCTCCTGTTTGGTGTCGGACACAAAGAAAGCACTCGCTGCCTGTGCAGCATAGCACTTTCCCGGCTCAAGTGGGAATCAGCCGGACCGTGTCCGCACTTTGACCGGAGCGCCACCCCCCACGAGCTGGAAACCAGCGCAGAGCAGTGCAAGTCAGTTTGCATTTTGTCCATTTGTTTCCCGTCACACGAGCAACCTGCTTCACGAATTCTACACATGTGGCTGGGGTGACGGAGAAACATTGACATATCATGTGATAATATTTAGCATAAGTATTGTTCATTGCGGGAGTCTCTCTTTTTGATGCTGTCATAGAATTTCTGGATTCATAACTGTATTAGCGACCAGTTCCACGAAGGCATTTGAAAACGCTCTCGGGGGATTCTGTAATCGCTTGCATGTGTGATCCCTCTGGGCCACTGCGATCGTGAGCCATTGAATTCTGAAATGTGGATAAGCTTGATTGGGCGTACAAGTGGGATCATCCAATACTATGGCCTAGAGGGTGGCCATAAAACCAATCAGGGCCATGGATTTCATCCAACGTGGCTGCCTGAGCGTTGGGAACTTGAACGGATCCCCACCAAAAGATTCGCTAAAAAATACCCTTCAGCAGGCCACCGCAAGATCTTCCTGCGACAGCAAGCTGCGTTTGGGCCAGCCAGGTGAAAAAGTTTCGCTGAACGCAGAGTGGGTGGGAAACTCTGCACTGTGGTTGGGTCGCAACTGGATGGAAAGTTGCCGACTTTCTTCTATCTATTTTCGGCTGCTGTCGTCAGCCGGACTCTTAGGGTCCGCTCTGCGGATGTTCATCATTTCTCTTGCAGTGTGAAGCCTTCCGCAGGAGGATTTCTCAGTGGTTGCAGAGGTACACTCCTCAAAAACGGGCTTGCGTGCGAGTCCCCTTTCAGCCCTATGGGGAAACGAACAAGAGAAAACCCGGATTGCTGTCCCAGGAACAGTTGCGCTGGGCATGGAACGGCACCCGGATGAAACGAGGATCGATTAGACTTTGATTGGCTCACAATCGCCCTCACAAACAGCCGACAGAAATGGGACGCGGTGTCGTTATCTGGGACATTACAGTTGTTCCGAGGCGTCGGGCTTGGTACGGGCGCATGATACTGCTATTTTTCTGTTCGCGCTGCTTTTTATTGTTCTTCCTACCCATCACTCCAGTTGGTTCAGAAACTTCAGCTGCTGCTGGGCCAGCTGCTGCTCCTCCGTCGCCTGCGCGGGGGGTGCGTCGCCATCGCCTGCGTTGGTCCCGGTGCCGTCGGCCGTCGCAGTGCTTGCCGCACCGGCATCCGCCACGGCTACCACACGCCGCCGGCGCGGCTGCCGTGGTCGATGGTCTGATAATGTGCGCGACAGCAAAGCGCAAGCACCCCATCCCATCTCGCACACCGCCAGTCGCGGCTCGCACTACTCCAGGAAGACTACCGCCTGTCGAAGCTTGTCCTCGTCGTGCTCGCAAAACGGGGCTGTACTTCCCAGGATGTGCTTGATGGCGAAGCTAATGCTCCGCCTGATGCGTTTGGGGCCGTGTTCTGATATTCCCAGGTCGCCGTCGTTGAAAACAGTAATCTTGGCGATGGTCGCCTTCGGGGGAGGTACCGGCCGGTCTGCATCTAGAACTAGGCCGTCTCGCCCGCTGGTGCGTCGTCGAGCACTCGGTCGGATATCGCGACCAGCTGCAGAAGGTCGACGAGGGGATGGGACGGGCGGGGGTGCATGAGGAAGAGGCGCGAGAGGGGGTGCATGAGGAAGAGGCGTGGGAGGGGGAGGAAGCGAGG
>ENA-ORXC01001736-ORXC01001736.1-marine-metagenome-genome-assembly--contig:-NODE-1736-length-12517-cov-20.403617_pt1 | contig 12517 bp, 21 predicted proteins | sample MGYA00237865_ERZ511478 | MGnify/ENA metagenome assembly ERZ511478 | reverse complement strand
GCGCTACCTTTGCGGCACAACACGTCTGGGGGTGGCGTACGGTAGCAGCGAGCCGCTGCAGGGGTACGTCGACGCTGACTGGGCGGGCGACGTTGACGGCCGTCGGTCTACCACGGGCTTCATCTTCACCGTCAACGGTGGTCCCGTTGCGTGGGCGAGCAAGCGGCAGTCGACTGTGGCAACTTCCACCGCCGAGGCCGAGTACGTGGCGGCCGCCATGGCTACGAAGGAGGCCCTGTGGCTCCGCAAGCTGCTGGGGGTGCTTGGCGTCGATGGCCAGGCCGTGCCGATGGGGGAGGACAACCAGTCGTGCCTTGCACTGATCAACAACCCCGAGGCGACGGGCCGCACCAAGCACGTGGACGTCGCCTACCACATGGTGCGTGACTACCAGATGCGCGGGGACGTAGCTTTCTACTTTCTCCCCAGCGCGGAAATGCCCGCCGACGGACTCACCAAGCCTCTACCGTCGCCCGCCTTCACGGCGTTCCGCGACGCGATCGGCGTCGGCCCCGACTTGGGCGGCGCCGACATGGCGCAGTGGTAGCGGCCCGAGCGCGGCAGGCCCGAGTTGCCGTAGTCGGTTTTGCGTCGTGGCGGATGCGACCTTTCATCGCGGTACTACTACGGGCTCGGTCGGGTCGGGGCGATTTTGCCTAAGTCGGATCAAGAAAACCGACCTTCCATCGCGGTACTACTATAGTCTCGGTCGAGTCGGGGCGATTTTGCCTAAGTCAGATGAAGAAGACCGACCTTCCATCGCGGTACTACTATGGCCGCGGCCGGGTCGGATCGGGTCGGCGGCGTCACAAATCGGATTGGTCATCACAACATCTGATGTGACGCATGCAATTGGGGGGAGTGTTGAGCATTGCTCAGCAATTAGGGCTTCCATTGTCATGGACAGCTTGATGGGGATGCAGTCCCGCGATCAGGGCACGGGCTACTCGGCGCGAGGCATCTGCCACGGTGCTGGTGAGGGCTCAGGGCCGGGTGGCCTCTTGGGGGACTCTTCTCCTGTGGGCGGTCGCGAGCGCGTGTCCACGAAAGTGCGTGGCACGGAGAGCGACGGAGGAGGGGACGGAAGAGAATTCCCGTTCCCCCCTCCTTTTACGACCGACATGAGAGGTCGAGACGGAGGCTCCCCCGGAGTTGCGGAGCTTCCTGGGGGTCGGGAACAAACAGTCCCGACCCAATCACAGGGGCCGTATGACTGTCAGGACCGGCGGGATAGGCCCGTGGGTTTACCCGATACACACACGCAGGTCAGTGGCGTTGGGGCTCCGAGAGGGGCCCAAGAGAATGTTGCTTTCTAGGAGCCCCTATGAGACTCGTGGGAAGCTTTTAGCATCCCGTTATATGAACGGCTCTTCTTCTTAGAGACAGCCCTCGGGGCCTCCCGACGGTCAAAGAGCCGTCGTCGACGACTGAGCTCCTCCTCTTCGAATGGCGAGTACTCCGGCGGCGCCAAGGGTCTTCTTGTCCCCCGACGTGCAGTAGCACGCGTCCTGCGGCGCGAGCTAGAAGGAAACACTCTTCGTCGGCTCCCCGAGAAGATCATCCGAGTGGATGATCGCGAAGCAGGGATTACGGACTTCGTATCGCACGCATTGTGAAGTGCGGATGTCTGGTATGACCGGACGATGGCAGGTGGCCTACGCCTTCTTCGTAGGGACGTCTCGGCCGCCTGTGGTCCACACGCGGAGTGGGATGGGACGCCAGCCTTAGGCGTCTTCGAGTTTTTGCACCGCTTCGTGAACGCGCGTAAGGACAGTGATGTGTCAGAGGGCTGAGCCATCTTCCTTCTCCCGGAGTGCACCGAAGGCGACCTCAAACGGGTGCTGTGTACGATCATGATGTCCCTCCAGTCGGGACGGAGTGCAGAGGTCAGTTACGATATGGAACTGGTCAACTGGCCTCTCCGCAAATATGCGGACGGGCAGGCGCTAAGCGACCAGGACGTTCTATTCCAGTAGCCGAGAAGGATGAGCGCCTCACGGCGTTCAAATGCCACTCGGGCGCGTGCCAGTGCATGTGCCTCGGCTTTGGGTTGTGAAATGCCTCCGCAACCTTTCAGAGAGCTATGGATATGATACTAGCCGGGTTCAAGTGGCAGATATGCTTCATACATCTAGACGACGCTTTCGTCTTCTCACGTTCCGCAGAGGAACACTTACAGCACCTCTATGAGGTGTTGAAACTCCCAGGAAAGGCAGAAGTCACCTTGAAGGCGGCTTTGTGCCATTTGTTCCAAGAAGATGTGGAGTACGTCGGTCATGTTATCAGACCGTGACGAGTACATGTCCTATAGAAGAAGTTCCGGGCACTAATGGGCCTCCGTTATCCGGAGACCCAAACGCAGATGAACATCTCCCTGGCAATGTGCGGCGTGTATCGGCGCTTCGCGGAAGACATCTCCAAGATAGCGAAGCCTCTGACGGACATGAAAACAACGAAGTTCCCTATGAGAATAGCCTCTCCTATGGAGAAGGAGACGAACGATTTCGAGCAGCTGAGGGGACGGCTTTTACCTGCCCCCATCCTCGCTCTCTCAGAGAGGGACGGGCACTATATGGTATATGTAAACGCCTGCTATGAACAGCTGGGTAGGTGCTTACAGCAACAGCAACCTGAGGGGAATATCGCCCCATCGGCTACTACAGCCGTGCTCTTTTCTCTGCGGAGAAGAACTACTTCGCCACCGAGATGGAGGCGCTCGGCGTCGTCTGTGCGGTGACCTACTTGAGCTCACACTTCGAGGGGGCAGAGGTCTTGGTCCGGTCTGCTCACTGGGACGTACTATCGGTACTCACCGGCATGAGTCCGATCGTGCGGATAAACCGCTCGCGACTCCGATTATCGGAGTACACTTGTGAGATACGGCATGAGCCAGTTAAGGACCACAAGGTCGCAGACGCGTAATCGCGTCTTCCCACAGGGAGACTCGACTCTACTCGCTTGGACGACGATATCCCCGTCTTCGACATCAAGACCAGGGGCTTAGGAATCAGGCATTGTTTGTTGCATCAAGCAATATTCCACATGCCCCTTCATGCACTCTGAATTGAGTATTTCACAAAGTCATCTATCCGAATTTGGATGTTGCTGGGCCAGACAGAGAAAGGATCAATATTATAATCGGATACTCCTTTAGTGCGATTTCAGATATAGTTCGGAGAGACATATTGAATATATTCTCTTGGATGATGGATCTGGACGCATGGTGAAATTTTCGAAAGAAGACATCTCACCAGGTACAGCCTCACATGTGCGGGAAACAGACTCTTCTATTCACAAGCATTGTTTGCGATGAACCGCCGTCAAGAACCATCTGGTTGTTGGAATTGACTTCGATGATGCAGCCGTCCTCGTCAGTAGGGAACGATGGAACTATCGTGTACTCACCGGGGGGCGCCCTTTCTGGTCCGCGCGCGGGCCGTTGACAGCAAGGCAAGCCGGATAAGACGCGGGACAGAACCGTTCCGACATTTTCCGGCAAGATCGCCGCTTGGCATTGTCTAATGTTGGCAGCTCAACCAGTCGGGAAGGCATCCCCACGCGCCAGCAATGCGGCGCAGAATCTGAGAGCTGGACCAAACAAGTTCGTAAATCGATGCAGATTGTATTATATACTGTCTTTGGAAAGTCATTAGGGCTCAGTATATCCGGCGGTAGATGAACAGAGTACGATAAGGGTACGCGGCTGCGGCATCGATTATGGACTATTACGAGTATAATGTGCCGATATGTCTGTCTCTACTTTATCCACCTCAGGCCCTGATCAAGACCCGGGTGAGTGACTCCCTGAAGGCCGCCTCGCAGGCCGAAGCCCCAATAGGGGCGCTCTCGGCCCGAGAGATAATCCTCGGCAAAGCCAAGCAAGCGCTTTGTCAAGAACGGCTGGAAGAACTGGATTTTCTTTCGCCTCCCGACCCCATGTGAAGTCGTCAAGCCTTTGTCTTTCGAGAAAAGCATGGGCTCACATGCCGACTCTCGGTACATGAGAGGGATAACCAAGTGGTTAACCAAGAGGCGCTTAAACAGCGCCTCCTACGGTACCAACACCAGTCGGTGCTGCCCGGGCACCCCGGCTCTCGGAGGATGTATGAAACCTTCCGCCGGTGAGTTTACTGGCCTTCGATGGTCTTAGAAATTTAAGAGGCTGTGGAGCAAGGCCCCGCGTGCACTAAGAACCACCTCTCAGAAAGGAGGCGTACGTCTATGAAGCTGTTCCATGCTCTCGAGCCCTTTTCGGGGCGCGCAATGGATCTTCTAGGCCCATTGAGCTCCACTGCGGGTGCTCACAAGCACGTGCTGGTCATCTGTGCTAAGTTTACTAAGCTGAAGCGAGCCATCCCGTTACGGGATGCGACAGCGCTAACGGTATCTTCAGCATTCATTGACACTTGGGTGGCTGCCTATGGCATCCCCGACTCTTTTCGTTCGGACAACGGGCTCCAGTTTACCTCGGTATATTACCAGGGCATCCTGAGGTCCTTAGGTATTGTCTCGAACTATACATCTCCGTACGACCCGCAGGCCAACGGGCAGGTGGAGCGATATAACGGCACCTTGGTGCGGAAACTCCGGTGCTATGTCGCGGGTCACCATACCGACTGGGACAGGCATCTGTGACTCTTTACTACTGAGCAAAATACGCTGGTTCAAGCGAGCACCGGGGAAATTTCTTTTTCCTTCGTGAGACCCAGAAGGCTCCAGAGTATTGGCATGGAGCGAGTTCCTCGCCTTAGATAAGCCAAGGATTGAACGGAGGACGCTTCTACTGAGGCGGAACAGCATGTTGAGGCTCTTAAAGCCCTCATTTTGGCAGTTCTTGGGCAGCTGGGCACTGCCCAGTCCAACGATAAGAAGTCGTTCGACGCTCTCACTGCGGAAAAGAACAACGCGGTCAACGCCGGGGACTGGGTATAACTCAATTCGCATTCTTGTTTTTTTAATGAGCTCGAGTTCAAGACCCAAGGACTCTATATGGCACGACAAACCGATCGGCATCGGTTTCTGGCGGAGAGCCCTGGGGGTCTTCGCAGAGAAAGCAGAGACCATGCCACTGGTGCCCCCGCAAACCCGGTCCGGGATGCCAAGTGGACCCGTGACCTGACGGCACAAGGCCTCTGTAAATCGGGCGACCAAACTAAGAATGGTCCTGAATTTGTATTTTAACGAATCCTTAACCAAGGTTGTGATGATGAAGGACAATTGAAGGTCCTGGACAAATGCTTCGGGCTGCCGCAGAAGAGAGCCTTGTGGCAATTTGCCTCTTCCCTCCCTAGGGAAGCAATTAGTATCTATTGCATACGCTAGCGTGTCAAACGCCCCCCGCCTTGACGCGGGAAGGTGTTTTCTATTCTCACGAAGTCGGAAGACGAGCCTTTGAGGCCTTTGTGACTCCTAGTCACATGCAAAGAAAAGAACGCAGGAAAAGAGCCTCAGCCTTCTATTACCTACGGGGCCCGAGACCAGTCTGCACACTGATGGACGGCGCACACCCCCTCAGGGGGGGCGATAGGAGGCGGCAAACAAAACAGAGAGGGGACGATGAGCACACACTGTGACCCTAGGGTGACCAAGTCACCAACCCCTGGAACAGGTACCATAGCCAGAGCTATAGCCCTGGCTGAGTTCCTCCTCCGTTGCATAGTACCAGGGGCGCGAGAAAGACGGCGAATTCGAGGAGGGGCCCGAGGCCACCCCGTAAAGGGGCTGAGCCGTGGATTTAGAGCCCGCCCCATAATGGGGCGGGAATGATTAAGGCGGAACTTGCGGCTTCGCCGCTGTAGGGGCCACTGAGGGCGGGGCCGCCGGGCCGGCCAAGTGCCGGAGAGACTAAGCGTTCAAGACCGTCTTGGTTTCGGCCACTGAAGCGCCATACTACTCCATCAGAAGACAGAGGAGCATCTCGGCTGTATTCAAATGGTACAGCAGATCGGAGTCTCCGTCACGCGCGGGGCGTGACGCGATGGAGGCCATTTCGTTGCGCAGCCGCACTAAAGTTCGGCTCAACGCCATTAGGAGCGTGCTGTCCGCGCCATTCGTGAGAATGGACGCGAGCTCCGCTCGGGAGCGCCCCAAGCCCGACCATATCGCGACGGTCACGGGACGGGGGGACCCGAACTGGGCCAACCCCTCCCAAGTGAAGAGATGAAGGGATGCCAGGGGCGGAACCGCGTGTCCCCAATTACAGCAGACACTACCACTGCCTCCCCCACGGAGGTAAGTCACACGGGTACGACTATACCGACCTGCCCCTCCGGGTGTGTAGATCGGGCGCGAAACATGGCCTCAAAGGGGAGGCGTGGAGGCAAAAGGAGCCGGAGCCGTCACGGCCGGGGCCGACCGGGGCTCAGGAGCCACCACGAGGCCAACACCGGCCGACCCAGCGTCGGCCAAGTCCCGACTCAAGGGTTGGACGCGGTGTAGATGCTTGACGTCACGCCCATAGGGGAGACAGGGGTCTCCAAGACTCTCCGAGAGGACGAAGCTCCCCACATCGTCTGAAGACTTGGCACAACGAAACATCCCCCGGGGTCCTCCTGTTTACTGTCGCGAAAGGGCCGTTTCCCGCTCCTCGATAAGTCGGAAGAGCTCCATAACGGCCTCAAGAAGAGGCTGGACCTAAGAGTCTGCCGAGCACAAGAACTCGGTCTTCAGGTCGGTAGAAGCCGACCGTAGAGCCAGAGGCAGACGCTAGGGGTGTCCAAGGTGGCGAATGCTTCCAAGGAAACCATCCGCCACCTCGACGGCCCAAAGGGACGCCTACATCAGGTGATATAGACGTCCAAGGGCTTCCCCCATGAGTTGACGACCCTGAAGGCCCACCTTTTGAGGCACCCGCGCGGCCATGCCACGGGGAACCTCGACCAGCTCCCACAACACTGGTGTGGTGGAGTACAGGCCCTTGCGACGTACCACAGTTACTTCGCTCAGCTCACGCTGCTCGTACAGCGTGAGTACGCCAAATGGAGATGCGAACAGTCCACTCCCCCGTGGTCCCCGGCGCAAAAAATGCCGCAGGGCTCCTCCCTCAACTTAGGGGAGGACCCCGGGTAGTACTCCCATAAGATTTGGGGCTTGTCCCCCATCCCGGAAGGGAGTTCGCGTACCGCCTAGTGCTTAAGTGTCGCATAAAACTCCGTGTCATCCCAGCCCACAGAATCAGATAGGGACACCTGCCCAGCTGCGGGAACCCACCGGCACACCATTGCTCTACTCTCGCCCGGGGACACGGTCACCTAGTTAAATACCCGAGGGCGCAAAAAGGAAGGAAGGAGGTGAGAACGCAGTTATGTTCTTTGTGGGGAGGCCGGGCCACGGGTACCCCGCTGTGCCCTCAAGGTACCCGAGCCAGCAGGCCCGAATGGCCCCCAATCCCACACATTCGCCCCCGCATGGGGAGATCTGGGGATCCAAACCAGTGGACCCCCCTACTGGAACAGAGATATTTCAAGCAATTGACATGCAAATGCAAACGACCCACAATCAATCAAGATCCCAACCAGCAAGGATAGCGCCACCAGTCAGAACCGGGGAATGACACGTCGTCTGCGTCGCCCGGCGCCATGTCGACCTCTCGGCCAGAAACGGGGAATGGACAGTGGACGCGTTATGCGACCTAGCTCTCTTCTCAGCGTGGACCTTCCCGGGCCAGCACAGGCGGTTCCCCAACCGGCGCCTTATCACGACCCTTCGGTGTCCCGTGGGTCTCGTGGGGTGGAGTGGGTGCCCGAATCACGCCCGTCTCGGTCTCGGGGCCGACCGGTTCCCCGCACATGCGATGACACTGGGGGGTGGAGGGTAGCCGCGCATGGGTGGGCTGGTTGTCCTGAGTAAGAGCGAGGAGGAGGGTGCGCGCCCCGGGGAGGGAGAGTCCGAACGTGAGTCCCCCTTCCCTCCTGGTCTTGTTCAACTGGTGCGCACCTTATTCCCGTGAGGCCCATCACCAGGCCCACCATCCCCAGTTCCCACATTTTCCCCTTGAGGAGTTCCGGAGTTGGCGGGGGCCGCTGGCAAAAGGTTAAGGCGACTCGGTCCACGGCCAAGGACAAGGTCAAGGCATCCCGGACCAAGGCCGAGATGTCGTCGTCGGGGTCCGAGGGTGAGGGGCCGGCGTCGGTCGACAACTCTGGGGTTCATGATGCCCCCCCCAGCACCAGCTCGGCGCCTGTTGGTGGGGTGATCCAGGGCGTGGCCCTACCCGCGTCGCAGGTGGGCGACGCGCCACCGCCAATTCTCCTCGTACTCCTGGTCTCACCCTTGGGACTGAACGAGTGCCTTGTGACCCGGGCAGCGCTTGTGCGACCCGTCCTGCCGGTCTTCACGACTTCTGAATCCGGGATCCCGCCGTTCCCTACGACTCCATCATTTCGGCGCCGGTCAACCGCGCTGGTCTGGACTGAGGCTAGGTGTCCGCGGTCGGTGCCGTTTGTCTTAGGTGGCGTGAGCGCGCGCTGCGTTGGCCGGGGAAGCTCCAGGCCCCTGCGCGAGGGATGAGCTATGAAACGTAGTCCTTAAATAAATGAGTGTTTGCTGTCTCTTGGCTGTCCTATAACGCCTCCTGAGCGTCCCGACCCGGCTCCGTCTTCTCTGGGTCCTCCGGGAGAAGGCACTTGCGGCGACAGTACGGGTACACCGCTGGAACCGGCAGGCGCCCGGAGTGTTTCCAAGTGTCTTCGTCATGTCTATTCCCAAACCAGCGGACCGGCAAGCAGAGGACCCCGTGCTAGTCCCAGGTGTTGTCCACCAACCTCTCGACACCTAACTCGGACCCACCAGGTGACACCGCGTCTGGGATTGCCGCTTGGGGCTGCTTGCGTCGGTTAGCGGGGTCCAACGGTCCAGCTCGCGCCACATGGTCTCCGCTAACCCGATACGGCAGCCCCTCTTGGTCGGTCAGGTAGGTTGTCCCGTCGGTCTCCAGCACCTCGTACTGTCTGGTTACCTTCGGGGCGAGCTTGTGCTTCCGGGTGTGGTGGCGCAAGTACACCCAGTCACCACTGGACACCGACACTCAGCGCGGGCGGACGTTCTTTTCAAATTCTTTCTTTTTCCGTGCTTGAGGTTGGAGATCGAGTCCCGTTCTCGGAGGAGCAAGGCCTGGAGCGTCTCCAGAAACGCGTCCTTGGCCACAGACACAGACCTTCTCGGGTCTGACGTCATGCCGTCCGGCATTCTTTCCAGGGAGAAAAGGCTCAGGCGCCGCTGGGTCACCAACTCCATAAGGGCCACGCCCGCTGTCCGGTGTGGCCTCGACTTGTACGCCAGCGCCAACACGGAGACAAGCTCGTCCCAGCTGTCCTGTTGGTCCCTAATATAGTGCATGAGCATGTCCACGAGCGTTTTGTTAAAGCGCTTGACCAGGACATTGGTCTGGGGGTAGTACATGGACATGTACAGGTTTGGGATGCCGATGACGTGCACACACCTCGGAAAATCAGGGAGGTGAATTGGGGTACGATGTCCTTCATAACGGTGTCCGGGGGCCTGTACACGGAAATACAATCCCGGCAGAACGCCAATGAGACGTCCGTGGCGGTGATTCCAGATACGGGGACGGCTCGTACCAGCTTCGAGAACCGGTCGAAGATGTTCAGGCGGAACACATTCCCTGTCCTGGTCTCTGTCAGTGGTCCGAGGAGGTCCATGGACATGCTCGCGAAAGAACCCGTCACCGGAAACAATATGAGAACTGCCGTGCGTCGCCTTGATGCGAGACTGCTCCGCGCACACGACGTACAGCTGGCCATGCAGCCGAACACAACCGCGGACATGGAATCCCAGTAATAATGGCGCCGAATGGAGGCATCCATTCGGTTGACTCCGAGAGGAACCGCGCGCACCACGTCATGTTCCAACCGCAGGAGGTCCTGACGCAGCACGAGCGGGACGTACACTTGGACAGCCCCGTCTAGGGGCGCGTCGGGCACAAGACGCCCCTGCTTTGTCTGCGAAACTCGCGAGTGCTCTTTCTGGTCCATAATATCCCGTAGATCTTGGCACTGCTGGTTCTCGGTCTGCGCAGCTAGCACGCACGCAAGCGCGACCGGCTGTTCCTTGTCCAGCGCTCCGTAGAACGGCGCTACCCAGCCACAAGAAGAGCCTTCCAGAGCAAGGAAGGGATTGTCTTCCGGGATGACGGACCGATCCGGGTCCAGCTTCGGGAGACGAGACATGGCGTCGGCACAATGGTGCTCCCTTCCCGGTCTGGTGCACGCCTTGTACAAGAACACCGACAACCGGAGGCGCCAGCTAGCGACCCGTCCTTGTGCCCTGTGTATGCTCAGCAGCCAGCGTATACTGGAATGGTCCGTCCAGATCAGAAAAGCTTGTCCATCTAGTTAGGGGTGCCGAGGAGAACAGGCCCAGACCACGGCTAGGCATTCGAGGTCGTTCGCAGTGTATTTTTTCTCCACCGGGATGAGGCCCCGGATGTAGTAGCCGACCGGGAGGATGCTCTTGTCCGGTTGTTGTTGCAGGGGGGTACGGACGACTTGGACGGCGCAGGCGTCGGTATCCAGAATGAAGCGACGCTCCCGTCGGGGGAGCGCCCATTTCGGTATCAACGTCAAGCGCTCCTTGAGGTACTCGAAGGCCGCCAGCCGGGCGGCGTCCCGTGGAGGGAGCACGTTCGGGAGTTTCTTTCTGGTGAGGCTGGTTAGGGGCTTGGCAGTGTGCGCGTAATCCTAGATGAAACGCCGGTACACGCTTCACATGTCCAGGAAGCTCTTGAGCTCCGGCTGGTTGCGCGCGGGGGGCACTTGCGCCAGGCTCTTGATGCTCTTCTGGTTCACCAGCAGCTGGACTGGACGGACGACATGGCCCTGGAAATTAACTTCTTGCCGGAACGGGTGGCACTTGGAGGGCTTGAGCGACACACTAGCATTCTCCAGCAGGAGTAAGACTTCGCAGAGTTGCCGCATGTGAACGTCCACGGTCCGTGAGAACTCAATGACGTCGTCCAGGAACACCAGTAACATCTGCTACCGAAAACCGGACAGGATCGTCGGCAGCCGTGCCCACCTGCATCTGGATGTCATTTTCTGGATCTCACCGCATCTCGAGCGCTGTACACGACATCGGGACGGCTCTTGACGTGCTCCAAATAATATATGTTTGCATCTTGTCGTCATTTTCTAGTCCGTATATGTCTTTTCTCTGCTGCAATGCCCTCTGCCGCGAGCGGTCGATTCTAAGACTGAGAGCCTGAGGACTTGGCCGCCAACCGTACCTCAGGGCAGTCCACAATGATACCAAAGGCAAGGAAATGCGTGCAACCATCCGGCCATCCGCAACAACTGTGTCGGCTGGAGTTCTCCGATCCGGTTCGGAAATCATTTCAACTGCATCTCAAGCGTTAGGGTGGGTCCTCAATTCACCCCAGTGCGTCCAGTGGCCCAAGTGAGCGTCGCCATGCCTGTAAAAAAACACGAGGAACGTTTCCTGACCACGTGCTGGGGGGCTCAAGGAAGTGAACCGAGTCCGTGCAGGACTGATTGCAGATGATTTGTGGGACCTGTGGTCTAACAATCGCCAATCACGCAGGTGTGCCTCCTCGACGCCACCAGAGAGACCCACAGCGAGGACGGGAGTCCCTAATGCGACCGCGATTCTGGGTTGAACAGCTCTCACGGCCAAGACACTCCCGAACGACTTAGCCTGTGCGCGAGCCTCAGGAAGACGGCCTTTGAGGCGGTCTGAGGGCATTTCCATCCCACGCCTGGCAGTGATTCAGGCCTTTGGTGTGGCCAGGACCCGAAGAGCTTCCACTCGTGGAAGAGGTGTGACGGGTGAGATGTCATCCAATGTCATCCAATGCAGTTTAATGTCAGCAAAAACATGTAGATGCTAACAGAGGTCTCACGGCCAAGACACTCCCGAATGACTTAGGATGTGCGCGAGCCTGAGGAAAAGGGCCTCTGAGGCCGTCTGAGAGCATCTATATCACACGCTTGGCAGTGATACAGGCTCTGATTTCGGCGCCGTCAAGGGCGTCGCCGTCGGGACCCGCGTCGCCGCCGGGCGGCGCCGCCCCCCCCGACGGCGGCGGCGGAACGCCCCTCCAGCCGGAACCCCCCTCCAGCACGTACGTGTGCACGTGGAGGTGCGTGTCTGCAGGGCGCACGAACCGCGGCACCCCTCCCCGCCCCCCTTCCCCCCAGCCGCCCACCCCCCCAGGTCATTGTCGTCCGAAATGTCGCCCACGCGCACGGCGGCGACGTGCAGCGCCAGGTCCACCTCGGCGGCGGCCACGTCCAGCCGCCCCCTCCAGACGAGGGAGAGCTCCACGGCGGCAACGGCTGCGACGCGGGCGGCCACCTACCCTGAGGGGGCGGCCCTGCGGCGGGCCAGCCGCAGCCAAGGTGAACGACGAACCGCCCGGGGGGGGGGCGGGGGCGGGGGGGGGGAGGAGCCGCCGACGGTGCCGCCGCCGACGCCCATGGTGGGTTGAGGGGCCGGGGAGTAGGGGGGGTGTAGGGTAGCGCGCCGCCGAAACCGGAGGGAG
>ENA-ORXC01001735-ORXC01001735.1-marine-metagenome-genome-assembly--contig:-NODE-1735-length-12522-cov-55.892005_pt1 | contig 12522 bp, 6 predicted proteins | sample MGYA00237865_ERZ511478 | MGnify/ENA metagenome assembly ERZ511478 | reverse complement strand
ATCAAATTTATGTCTGAAGGCAGAAGTGAAGATTTTCAAAAACATTTCTGTGGTACTCACTTTTTTAATCCTGCACGTTATTTAAAACTTTTTGAAATCATTCCTGGTCCAAAAACAGATGCAGATGTATTGAGTTTCTTAAATGGCTACGGTGAAAAATTCTTAGGTAAAACTTCTGTTGTTGCTAAAGATACACCTGCATTTATAGGTAATAGAATAGGAATATTCAGTATTCAAAGTCTTTTCCATATGGTAAAAGATATGGATATGACCGTTGAAGAAGTAGATAAATTGACAGGTCCTGTTATTGGCAGACCAAAGTCAGCTACATTTAGAACTGTTGATGTTGTTGGGTTAGATACACTTGTGCACGTTGCAAATGGTATTTATGATAACTGTAAAGACGATGAGCGTCACGATTTATTTAAACTACCTGGTTTCATCAACACAATGATGGAAAATAAGTGGTTAGGAAGTAAAACGGGACAAGGTTTTTACAAGAAATCTAAAAATGATAAAGGTAAAACTGAAATATTAACGCTTGATTTAGAGACGATGGATTATCGTTCTAAAAAGAGTGCGAAATTTGCCACTTTAGAGTTAACAAAAACAATTGACAAAGTGGTTGATCGCTTTGCAGTTCTTTGTGGAGGAAAAGATAAAGCAGGTGAATTCTACCGTAAGAGTTTTGGACAGTTGTTCGCTTACGTATCCCATAGAATACCTGAAATAACAGATGAACTTTATAAGATAGACGATGCTATGAAAGCTGGTTTTGGTTGGGAACATGGTCCTTTCCAAATTTGGGATGCCGTTGGTCTAGATAAAGGTCTTGAATTTATCAAAGCTGAAGGGTTAGAAGCTGCAGCTTGGGTTCAAGAAATGAAATCTGCAGGTAAAGATTCTTTTTACTCCGTAAAAGAAGGAAGCACTTATTTTTATGATATTCCGAAAAAATCCATGGAAAAGATTCCTGGTCAAGATGCGTTTATCATACTAGATAACATTAGAAAATCAAAAGAGGTATTTAAAAATGCTGGTGTTGTTGTTGAAGATTTAGGTGATGGCATTTTAAATGTAGAGTTCCAATCTAAAATGAATACAATTGGTGGTGATGTTTTAAATGGCCTGAACAAAGCCATAGACATGGCCGAAAAAGATTTTCAAGGTTTGGTTGTTGGTAACCAAGCTGCTAATTTCTCTGTAGGTGCAAATATTGGTATGATTTTCATGATGGCGGTTGAGCAAGAATATGATGAGCTTAACATGGCTATTAAATACTTTCAGGATACGATGATGCGTATGCGCTACTCCTCTATTCCTACTATCTCTGCTCCACATGGTATGGCATTAGGTGGTGGATGTGAAATTTCATTACATGCAGATAAGGTTGTTGCGGCAGCTGAGACGTATATGGGTCTTGTTGAATTTGGAGTTGGTGTTCTTCCTGGTGGAGGTGGTTCAAAGGAAATGGCTTTACGTGCTCAAGATACGTTCAAGAAAGGTGATGTGGAATTAAACGTATTGCAAGAGTACTTCTTAACCATTGGTATGGCTAAAGTATCTACTTCTGCTTACGAAGCTTTTGATTTAGGATTACTTCAAAAAGGTAAGGATATTGTAGTGGTCAACAAAGACCGACAAATTGCAACTGCAAAGGCGCATGCCATGTTAATGGCAGAATCTGGTTATACACAACCAGCAGCCCGAAACGATATCAAAGTATTGGGAAAACAAGCGTTGGGTATGTTCGTAGTTGGTACTGACTCTATGGAAGCCAGCCATTACATTAGTGAACATGACAAGAAAATCGCTAATAAACTTGCCTATGTTATGGCAGGTGGCGATTTATCAGAACCTACGCGAGTATCCGAGCAATATTTATTGGATATAGAGCGTGAAGCTTTCTTATCGTTATGTACCGAAAGAAAAACTTTGGAGCGTATTCAGCATATGTTGAAAACTGGTAAGCCGTTACGTAATTAGAAATACGTAGCTATCAACCTATGGTGATAAGCTAGAGGTCAATTATAAAACAACAATTAAATGCTAATAGCTAAAAGCTAATAGCCTAAAGCATAAAAAATGAAAACTGCATATATAGTAAAAGGATATAGAACTGCTGTTGGAAAAGCTCCAAAAGGTGTTTTCCGTTTTAAGCGTACAGATGAATTGGCTGCCGAAACCATCGAATATATGATGAAGGAATTGCCGCAATTCGACAAAAAACGTATCGATGATGTCATCGTAGGTAATGCAATGCCTGAAGGTTCTCAAGGTTTGAACATGGCAAGGTTAATTTCGTTAATGGGATTGGACATTGTAGATGTACCAGGTGTAACGGTAAATAGATTCTGCGCATCAGGTCTGGAGACTATTGGTGTTGCTGCTGCTAAAATTCAGGCTGGTATGGCCGATTGTATTATTGCTGGTGGCGCAGAAAGCATGAGTTCTGTTCCTATGACCGGTAACAAACCAGAACTAAACTATGACTTGGCAAAATCCGGTCATGAAGATTACTACTGGGGAATGGGTAATACTGCTGAAGCTGTAGCAAATGAGTACAAAGTTTCTCGAGAAGATCAAGATAATTTTGCTTACAATTCTCATATGAAAGCATTGAAAGCACAAGCAGAAGACCGTTTTCAGAGTCAGATAGCTCCTATTGAAGTTGAGGAAACTTATTTGGATGCTAATGGAAAGAAAGCACATCGTAAATATACAGTTACTAAAGATGAAGGACCTAGAAAAGGAACTTCGGTAGAGGTTCTAAATAAACTTCGTCCTGTGTTTGCCGCTGGTGGAAGCGTAACTGCCGGTAACTCATCTCAAATGAGTGATGGAGCAGCATTCGTTTTAATAATGAGCGAAGAAATGGTAAAAGAATTAAATATTGAGCCTATTGCTAGATTGGTTAATTATGCAGCTGCAGGTGTACCACCAAGAATTATGGGTATTGGACCTGTTGCCGCCATTCCAAAAGCATTGAAGCAAGCAGGATTAAAGCTAAATGATATTGATTTAATTGAATTGAACGAAGCATTCGCTTCACAGTCGTTAGCCGTAATGCGTGAATTGAATATAAATCAAGATATCGTAAACGTAAATGGTGGTGCTATTGCACTTGGTCATCCTTTAGGATGTACGGGAGCAAAGTTATCTGTTCAGTTATTTGATGAAATGCGTAAAAGAGATATGCAAGGCAAATACGGAATGGTTACTATGTGCGTAGGTACAGGTCAAGGAGCTGCAGGAATATTTGAATTTTTAAATTAACAATTTTACTAATTATTATTAGAGTGTTTACTGAATACTTTATTCTAATTACTTTATACTAAATACAATTAACAACATGAGTACAGATACAGCAAAAAAAGATATTCTTAGAGGAGGACAGTTCCTTGTAAAAGAAACCAATTGTGAAGATGTTTTCACACTTGAAGATTTGAACGAAGAGCAACGCATGATGCGTGAGAGTACCAAAGAATTTGTTGACAGAGAGCTTTGGGCACATTGGGAGCGTTTTGAAAATAAAGATTATGCTTTCACTGAAGAAACTATGCGTAAAGCTGGTGAGTTAGGACTATTGAGTGTTGCTGTACCAGAATCTTATGGTGGTATGGGAATGGGCTTTGTTTCTACTATGTTAGTATGTGATTACATCTCTGGAGCTACTGGTTCTTTCAGTACTGCTTTTGGTGCGCATACAGGTATCGGTACAATGCCAATAACCCTTTATGGATCTGAGGAGCAAAAACAAAAATATGTATCAAAATTAGCTTCTGGAGAATGGTTTGGCGCTTATTGCCTTACTGAGCCAGGTGCTGGTTCTGATGCAAATTCAGGAAAAACGAAAGCTGTACTTTCTGAAGATGGGAAATCTTACAGTATTTCAGGACAGAAAATGTGGATTTCAAACGCAGGTTTCTGTAACATGTTTATCGTATTTGCACGTATTGAAGACGATAAAAACATTACTGGTTTTATTGTTGAAAATGATCCTAGTAACGGAATTACTTTAGGTGACGAAGAAAAGAAATTAGGTATTCACTCCTCTTCTACTCGTCAAGTTTTCTTCAATGAAACAAAAGTTTCTGTAGAGAATATGCTTTCTACTAGAGGAAACGGATTTAAAATTGCAATGAACGCTTTAAATGTTGGTCGTATTAAATTAGCTGCTGCTTGTTTAGATGCACAACGAAGAGTTATTGGAGAGGCTACTAAATATGCTAACGAGCGTATTCAGTTCAAAACTCCTATCATGAATTTTGGCGCTATTAAATCTAAGATTGCTGACATGGCTACTAGTGTTTATGTTGATGAATCTGCGAGTTATAGAGCTGCAAAGAATATTGAAGATCGTATTGCTATTCGCGAAGCTGAAGGGAATACACACCAAGAAGCAGAATTAAAAGGTGTTGAAGAATATGCTATTGAATGTTCTATTCTAAAAGTAGCAGTTTCTGAAGATTGTCAAAATACTACAGATGAAGGAATCCAGATTTTCGGTGGTATGGGCTTTAGTGCCGATACGCCTATGGAATCTGCTTGGAGAGATTCTAGAATTGCACGTATTTATGAAGGTACCAACGAAATCAATAGAATGTTGGCTGTAGGTATGCTTGTTAAAAAAGCGATGAAAGGTCATGTTGATCTTTTGGGTCCTGCTACTGCTGTTGGTGAAGAGTTAATGGGTATTCCTTCTTTTGATACTCCTGATTTTTCAGAATTATTTGCTGAGGAAAAAGATATTCTAAAAAGATTAAAAAAGGTATTTTTAATGGTTGCCGGTTCTGCCGTTCAGAAATATGGACCAGAATTAGAAAAACACCAACAATTAATGTTGGCGGCATCTGATATTCTTATTGAGGTATATATGGCAGAATCTGCTTTATTACGTACAGAGAAAAATGCAAAACGTTTTGGCGAAGAAGCACAAGCTACACAAATAGCTATGTCTAGATTATATTTATTCAATGCAACTGAAACCATAATCAATAAAGGAAAAGAAGCTATTATTTCTTTTGCTGAAGGTGATGAGCAAAGAATGATGTTAATGGGACTTAAACGTTTTACGAAATATACAAACTACCCTAATGTAGTTGCCTTACGCACACAAATTGCCGATAAGGTTGCTGCAGACAACGGTTATACGTTTGACTAATTCAGATTACCTTTTGTTGTTTGGTAACTTGAATATTAAACCGTCCCAATTGGGGCGGTTTTTTGTTTGGTAAACATTGATATTGCAACTATTTTTAAAACATGAACAAGAAATTACTAGAGCAGGTTTATAACACTTCAGATTTTAATTCAAACGGGCATCAATTAATTGATCAACTGACTTCACATTTAGAGGATAAGCTACATACATCTTCCCGTAATGCTATTGATTGGAACAATCCTGAAAATGAACTTGAATTTTGGAGAGATTTTTTATCTAACGGAAATAGTGAGGATTTGTTCAAAGAAATCACCAATAGAACCACACATATTCACCACCCACATTATATTGGTCATCAAGTGAGTCCGCCTGCGCCAATCACAGCATTAACAAGTTTAATTAGTTCCCTATTGAATAATGGAACAGCTGTTTATGAAATGGGAATGTCTTCAAATGCAATTGAGCGAATTATTGTAGAGTTCATTTGCCAAAAAATTGGGTTTAATGATTTTTCAGGAGGATTTTTAACTTCTGGGGGAACCTTAGCGAACCTGACTGCATTATTGAGTGCTAGAAAAGCCATTACAAAGCAAGATATCTGGAGTGAAGGCAGTCAAAATCAACTGGGAATTATGGTGAGCGAAGAAGCGCATTACTGCGTTGATCGTGCCGCTAGAATCATGGGCTTAGGCGAAAAAGGTATTATTAAAGTTCCTGTTACAAAAAGCTTTAGCATGGATACCGATGTTCTAGAAACCAAACTTAAAGAAGCAATTGAAAATGGTATTGAAGTATTTGCCATTGTTGGTAGTGCACCTTCCACTGCAACTGGAATATTCGATAATCTTCAAATCATAGGTGAGTTTGCTAAAAAACATCATATCTGGTTCCATGTAGACGGTGCCCATGGTGGAGCGGGAATTTTTTCTAAAAAATATAAGTATACCCTTAAAGGTATAGAGCAAGCGGACTCAGTTGTAATTGACGGACATAAAATGATGATGATGCCGGCATTGACCACTGCCCTACTCTTTAAAAACGAGATTAACGCAAAAACTACTTTTAGTCAAAAAGCAGATTACCTATTATCTGACTCTGAACATGAAGATTGGTACAACTCTGGTAAACGCACGTTTGAATGTACCAAAAACATGATGGGTATACACTGGTTCACACTCTTAAAACTATACGGAGAAGAAGTCTTTGACGCTAATGTCACACATCTTTATGATATGGGTGCGCTATTTGCAAATTTAATTGAACAAGAGCCAAATTTTGAATTGGCACTGCAACCAATGTCCAACATAGTATGTTTTAGATACTGCCCGCCAAATTCAGATATAGAAAGCCTAAACGCCTTAAACATAAAAATTCGCCAATTTCTTTTAGAAGATGGCGAATTTTATATTGTGCAAACGAAGTTAAAAGGAATACATTATTTACGTATTACCGTTATGAATCCCTTTACGACAGAGCAACATTTTAAAGCCCTAATTAATAAAATTAAGGCTTATGTCAACGATTAATTATTCTCTTAGAGACTCCATCATTTGATCTTCACTATCCTTTTTAGAGAAGTTAATAGCACACTCTATAAGTGCTAAATGTGAGTATGCTTGAGGAAAGTTTCCTAACAATCTTTTGGTCTTAAAATCAATATCTTCACTGAACAGACCTAAATGATTACTATAACTCAATAATCGCTCAAAATATTCAAGTGCTTTTTTGCGTTCTCCAATTTTGAACAAGCTATTTATATACCAGAATGTACATACTGTAAATGAGGATGATGGCAAACCAAAATCATCTTCATTCTTATAACGGTATAGCAACCCGTCATTACTTAATTCTTTACCGATTGCATTAACCGTTTTTACATAGCGCTCATCTTTAGCTTTTACACATCCATAAGATTCCATCAGTAATACGGAAGCATCTAGCTCTTTAGAGCCGTAAGATTGCGTGTATGCCCCTACTTCCTCATTCCATGCATTATCATAGATATCTTTCCAGATTTCAGCTCTTATTGGTTCCCATTTTTCAATTTTGTGCTTTTTACCTAACATCTCCGCCACTTTTATAGCACGGTCTAAGGCTGTCCAACATAATACTTTCGAGAAGGTAAAATGCCTATCTTCTGCACGAAACTCCCAAATACCTTTATCGGCATCTTTCCAGTTATTGCTAACGATCCAAACGATTCCTTTTGTTATCGCCCATAAATCTTCACCATTTTCAATGTCAATGCTGAATTTCACCATCTGCTCATATATCACATCCATCAGAATACCATAAATATCATTCTGTTTTTGATGGTATGCCGCATTACCGATACGTACTGGTTTTGAGCCTTTATAACCAGCTAAGTGTTCTAGTGTTTCTTCTGTTAATTTTTTCTCCTTATTAATTCCGTACATAATTTGCAGCTTCTCTGCTTTATCCGGAATTAAATCTATAATGAATTGTAAATAGCGTCTAGCTACATTCTTGTGCCCTAGTTCAGATACAACCTTAATTACCATAGATGCATCACGTATCCAACAGAAACGATAATCCCAGTTACGCACTTCACCAATAGTTTCTGGTAATGAAGTCGTTGCCGCCGCAAGTACGGCTCCGGTTTTATCATAGCTCAAAAGCTTTAATGTTAATGCACTTCTAGAAATCTCATCGTTAAACTTTTTATACGTTGGTGTCAAATTCGTCCAATTCAACCAATATACCTTTGTATTCTGTAAATCCAAATACGCTCTTTCCGTAGTCGGTAGTAGTAATTTTTCGTTATAACCCATTAACATAAACTCATCTTGAACGAGCTCTAACTGAACACTGTTCGCAACTGACTCTTTATTAAATGATGTATACAAGAAAACGGTATCAAATTTTACGTCATGGGTAAGACTAGCAATAAAATCTTTTTTAATAAAGGTTTCTGTAGTACCCATTGCATATTCTAACTTTGGATCATACAATACAGAAAAGCTAGGTTTACCCGATATATGCTTAAAATAGCGTACCAGTTCTGGCGGAGAATGGTATTTTTTCTCCTCTTTACGGTATCTAGGCATAAAATCATGAATCTCAAAATGATCGTTACCTGATTTAAATGATGTGATTAAAATATTTGTAAACTGTTCATATTTCTGTGAGATTTCATAGCTGTCATCTACATTAATCTCAAAACTACCACCAATATTTTCATCTAATAATTTGGCAAATACCGACGGACTATCAAATTCTGGTAAACAACACCAGTCTATACTTCCTGTCTTTGAAATTAACGCTGCACTTCTACAATTCCCTATTATTCCGTAGTCTAAATTATCCATTCAATAAAAATCTTGATTCATATGAGGTTTCAATTGGTATTGCCCTCCTTTTTCCCGAAATTTAGAGAAATAAATATCAAAAAGTAGCAAAAAAAACTCTTTTATGGCGAAAACTATCATTATCTCAAATAGACTACCTGTACAATTACAAATTAGCAATGGAGACATTACTGCAGTGCCAAGTGTAGGTGGACTGGCTACTGGAATGAAATCTGTACACTCTGGCGGTGATAGCCTTTGGATCGGTTGGAGCGGATTGACGGATGAAGAAATACCAGAAGAGTTGATACCAAAAATCGATAGCGCACTCGCTGAACACGGTTCTTCTAAAGTTAACTTGACAGAAAAAGAGGTCGAGGGATTTTACTACGGATTTAGCAATAGAACCGTTTGGCCACTATTCCATTACTTTTTAGAGTATTCTGAGTTTGAATTGGAAAGTTGGGAAATTTATAAAGCGGTAAATCAAAAGTTTGCCGATGCCATTCTAGCTAAAGCGGATAATGAAGATACCATTTGGATTCATGATTACCAGCTGATGTTGGTACCACAAATGGTACGTGCAGAAAGACCGGATATTTCTATCGGGTTCTTTTTACACATTCCTTTTCCTTCATTTGAAATATTTAGAACATTACCATGGCGTAAAGAAGTTTTACTAGGTTTACTGGGTTCAGATTTAATTGGTTTCCATACCTATGACTACGAACGTCACTTTTTAAGCTCTGTACGCAGACTATTGGGCTTAGAGGTAAGTTTTAATGATATCTATCTTGATGATAGAGTGATTAAAGTAGACTCCTTCCCAATGGGTATTGATTATAAAAAATTCAGTGAAGCAGCCAAAGAACATTCCCAACGCAGCGAAGAGGAAAAATCAGAACTGCAAAAAAGATTGGACACTCATAAAAAATCTGCACCCGATGCTAAATTCTTTTTATCTATTGACCGCTTAGATTACACTAAAGGTATTGCAAAACGTTTAAATGCTTTTGAGTATTTCTTGAATAAATACCCTCAATACAAAGAGAAAGTGAGGTTAATAATTCTTGCCGTTCCTTCTCGATCAAACGTACCACAATATCAATTATTAAAACGTGAAGTAGATGAGTTGGTTGGTCGTATAAACGGAGAGCTTTCAACCGTTAGTTGGACCCCAATTTGGTATTTCTACAGATCTATGCCCTTCGATAATCTGATTGATTTATACACTTCTTCAGATATTGCTTGGTTAACGCCAATTAGAGATGGTATGAACTTGGTAGCCAAAGAATATATTGCTACAAGAACGGATAAGACGGGCGTTCTAATTCTTAGCGAAATGGCTGGTTCTGCCAATGAAATGAACGAATCTTTACTGATTAATCCTAACAACTTTGAACAAATAGCTGATTCGCTTTATGAGGCTATCAATATGCCTGAAGAAGAGCAAATTTCTAGAAATACCCTATTACAAAAGAGATTAGAACGTTATAATGTGGAAAGATGGGCTAATGACTTCATGAATTCCCTAGTGGGACAAAAGGAGAAAGATCAAACCTATAAGTCCAAAAAACTATCTGCAAATCTTATGGATACAGTAATGGATGATTATAAAAAAGCCAAAAGAAGATTAGTATTCTTAGACTATGACGGTACTTTGGCAGGTTTTCACCCAGACCCACAAAAGGCATCTCCCGACGAAGAATTGTACAAGCTTTTAGACCAGATTTCATCTCAGCCAAATACAGATATGTATTTAATTAGTGGTCGTGATAAAGAAACGTTTACCAAATGGTTCTTACCAAAAAAATACAACATGATCGTAGAGCATGGTGTGTGGATCTCGCAAGGGGGCGAAGAGTTTAGAATGCTGGAAACCGTAAAGAAAGACTGGATGGAGAAGATTTTACCGGTATTGGAATCTTTTGTTGATCGTACTCCCGGTAGTTTTATTGAAGAGAAAAATTACTCTTTAGCTTGGCATTACAGAAAAACAGATCCCGATTTTGGTCAAAAGCGTTCTGTTGAATTAAATACGGTACTAACTAGCCTAATTGCCAATGACGATTTAAGCGTGTTAAATGGTAATAAGGTAATGGAAATAAAAAGTAGTAATGTGAATAAAGGTAGAGCATCTATGCGTGTATACACTGAACATGAGTATGATTTTGTTTTCGCTATTGGTGATGATTGGACAGATGAGTTTATGTTTCAAGAACTGCCTGAAGATTCTATTACCGTGAAAGTAGGGCGCCAAAAAACACAAGCAAGGTATTTTGTTGATAACACAAAAAATGTCCGTACAATTTTAAAAAGATTTGCCGACGAAGGATAACGCTATTCATATTCCACAATACAATGAAACAAATTCTCAATTCTGCATTTGTAAGCGTTTTTTTCTGCCTTAACTCTTATGCCCAACAAGGCACTGAAGTTTATCTGACAGATTTAAATTGGTCAAATGATTCTTTAAAAATTGGAACGCCAATAAATATTTCTAACAATGAAGGCTATGATAATCAGCCTTCATTTTTTTCTGATAAAGAAATTCTATTTGCTTCTACTAGAAATAATCAAACAGATATTGCTCTTTATGATGTAAGGGATAAAAAGACAACTTGGCTTTCCAATACACCCAATGGCAGTGAATATTCTCCTTTAAAGATTCCTGAGAAAGAGGCTGTTTCAGCCGTGCGCTTAGATGAAGATGGTTTACAACGTTTATATGAGTATAATATAAAGACAGGTGAATCAAAGGTTTTAATACCAGATTTAAAAGTGGGCTATCATGTTTGGTATACTAAAGATATCATCGTATGTACGGTATTAATTGAAAATCGTATGGATTTGGTAGTGTATAACCTAAAGGAGAACACCCATTATACTGCACAAAAAAATGTAGGTAGGTCATTGCATAAAATTCCGAATTCTGAACTTATAAGTTTTATAGCAAAAGTTGATGAGAATGCCACAATTACATCACTAAACCCTTATTCTAAAGAAAAAAAGGATATCATAACCCTTTTAGGGGATAGCGAAGATATTTCTTGGATGAACGATGGTCGATTGATTAATGCCTATGAATCCATAATTCTGTCTTTTGATCCCAAAGTGGATACAGAATGGAAATTAGCATACCAAATCAATGATCCAGATGTCAACGGAATCTCTAGATTAGCGATTAGTCCAAAAGGAAATTACCTAAGTTTTGTTTCTAAAGATTCACAAAAAAGAATTGTTGACAAGCAAGTAGAAACCTTTAATACGCGAGACGTACAAGCATTTGCCAATTGTTTTTCCAAAAATGTTGTGGTTAAAAACTACCCAAAGGACACTCTGTACGTTGGGCGGGAAATTTTAAAGGAAAAGTATCAAAACTTTTATGACCGTACGCCAAATATTGATGTAAAAGTATCTTCTAGAATTCATTTGGGAAAGACTATTATAGATCAAGAACAGATAACCATTGGCGATAGACAATTTCATCAAGTTGCCATTTATGAGGTTGACGGACTTATAAATAGCATGACTTTCTTAAAAGATACTTCTGTCGATAAAAATCCAGAAGTACCTGTACAACATCAACTTGAAGCTTATAATGCTAAAGACATCAATGCCTTTTTAAGTCCTTACGCTAAAGACGTGAAAGTTTATGGTGCTAACGGCGAACTAAGAACAGAGGGTATTGAAAATATGCGAAATGACTATGAATGCTTTTTTAGTACTACCACAGACCTTCATTGTGAAACTAAGAATAGGATCGTAATCGGTAATATAGTTATTGATGAAGAATTCATAACCATACAAGGGGATTCTTATACTGCAATAGGTATTTATGAAATTGAAAATAATAAAATAGCCAAGGTTACTTTTTTACATTAATCTATTGAAGCAAAAGCTACATATTCTCCCCATCATAATTCTTTCGCAATTTGCCTGCACTTCTACCTGGTTTGCCGGTAATGCGATTATTGAATCACTGACCAAAAAGTTAGATTTTGGTCCTGAAATAATTAGTTATGTCATATCATCGGTTCAATTCGGATT
>ENA-ORXC01001734-ORXC01001734.1-marine-metagenome-genome-assembly--contig:-NODE-1734-length-12523-cov-5.213563_pt1 | contig 12523 bp, 9 predicted proteins | sample MGYA00237865_ERZ511478 | MGnify/ENA metagenome assembly ERZ511478 | reverse complement strand
GGGACGAGCACGTGCCACGGCGGGTGGCTGGCGGGCGGGAATGAGCGGGGAGTGGGGGGGGGCGCGCTCCGTGTCGGCCGGCACGGGCGCGGTGGTTGTATTCCATTATTGTCAAACGGGGAGGGTGGCGGCGGTCGGCGTCCGACGCTGGCGCGGCGGTCGGCCCACGTGGAAAGAGGGACGTGTTGCGCTCATCTTTGGGGTCTGGCGGCGCCGCACCCGGCGCATGCACTCATCCAGGCAGTGGAGCCAACGGGCAATCATCCATGACGCACCGCCGAGCCGAGCGGCGCGTCCGACCACCAGCAGTCGCCCTTGTCCGACGTCTCGGCGCTGACCGCTGCGCCTGCCCCCCGAACTCGGCAACCCGGAGCCTGGTGAGCTTGGCAACTGGCGATCTGATTGGCTGGCCGATGGTGGTTGAGTGCCGAGCTTCGAATATGCCGTCGGCCACATGTAGCCCTAGTGTGTGGCCCCAACAATCGACTGCCCAAATTCTTGCTTCGCACGGCGGTTTGAACGCATTGAAGTTTGAACAGTGCGGGCCCGGCCGCACGCATCGTGCGAGAGCAGTCCACACATGGGACCTGGACTGCAACGATCTATGGTGCAGACTGCTTCGTGTCCTAGCCTCTGCCGTCTCCGCTTACCCCGTTTTGCCTTCCTTGCCGACCTCACCCACCCGCGTCACTCATCCAGCTCCGCTCACCTGCGCCACTCACGCACATTCCCCACCCTTGTGCCCGGCCCCTTGATATTGCGACGATGCCAGCCGCAGCCGGCCCGCCCTCAGGGCATGATTCTACGGATGGCGTCTCGACGCCCGGCACCACGGCTGCCTTGGCTGCAGCCGCCTTGCGAGTTGCCACGGTCTCCGAGGTACCCGACCTCACCCGAACTGCTGCTTTGGCTGCTGCGGCGGTGCGTGCCGGCGGTACCTCCACTCCTGTGCCGGCTTCCGCGAGAGGGCTCTCGGCTTCTGGCACGGGGGGTTCCAACTTCGTGGCAGCCGCCGGCTCCGTTCTCGCTGCCGACGATCGGGCAGGAGCTCTCTATGCTCTGACCCGGTCTGATTCCATGTGTGTCGGTCAGGGGGTCACTGCGGTACCACGTGCGGCTCCGCCTGTGCGGGATCCACGCGCTACTCGCGCGGCTGAGACACCTGCAGAAGCCGATGCAGCTGCCGTTGGGCGCAGAGCCGCGGAGGCGTCCATGGCGGCAGTCCAGCGCGCTGCTAGCCGAGCAGCCCCCGGACGTGACCTTGTGAGAGTTGGGCCCGGTGTGGCGCCAGACGCTGCAGGTGGTGATCGTGCGGGCCGTGGTCGGGCAGCAGACTTGGGTGCGTTAGAAGCAACACTGCACCAGGCGGTGGATGAGCGCATGGAACGAGGTCGGGCCCGCGCCGTGGCACCCACCCGGCCGTACATGCCCCCTGTCCCGCTTCAATTGCTGCAGAGGACCGACACGTCGCGGGAGACGCTGCAGCACCTGTGTCGCGAGCGGGGGATCCCGTTTGGCTGCGACGACTCCGGGGCGTCGCTCAAAGCGAGCCTCGTGCGTAGCAACGCCTACAGCCGCACGTCCTGGGGCGCGCGTATGATGTGGATGGCTCAGTACGTGCGGGGCGAGGCGCAGCAGAACTGCGGAGACTTGCAGGCCTTCCAGATGGCCATGCGCCATCCCGACGGCGTTGGGGTCGACCAACCTCCTGTGCCGGCGGAAGCGATCCTGTCCACTGTCACGACTTTATCCGCACGCCCGGTAGCGACCGTTTCCTTGCCTTCACCCGCGCCATCACCGTCGCCAAGACGTCCCCCAATTTATCGACCTCCACTCACCGCGATGCCTGCAACACAAGACAATCCACCGGCAACCCCTTCTACTGTGGACGTGACTCCCCCGCGGCGTGCTACGGGTTGCTCCCCGGCGCCACCGACACAGTCGTCGGAGGCACCCTCACCGCTCAACCCTCAAGAAGAGTCGGGTGGCCGAGTTCTCTCTACCCCACCCGCGCACCCCCTACCGGTCGACCTCGCCTCTGGCGAGCTATTGCCCTCCTCACATCACGCCGCGCTCATGATGCAATCATTTGCTGCAGAGCAAGCTGCACGGGCCGACATGAGCGTCAGCCACTACGACGAATTGCGGGGCCTCGTCATCAACATTGCCACAGCGGTCAACGCCAGTGCCCAGTCGGCTGCCGCTTCTGCAAACCGGCTTGACGGTGCAATGGCGAAGGTCGTTTCCGGCAACGTAGACGTGACTGCAGCGGCGGCGGAAATCAAGGCCGCCGTACCCCACTTGTACGGGTCGGCACACCGACCGAGTAAGCGCGCCAAGAAATTGGCAAGCAGCTGCGCGCAAGCCCATGCGGTCGGACGTGGTCTCGGCAGCCCTGCCGCCAATGGCTACCGAGACGGTGCAGATACCGGAGACGGCTGCGTCGGCGGCAGTGCCGCCGCCGTCACCACCGCGCCGTTGCCTGGGGTGGCAGACACGGTCAAGAGCACGTACTACCACGCAGTGGTCCACGACATGACCATCCCGGTGGAGATGGTGACGGACACGCTCGACACAGAGCCGCTCTTCGACCAGCTCGACAAGATGCTTAGGCTGTGCCACGTCACGGCCGGGCACCAGGGTCTGTTCGGGAGTTTGGTTGTGCACGGGATGTACCTCTCTGGCGTCAAGAAGACCGAAGACGTGCGCAACAGGGGGGGCGCCGCGGCCACCATCAACGCTGCCAAGACGGTCCGAATGAAGAATATCATCAAGAACAAGGTCCACTTGTACCTGCGGCAGATGTGCTGGATGCACTCAGTCGTCCCCCACCTCCTGAAGTCACCGCAGGAGGCTTCTTTTGACGCCATGAGGAGCGCCGAGGTGGGTCAGCACGAACGAGAGGCCCTGGCGCTGGCATTGAGCGGCATCGCTGACGAGTACGTTTTACCGACCAACCATCCGTTGCGGAACCCCATCAAGGCTACGGCTAGCATCCTCCGTAACCAACTGAACAAGATGTCGGGACGGCCGGGGACACCAAGCCTCATTGCCACCCTGCTCGCTTCATCACCTTTTCGGGAGCTCTTGGTAGAGGCGGAGAAGAATGTGAAGGCTAGGTACCAGTGACATTTACACATAACTAACTGCCAACGCAGTCGCCAACCCCTCTCATCTGCAGTCGCCACGTCCAATAATACCCGCTGTGATCGATCCAAGGCACAGCATTGACCAGCGGGAGGAAGACATGCAGTGACTTCACCACTTTGGGGAGTGCGGGCACCGACATAGGCGCCCAGCAAAGACAGCCCAAACGAACGAGCGCCTGTAAATTTATGCCTACTTGGAATCTACTCTGAACTGTAGTGAAGTAGCCAGGGATCATGTCAGCGTGATGTCTGGGAGGCCGGACAACACATGTCCGCAGCCTGATGTGTCAATGGTCGTGTCAACCGCCCTTTCAGCCTACCAAAAGAAGTGTCTGGTAGCAGACATGTTCAGATCCAGCCATGGCAGACAGCACTGGATCATGTCGGCTGTCGGATCACTTCTGAGGCCCATGTTTCAAATTGACACTGTGTCGGGGTGTGCAGCGCCATTGCTGTGGTGTCGGGCGTCAGAGGCGCGTTGTCGGGGTGAAGATCGTGTCTAGTCTGCTCCTGCACACACATTCGACTTGGGCGCAACCTTGTCGTCGGCCAGCGGTCTGGGGGGACGCGGCCGTTCTGGAAAGTAAAACGATAGGCTTCCATTTAGGCTACGCTACTGGAACAGATCGTGGGTGAGCATGACCAGGTCGGAGGCCATTGACGGGCTGTGCTCATCGCACGGCGGCGACCGCAAAGCAACGGTTTCCGCAAAGTGACGAAGTGACAGCATCACCATGTACATTAGCACAGCTGCACGCCACTCGTCACAAGCCAAACCTGGAGCCATGAGCTCCTTCCCGAATAGAGAGGCCAAACGGACAGCAGAGAAGCAACCGTGCGTGACGCGCGCCCGAACAGTGGCCTCTCGGGCACGAAGAGTGTCACAAGGGTCCGGAATGCAACTTAATAAAACGGCCCCGAGGTGCGCCAGACGCTCGGGTGAGTAGTAGACCGTCACGCGGCACGCTGGACTGGTCCAGTAAGGGCACCTCAACGCCCGAGCGCGCGCCGCCGGCCCCCCATCGTCGCGTCGACAGAAGTAGGCAATCGCCCACGGCAATGCTGGCGACAAAGGAAAGCGGCGACCCACCTGCGACATCACCTCCAGCCATGGCGGGCTCGCCCCTTGCTCCGCCGGGAGCACCTCCACCAGTGCCTCGGCACATGCGGTCATCCCGAGAGCGTTGGGGACACTCGCTAGAGGAACCGTCGGGAAACCCGCTGCAAGAATGTCGGCAGCGTGAGGGTTCTCCGGCAATGCACGGAGAGGTGGAGGACGACGCTCAGCTGGGAAGATGGACAGCAGCGCAGGAACCACGTCTTGAAAGCATTCGCCGTTTGCCGACAGCACGGGAAAAATCACAGGGACTACCTGTGAGGCTACCGGGAGCCGTGCCAAGGTGTAAGGCACGGCAGCAGCAGGACCCGACGACGGGGCAGCCGCCGGAACAGGCGACATGGCAGGCGCCGGACCGGCGGGCTTCATGGTAGACGTATTAGGCGGCAAGGCAGCTGCAAGAGCGGACGGAGCAGAAGCCGCAGCAGCGCGCTGCACAAAAGCGCTCGACGAGGATACAAAAGGACCCGAAGGAGAAGGCGACAAAATTGCCGGCCCCGGCCGAAGAATGCCTGCTGTAGGCGCGGGAGCCAGGGTGGTCGCTGGCGGTGGAGGTAGAGAAGACCCTGTCGGCGGGTGCAAGAGTGTAGAAAGAAGGTGACAGCAAGACCAAATCGGCCGAGGTGGATGTGTTGGTCGAGGTGGATGCGCAGGGGTGTGTCGGGGAGAGGGGAATCTCCACGGGGTGCTCCTCGTCAGCGAGCTGGAGCAGGGGTGGGAGTGGGGGCGCCGCTGGGGGCTGCGGGCGGGGGGAATAAAGCCAGCTATGACCGTGACGCCTTTGATGGAGCGTCAAGTGTCGCGAAGGAAGCATGTGCACGCAGCGAGCCGAAGGGGTGCGCGGTACCTCGGCACTCGAGCGGAGAACCACAGAAATGCGGCACGCCGCAGCGGATGAGCGAGCGACTCGCGACGGAAGCACTGTACATGGACTTGGCAGCCGCTGCATTTTGAAGAAATGCACGTAAACGACCGCCACTATGGCACCCCTCGATCAAGGAGCGCACCTTCCATCGTTTTGAAACCGGAAAGCTCCCACTGTTCTGCAGTCAGCATCATGCCACTCCCGTAGTCCAGCAACTGCACAGTATACGGTTCTTTAAACCAAGAGCACAGGCACAATGGCACGGATGCAAGGAGGCAGTCTTCCTCACTGTTAACGCGAGTTTGCATGGCGTGGATTTAGATAAGAGCCCAGTGGAGAAGGAACGACGCCCAAACTATGCTCCAAGCGTCCCGAATATGGCAGCGTCTTCTTCCCATCTTCTCCGTCCATGTGTTGTACGACGCACAAGTAGAATCGTCAGCTGGTAGGGTATCCAGCCACGCAGGTCTCTATCACGACAAGAATGGCTCGCCACCTGGCGTGTGTGAGCAGCCCAGGACGTCGCAGCCGGTTGCGTGACTTCCTCGCAGATTCTCACTTCCTTGACACTGGGGCAACTATTCATACGGGTGGTTTATAGCGACACGTTCATAGTGAGCTGGGCCAACCACATTGTCAGCAGAGGCTACCGAAAAGGATACTTTCCAGAAGGTCACCGTGAGCCGCTGCACCATCAGTCGGTATGACCTTGCACCGCAGCTGACGTCGCGCGTTCTCTTCTAGTACCGGTGAGAGTTGCACTGCTCCGATGAGGCGTACACAGAGAAACGCTTCTGGCCGCGCCGACTGCCATAGCCCCCTGTCTGTCCAGGCCGCAAGAGTCCATGTGACGGTCTGGCGCGCGTCCTGCTCTTTATTGGGATCCAGAACAGCAGCACGGATGCTGCCCCTACAACGCAGGCTGCGAACGCAGCCAGCACAACAACGTTTGGGGAGCTACTTGATAACACGCGAGACACTGGATCCAAGAAATCCTCAATTAGATCCCAGATACGGAAACGCCCACGAGTTACTCCCGGAGATCCGGATAGCCCGCCTGACCATCGACGCTTGTCTGCGCGATCCGCAGCCGCACGCACCGGAGCCACGAACGCAACGGTGCGGTGCGCTGGCGCGAGAGATGAAGCGCCGGCCTCCTGGCGCCTGTTGTGAGACCCTCGCTCTGTGCGCTCGTGCACCCTCGTTGTGGCCCCACTGTCACGGGGCTGCGGCCGGGATGGCGCGCTAGATACCCTGTCACCGCGACCTTGGCCTGAACGGCTTCTATTCTGGAGAAGGTACTGTACAGTAAGCGCCTCTTTGACGCCACGCTTGTGGTGCTACGCCAACGCGCCACCGCGCACCCGCCCCTCTTTGTCACTGCCCGACGGTTGCTACTCTTTTGGTGCGTTTGCTGGTTGGTCCTCTCCGTCTCACGCGTTCCCCCTCGTTCACCGGCCACCGTATCACACGCTCATTGCCAGACGCCGCGTCGCACCGAGTTTGGTCACTTAATCATGGAAGAACTGGGGGCACCCGCGCTGCGCCACCGCGTTCTTTCAAGCACGCTGTTCCTCTTGAACCGCTGCTGACGGTGACCTCGTAAGAGCGCATCGCGCGGTGCGTCCGACTTTCTTTCTTTCTCGCTACCCCCTCTTATTTCTTGTCGCCCCCTCCTCTGGATCGCCACCCCCTCCCCTTGCTCATCACCGCCTCCACCTTCTCGCCACCCCCTGCACACCTTCATCAAATCCATCCGTCACCGCCCTTGTGCCCGTCTCCAATCTTGTGTCTATCGCCACCCCCTCATCGGTCTCTTTCCAATGGGCCTCTTTTTGCATTGGTTCTTTCTACCCCCCTTGTCATCTCCCTTCTCCACTCCCCACTATTCGAGACGGCAGCTCGAGCTTCTTCATTGTACGGCCCTGTTGCCCGACAAGGACTTCACGCCTGCTCCACCGCACCCCGTCGCCGACAAGGGTGCTGTGGTCGTGCCGCTGTCGCCCACCACTGTCCTCCCGCTCACGCAGGCGATCGCGCCCAACCCAAGCTGCAGCGTCCCGCCACGTCGGAGGCCCTTGTGTCGTGCTGTGGGTGGTCCGCGCCTTGCGTTCTCGCGTCCTAGCATCATAGGCGACATGGATGCTCCACGGCGATCGATGGGTTTCGTGCCTCTACCCGGGGTGGTAACTTCTCCGTCTCGCTCTTCCCCTGCTGTGGAGGGGCAGCACAGCACGCTCTCAGCCGCGCATAGAGCCGACGTCGGCGCGTCTGCCGGTCTGTCAAGAGCGCCTCATCCAGTGGACAGGCCTGCCTCGCTTGCTATGCAGCGGTTCATTGTGGGTCAGATCCAGGACGAGGAGGAGGCCGCGGAGAATACAGAGCGGCAGGAGGCACTTTCGCCTCGTCAGGATGCCATCGGCGCACCAGCCACCGTCCGCGGTGTGGGTGACGGCTCTCCGGGTGTGCGCAGTGCCGACGACCACGGCGTCGGAGCCGCTACGGATCTGCGCGCCTCGCTGCCGCAAGCAGCCGCCGGCAGCGGAGCTGGCGGTGGGAGGGTGCTGCTCGAACCCGCGTTCAAGTTCGTCGTTGTCCCGGCTGCAGATGAGCTCAAGGACGTGTCCGACGCCTTCGTGAGTGCGTTTATGATGGACGTTACCAGTGAGTGGCCGCAACCCTCTACCTCGCGGCTGCGGAGGCATCAGAACGCGCTCGGCAAGGAGAGCCGCGGGGCCCGCAAGGGTGCCACTCGCGGTAGCAACGCCACGACCAAGACGTGGTCTAGCCGCATCCGCACGTCTTGCGCGTTTGCCAACTTCGTCGGACGGACGGTGTGCATTGACCGCGCCAAGCCCCGGCCCGATGATGCGGAGATTGACCGAGGTGTGCGCAAGTTCTTTCGGTGCCTGACCCCGTACACAAAGCTCGTCATCACCACCTTCCTCGAGTGCCGCCGCCGCGGCTATGCCGTTGCCGGCGGTGGTCGTCCTCTAAGCGCCACGTCCTTAAAGGACTACTCGTCCGGCCTGACCTACTTGTTTGCCGAGGGAAAGGTGGACGGCGTACGAGGTGTTTGCCCCGTCGTGCCCGACTGCTGCGAGCGCAGCTCTCCGTGGCAGCCGAAGGGCGTGGCAGAGCTGCGGGAGGAGGAGAAGGTGCGGGCAGACCCCGGCACCTACACTGGCAACCCAATGGCCACCGCGGATCTGAGAGACTTCCGCGGGGCGACAAACAAGGAGGCCCGGCACGGCGGGGAGACGCAGTTGAGCTCAGCGCCGGTGACCAACAATATGATGGAGCGGTGGTTCGGCACTATGATCCGGCAGTACCAGCGCCCCACGGACAACGCCGGAAAGACCATCTCGCTGGTCGAGTCTCTGTCAGCTATGGTTACTTCGTCCGTGACCGGGGCCGCATCCGCGGCAACGATGCAACCGGAGAATGAGATGGCCGCGAAGCGGGGGTCCTCGGCTCGAGCTGACGGGGCGGCGGACGATGAGCCTCAGTCGTGCGATGAGGACCAGACGCCCGCCTTCACGCCGCCCTCCAATGCCTTGGCCGACTTTCTTGTCTACGTATTCTACGTATTCGCCTTCATCACCATCGCGAGGCCAATCACCCTCATCAACATGAAGTTTAAGGACGTGAACTGGCCCGACTTGGACGTGGCCGAGAACCAGCAGTTCTTCAACTTGTACGCTTCTAACCGGACCTGTGGGCTTGATTATCTATCATGTGCTCGTCTCTCTGGTGAAGGCCATACCCGTTGATTGTACGACTCAAGTACTGACGCGTTCTCGTGCTATTGAGTCTTGCTGTTGTACTGCTCGCTTGAGTCTGCTCGCCAATGTTGCGTTTCACCCGCAGGCATCGGCACAATCGATACATTGAGCTCAAGCTGCGCATCACCAAGACAGGCCACGACACAAGCGACGTCATGACGCTGCGCATTTTCAGCTTCTACGCGGCACCAACGCAGGTGGAGAAGGCTGACAAGAACGTCAACGCCTTCATCCACTGCCCTTGCGAGCACTTGAACATCCCGCAGCTGATGCAGCCTCTTGTGCTCTTCGCGTGTTCGGCGCCCGGTGTGGGTATGGACATGGGTAGCTTATCCGAGCAGCCGCTCTTCCCGAGCTTGTCGGCGCGTAACGTGGCGGGCACCGTCACCTTTTTCAAGATGAAGTCCGAGACCGAGGTAAACGCTCGGTTCGCGGCAGATCTGGCCCGCATCGGCCGCGACCTTGTCAACGGAGAACGGGCCGTACGCATGTACGGCTTTCGTCGTGGAGGTGCGCAGGCACTGCTCGACAGAACCGGTCTTTACGAGCAGGTTATGCGGCTCGGCGGCTGGCAAACCAACTCCAACTCTTTCTTCAAATACATCACGCAGATGAACGCCAAGGGTACCCTGCGCTCGACGCTCCGCTCCTTCACACAAGACGAGGTCGTCCAGGTGGTTGGGCAGCTCATGAGCTCCTACAATGAGTGGGCAATCGGTGTAGTGCGGCGGCTGTGTACTCAAGGGGAAGTGGAGGACGGGGAGATGGTGCACTCGTCGGTCGTTGCCTTCGAGGCTGAGAACGTGAAGGTGCTGTGCAGCATCGTCAGCGAGTGCGTTCTTGTTTTGCGTCATGGCAAGGCGGATGAGGCTGTGTCGTCGGATGATGAGTAGTAAATGACTTTTCTCCTTGTTTCGTCTGCAAGTCCGAGTACCCGCGTCCTGTCTTGCGGTGTTAGTCCGCTCTTCTATGGTCGTGTGCCTGCCCGGCATGTGGTCGTGATGTGGGTGCCTCGCCGCCGAAAATCTCCGTGCCAGTCGTCTACTCCGTGCTCCCATAATGTCACGCCCTAGCAGACTCGTATTAATGGCTCATGTACTAGATTCTCAGATTGATTGCACAGGAAAATCCTCATGAAGGGGTGATTCTCACCGATTCTTCCATTGATTTGCATAAAGAATTTTTGACAGCTGGTTTGCGGATTCCAGCAGTACTTGTCCCGCGTTTGCACACGTCCTGATCTAGTCCGATCCGGAAATTCTTCATGCGCCAGTACTGGTGACCACTCAGTCATCGGAAGCTCAGCTCAAGGATGACAAAAGAGGGCAAGGGAAAGAAGATGGCATGAGAGCGGAGATGACGGACATCCCAAAAAAGGGAAAGCAAGCACGCAGTATCAATTTAATAGGGTACAAGAGACTCATGAAAGGACACGGCCAAGCTATCAACAATGACCTTGTCCTCGTCAAAACCAACCAAGTGAAGGCCGGACAAGGTAGGAGTGCGGGACAAACCCGACAGCGCCTGGCCAGCAGCCCAGGCACGGCTAAGGTCAACAGCTGCTTCCATGAGTGTCCAGCCTTGGGCACCGTGCACAGTCATCGCCCACCCGAGCACCAAAGGCACCTGGGTACGCGTCGCTGCCGTACTCAAACCATCCAAGGCCACCACGCGGCCGGTCGAAGGCGCAACGTCCACAGTCAAGAACCCACCAGTAGGCAACTCAAAGCGCACAGTTGGATACTGCATGCCGCCCACCCAAAAAAAACAAAGCACCACACCCCGAGAGCCGCAGGGGACCCCGTGCTTGACGAGGCAGTTGGACGGTACGAAAACAAACGCACCCACCCGCAAGGAAAGAACCCTTGCAAGTCTCAAACCGTCGAGGATGTTGGCGGCCTCGTTGACCGAGAGATAGTTGACCTTCACCTCGTCTCGAGCGTTGTAGGTCACCTCCTGCCCCGGTAGGCGTCGCAGCTCGTCCCGGTTCTTGGCCTTTGCCTTGAGCGAATGGCAAAATAGCCACACGGCCGACGCTGGAGGGTGCTCGGAACGGCGTGTGGCGAGCAGCTTCATGTCTTGCTGCGTGTGGTTACCGACGCGCATTCGCAAAAGCACGTCGAGAAGTTGACGATCTCGAACATGCCGCCAATGGGTGTCGAGGACGACGGCACGGTTGCCAAACGTGTGCCTCCACACATCGCAAACAAAGGCAAAGTTCCCAAACGTGGGTGCCAACTGCAGGAAGTCGCCCGAGAAGAGGACCGTCATGCCGCCAAACGATGCGTCTGGCTGCCGCCGCACAGCACGCAGTACCAGATCCAGCCGCACGATGAAGGCTGCAGACAAGGTGCCGACCTCGTCAATAAACAGAACCATGGATGAGCACATGCGCTTCTTGGCCGCAAACGGGATGACCTTGTCGACAACTGAGGCCAGCGGAGCCGTGATGTCGGCGTCCCCGTTCGTAAAGCCAGCCCATGCATGGACCGTTGTCCCGCGCACGAGCGCTGCGGCCACGCCGGTGCTGCCGCAGACGCTCACCGCTGCCCCTGCTGCCCGAAGAGCCTTGACGCTGGCTTTGATGAGGTAGGTTTTTCCGCATCCCGGAGGCCCGGTCAGGAAGACACTCGTGCGCTCCGACAGGAGGCGACACACCTTGAGGACGGCACCACCGAGAGACGCGGGTAGTGCTAGTTGTGGGAGAAACGCGACGTGCAGGTCCTCGCTGTCGTCGCGCCACCCACCCGCACCTCCGTACGACCATGCAAGACGAGGCTGCGATGGGCTCATCGCGCCGGCGCCCGCACCAGCACGCGCATGACGCCGCCACTGCGACGGCCGAGTCGCGGAAGAGCCAGCCGCCTGCCCGGTCCAGGATGTTACACTGGAGGGTGTTTGCTCGGCAGCTTGTACCCATGCCGACCGCCCGAGAGCCACGCGACCGTGGGCAGCCCCCCTCCTCCTTGCAGTGACGAACGTGTTGTTTGTGCGGCCGCCGTGACGAGCCTTCCCGACAGTCGGCGACAAACGCCTCCGCTTGGGGCCAGCAGCTTCATCGGGGGGTCTTGCGGGGACGTGGAGTTGGTCGACGTCGATTACCTCGCGAGCCGCGACGTCGCGCAAGACGCCCACGACGCGGACCCCATCAGGTGAGGTGGAGCTCCCCAGCGCCGTAAAAAAGGCAGCCGTACTTTCTATGTTTGACAGGTCCACTAGCGACGCCGCCGTGCCGGTAGTAAAGGTGCGGAGGAGGCAGTCTTGAGAAGTCGATGCCACGCGGGGGGTGGAGGCGGTCAGAGCGCTGGGAGCGTCGAGCGCATTCACATTATTGTCGGCGCGCTCGGTCCCATCGGCGACCCACAGCCAGGCGTCGGCCTCCTTGTAGAAGATGCGCAGGTACAGCGTCCGGGGGCGGAGGAGGTAGGAGCGTAGGTACTCAGATGAGGCTGGCGTCGGTCCATCGAGAGCAAAGACATGGCCGGCGGTGGTGGCTGTGGGGCACCGGGCACAAAGGAACAAAGTGGGATGGTCCATAATCTGTCCTTGTAGATCAGCGTCAGGGGGGGAGGGGGGGGGGCACCCCCCGCCGCCGCGCGCCGTCGGC
>ENA-ORXC01001732-ORXC01001732.1-marine-metagenome-genome-assembly--contig:-NODE-1732-length-12526-cov-7.348381_pt1 | contig 12526 bp, 10 predicted proteins | sample MGYA00237865_ERZ511478 | MGnify/ENA metagenome assembly ERZ511478 | reverse complement strand
GCCCCGCCTCGCGGACCGTGTCGGCAAAAGGACGCGCGCGCTTGCGCGCGCCGCCGAGGAGCCCCCCGCCGGCGCCGGCGCCGCCGTCCGCCCCCCCCCCGCCGCCGGTCGAGTCGTAGCCGTCCTCCCCCTCGGCGGGGGGCATGTCCCGCGACAGCGCCCGCCCGTCGGTCGACCGGCGGCCGGCCGAGGTGCGGCCGAGGCCGCCCGACGGGGACAGCATGTCCGCCGACGGGGCGCGGGCGGCGGCCGAGTAGGCGCGGCCGGGCGGCGCCACGGGGCTCGCCGCGTCGGGCACGTACCCGCTGCTATTGGCGGGCGGGCTCATGGCCAACCGCGTGTCCCCATTGGTCGCGGCGGCAGTGGTGGCGGCGGCCGCCACCGCCGCCGGCCGGCCGCCCGGCGGGGGCGCCGCGCCGACCGGCGACAGGGCGGCGACGGGGGTGGACGTCATTGCGCCGGGGCCCGCCGCGTCGGCGGCGGCAGCCGCAGGGGCGCCCCCGCAATGGCAAGGGGGGGGGGTCTGGCGGCCCCCACACCCGCGCGAGCCGCAGGCCGTGCGCCGCGTCAGCGCACCAGACCGTCGTCGAGTCGGTCGCCGAAGGGGAGGAAACGTGCAACGGGGACAAGGGCCCCCCGACGTCGTCCAGTGGCGGCGCGCGTGACGCCGACGGGCGGCGGGGGCCAAAACGGCGCCGCGACTGCTGCCACTGCCCGGGCAGCGGCGGACGGGGCCGACCGGGGCGGCGGCCGGAGCACGCGCCGGCGTCGCCGTGGGGGGGTCGGCGAGGCACACGCAGTCGCAGCGGCCACAGCCTCTCGGCGCGCACCGCGCCGCGCCGGCTGCCAATGAGTTGGCGTGAGTCGGGCAGAGTCGGGCAGAGTCGGGCAGAGTCGGGCGAGGCGTCCGAGCCTGGCGCGGCTTGCTTGTTGCGGGTGGTGGGTGCCTCTTCGCCCGCCATCGGCGACGGTGGGCCACCCAGAACGTCGCTTCCCTCGCACTCGGCCAGTGGGTGACGCCCACGTGGCGCACAGCGGCCAGAATCGCCCTCCCTGGCCACCCAGATGCGCCTCTCCGCGTCGTGCGAGGCGCTCTCAGCGGGCGCGAGTTACGATCCAACCAGGATCGAGCCGATGACAGCTCAACTTGGTGGCTGACAGTCATCACTGCGTGTCCGGTTTGGGTTGGGCTTGCGGGCACGAGCGAGTTAGGAATATGGGGTTTAGTGACTCTGGACTGTACACTTTGGACAGATACAAGTACGTCCTGGCCAGCAACCTGCACAGCGGGTCTAGATCCGTGTTCTGTGCGATCAGACAGATTCTTGCAATTTTGCGAAATTTCCGCATCACAGGTGCCTTCTGGACCACACCATGGACGGTTGGAGTACGTCAAGACGTCCTACAACGGCATGCATGTGTCGAACTCGCCAATAGCTACGGTCCTAGGACCGCAAGCACCGTCCTCTGCACCACTGTGAACTCCACGCTGATCCGATGGTGCCAAGCCTTCGTACACGCAATTGTGCACCAACACGATAGCAGCACACGCCTAGTTAAAACCCCCCTGAGCGGCTCTTTTGGATTTTGGACATCCTCATTGGGTCTCCCACACAATTAGGGCTTTCCATTGGCTGATGTCATCTCTGTCGGCAGATGTCAGATGCAGTGCACTTTCTTCCGCGAACATGAACTTCTCCTGCGCCGAAAGGTCCTCAGGACCAATGAGCGCGCGATACGAGCTCGCAGCACTTTCACAGGATGGAATCCATTTCAACGTTGTCTTGATGTCAGGGACGAGCTCTGCTCCATCCAGCGAAGTGCGTGGAAGTGCCCAATGCTCACAGCCCCCGAACAGCCAAACTGCACACAGCCAGCCATGGGCGGAAAATCACGATTTCTTAGAGAAAGCTACAATCACCTGGTTGGCCTCATCAAACTGGTCGGTCGCCCACTTGGCCCGGTCCGCGGCCCTCTTCTCCAAAGTCGCCAGACACTCTCGCCGCCAGGGCTTATTGTGTCGCAGCCGCCGGTCCCCTGGCCCAACGGCTTGCGGGGCCCATGGCGCCGCTTGCGAATCGTCGCCTTCGCCCGCCTTAGAGCATCCGAGGCTAAACCGCTCAAAGCCATGGTTTGCACCAGCTTGCGACAGGAAAGTAGAGGCGTCTCCGCCGAAAACCGCGCCGCATTCTGGTTGTAAAACCCATGCCAGGACTCGATGGCCTGTTCTCCGTACAGACCAGTGCTGCCCCACAGCCCCATGAATTCCCACGTATGAGAAAAGAGCACGTGGAGCTTGGGCGAAATGCTCACCCACGGGAATGTTCCTTGGAGGAGTCTTACAAATGCGCGGGCGTCAATCTTGAACTGCCTCTGCTCAGCCGGGGGGACAATCGCTGCTCGATTGAGCGTGGACATGAGCCCCCGGAATAGCGTCCACGCCCGCTCGTAAGCAGTGAGCCACGTAGCTGGCAGGAGAGGCCGCAGAGATCGCACGACTGCGTCGCTCCTTGACGCAATGGCGTGGCAGTGCCGACCAATGAAGTTGCCTCCATGATATGGCACTGGCTCCACGCCAATCTCCACGCTCAAAACAGCCGCCAGCGTGTGCGAAAACTGCCGTCCTGCTGCCACGCCTCTCGCTTGCGTGACAGCCTCAATGGCTAGTCGTAGCATCCGCAGCGTGAGCCCAATCAGCAAGTGCAGTGGAAGGGGCACGATTTGGGAAGGTGGCACAGTAATAACCGGCGTCCGCTCGATGGACAAATGGGTGTCCAGCCCAAGTCCTCCCGGAGTCTGCCCAGACGACTGGTACGCAGTACGCATTTCCCTTAGATGGGCGGCCGTCCTCGGTGGGTGCGCTGCATTCAAGTCTTGGATGGTCCCAAGAGCAGCCACCAGCACGCATCGGCGGTCACTGGAGCACTTAGTGCCCAAGCAAAAGGGGCATGGTAGCGATGAACTATGCCCCTTGTGGCCTGTCGTGTTACAAACAGCGGGGTAGTCGCTGTTCACAAACACGCGCACTGCCCGCCGATGGGGCCCAACCACCACCCCAGCCAGAGCCAGTCGACGTAACTGCGCCTCATGTGGGGCTAGTATAGCAGCCACCTCGGGGTACTTGTCCTTAGAATCAGGGCATACTGCCATGAGAAGCGTATTCCCCAGTCTGTTTGGACTGTCTTGGTTCAAAAACCCCATGACAACCTTCACAGAAGTTGGGTCACCTCCTCGGTCCAGGCCAACAGAGATATGGACATCTCGCATATCAGCGGGAGGGCAGAAATCGAGGTACGTAGGTGTCCCATCTCTGGGAGCGTCGTAATCACGAGTCTGCGGGACGGGCACGCCCTGCGGATCAAACGACGGCCGTTCAATGAACAAGCCGGCGGACCACAGCTGGGCTAGCCGGCCTTCCACTGACCGCGAGAGGTGGGCCAGATGGGCGCCAGTATCCAGTAAGGACACCTCATTAGCGGGCAGAGCCGTCAAGGCGGCTCGCGCCGCCCGCAAGACAGGCAGACTAGCCATTGGGCTACGCACCCCACCAAAAAACAACCGTATCCGGTTGAACTTGATGGCGCTGAGTCCAATGGAAGCCAGCAGCCCGACCTGCTCAACGGCGGTCGGGCGCGGCGGGAGTCTTTGGGTGCACCGTTGCCCTGCGGCGCCACTCTGGGAGCGAACACTCGCCGCCAAGCGCTTATTGGTTTGGCTTCTCCCCACTTGCTGTTTCAGCACAGTGGGGCGGCGAGTGTAAACGCTGACACGCCCATTAGGGTGTGACACTGACACGCTGGGTGGGCACGTCCTGCTAAGAATAGCTGCCACAACCCGTTGAGGGGCCAGAGACCCAACCTCCGCCGGCGTCCGTGCCTCCCCCAGCCTCGTCAGGAACTCCTCCACCAAATCAGCCGCAGAGAGGCGGGGAGATTCAGGGGAGATGGAGGCAGCGCCGGATGGCGCCGGCACAGCCGGACCAACTGCCGAGGCATAGGGACCGTCAACCGGCGAGGCACAAACCGAACCGCCCAACTTCTCTTCGGCGCCTGTCTGGGCGGTCGGTGGCCGGTCGCAACGGTGAGAGGGTGGCCAGAGGGATTGGACAGCAGGTAACGATGCGTTGTCCACTAAGCCCTCCCCAGAACAAGGCGCAAGCGGCGCATGGGCAGCGCCGACAGAGCCAGTCCGGTCATCTGTCGGCTGTGACGGCAGCGAGAGGCGGCGACGGTGGGGGGGGGAGGGCGCGTCACACGTCTCGCCGGCTGGCATGGCCCGTGGCGCTGTCCTGGCAGGAGCCATCTCCACGCCGCCTGACTGGCCGGACACCCCGGCACCGCCGCCACCCTGAAGCCTGACCGGCTGTGAGGGGTGAGGCTGGCAGGAATCAGCAGCGGCGGCGGCCGCCAAGCCCGCCCCAAAATTGGGCGCGGGCGGCGCATCGGCTCCGCTGGCAGAGCCACTGTTGTCAGCCGTCATAGATGCCGACATCGAGCGGTGTCGCCGCTGCCGCGCATAGCACGGGTCGCACAGGCGGTGCGGGACCCCGTGGGGGTCGGTGTAAGACCCCACTTTGCCCCGGCGAAACGGAAGACGTGCTGCTGCTCCAACCGCGGTAGCCGAATTGGCGCCGTCCTGGGTCAGCAGTGCGGCGTCGCGCCAGGCCCGCGCTTGCTCTGTGCGGTTGAGAAAAAATCCGGAACAAGTCGGACAGAAAAACGCAAGCACTTTATCCGGAAAAGAAGCTGCCAGCTGGGCAGAGGAGAGCACACTGTGGCACGGAACAGCGAGAAATGAGCGGCGGGGGGGTGTCAGCTTCAATGCCGGCTGCAGACGAAATGAGTATCGGTTGCATGGGGACTCTTGACACTTTCAGAGCCAGCTCCAAGCGGGGATCACAACCGTGTGCGCAGTGGATGGGTGACACCAGCTCCCGTCAAACGCCCCACGGAAAATTGAGAACGTACAGTGACAGCATCGGGGACGCTGGTGGGCCTCTGCCACGGCGCAGCATGGCTGTACAGGGCTGCTGCTCCGGCAGAGTCTTGTCTGACCCGGGGGCTCGGCCACTCAGTGTGAAGAGTGGAGTGGGGGGGGGGGGAGGTTGCGCGAGTGGTGGCACAAGGGAAGATGGGCCCCGCCGAAGGCAATCTTGCAGCAGGTCGACCTGCTGGCGAGCAAGACGCGGCGCCAATTCGCCTCTTCCATGTCGAGCCCGTGACGGCCTCTCTCGCCCACACAAGATTCGTGGTGCTGTCGTCCAATTTGTGTAATGCGGTTGTGGCTTTCAGATCCAAAAGAGCCACCTTAACTAGGCGTGTCGCGGTGTCGAAGCCGGCCTGCAGTGTTCTCGCGGTTTGGTCTGGCTGCGACTCTCCCCCCAACGCCCGCCGTGGGTCGTGTGGGCCCTCGACCGCAAAGCGCAGTCGCACACGCTCGCGTCGGGGTGTCGTCGCGGCGCTCTCGGGGCCTCGCCGCCGACCCCCGGGGGATTTGTGTCGCCGCGCCGCTGCGGTTCTGCGACCGTGCATCGACGTTGGCGTGGCGGGCGGCGGCCTCGAGACGGCCGCAGCCGGCCATGTTCTCCCCACTCCCCCGTTGAAAGAGGGAGGCGAGAAGGCAAGCGGAAGCGAACCCGCCCGGATACGCTTTGGAGGAGCGCACAAGCGACACGGGGGGCCGCTTCGGACCCGCCGCCGAGCGACGCGCCAACGCCAGGATAGAAACGAGCACCTGCGCTCGAAGGGCGCCGCCAGAATGGGCGCCCGTGGAGGCGGCGGCCAAGCCGCCGAGCAGCGGCTGCCGTACGCAAAAGTGGCCAAGGGGGAAGACAAACGCCGCCGCCACCGCTGAAGGCTTGTCGTCGGGTGGGCCGCGGCGGAAACGCCGGCACACAGCGACGCCACCGCCGCCACTTGTCGCCGCAATCGCTAAATCGGCAGCGACGGCGCCCTTCATCAGCACCCCGGCCGCCAAGACGTGCCGTTGCATTCCCGTCCGCTGCGAGGACGACAGTAAACACTAGCGCCGCCGCCGGAGCTCTCCACCGTCGTCCCGTACGCGGCGGCAGCGCCGCCCCCCGACGGGAGCGCTGCAGTCCCCCTCGCCGCCGCTGCCGATTCTGCGGCAACGTCGACGCCACGAACCAGCGCCGCCGCCGCCACTGGTTTCTTGTTTTCGGGTCGTCGGCGGCTGCCACAGCAGCCGTCAGCGCTGCCACGGCCACCACCTGCCGCCACCGCCGGGCCGACTGCGGCGATGAGGCCCGCCACCAGCCCCGCCGCCGCCGGGTACCTTCGTCCTCCCGTTCGTGGCGGTGGCGACAACGCCAACTACCAGCGGCGGGTCCGCCGCGCCCCGCCTTCGTCAGGTTCCTGGCTGTGGCACCCACGACCGCCCACTGCGCCGCCGGCACGGCTGGAGTTATATCAACCAATGGGCCGCGGCAACGCCGCCCGCCATCGGGGCTGTTGCCGCTCGCACTTGTCGCCGCGATGAATGCGGAAAACCACGCGCGCAACTGACGTCATGTCGCACGATCGGCAGTCCCGCCGTCGGGGGGTCCGCCCGGCACGCCCCGCAGCAGTGCGCCGCCGCCCGCCGCCCACCACGCCGGGGCGTCCCGCCCGGCTGCCCCCGTGGCGACGCGCCCGAGTGTCCGCCACGGTGCGCCGCTCGCGTGTGGCGCGCCGTCGGAGGCGGTGCGGGTGGCACGGCGGCCGCGTCGGCGGGCGGGCAGGCGCCCGCCGCCACGCCCGCGAGGCGGCCGCGCCCGCGCCGCCGTGGAGCGCTGTCGGGCTGCGAAGGAGGCGCCCCGCCGTCGTGGTGGCGGCGTTTGAAAGTTTTCAGGTTTGGACACGGGAAAGGGACTCACCCTTGTTGCACCGTCGAAGAGGGGGGAGAGGGGGGGTGGGCGGACCCCTCGCGCCACCGCCTCCGCCGCCCCGTCGCGCCGGGCAGCCCCGCCCGCCGCGCGCCACGGCATGCGGGTGCTCGGCGCGAAACTGCGCGGCGCGGCGCGGTGCGGCGCCGCTTTCCGGCGATACGGATTCGGTGGCGGCGTCGACGCGCGCCGCTAGCGCCGCCGCCACAGACGCCGCCGACCTCTTGCCGTCTGGCGTCGGTGGCGATGGCAAGCGCTGCCACCAGCGTCGCAAGAACCACTTGTTATCCTTGCTTCGGTTTCCAGGGGCCACGACGCCCACGAACAGCGTCACTGCCGCCACTTGTCGTCCATGCAGTGGTTGGTGGCCGCGCATGCAGTCCATTAGAGCGACAGGTGAGGCACAAATATAGACACAATTTTGCGTTCTCGCAAATGTTTCAAGTACTGCCATTGGCTCAATAATACTCTGGGAAATAGTAATAGAAAAGATAGCGGTCAAGTACACTCGGGACGATGAATAGTTGCAAGGAAAATTAAACTTATAGAAATGGTGTGGAGGGGAACTGCACCCCAACCGATTCGAGCTTACAACCTTGCACTAGCGGGCGGCGTCCCGAGGCACGAGTCTTTCGATCCCATGTGTGACGGGTACGGGCCCTCGCAGATCCCGATGGCAGGGTGGACGGACTGCACTACAGCCACCCCTGCTGTTTGACAACCCGGACTTTTTTGGCAATTTCATCTGGCTTGAACCTACATTCAGAGCTTATTCATTGCAGACACGACATCATAGAACACTGTCACGTCCCTGCGTGCCCCTCTGCGCGCTCCCGACGCTTGTGTCCATTCTGTTTGCCTCGTCCCCCTCTGCGGCGCCTCCGGCCACCAGCGCCGCCGCCGTTGCTTGCCGCCGCCCGACGCGCGCGCGCCTCGTCCGTTGTGCCGCCGCCACTTGCCGTCGCTTTTGTGTCGGTGGCGGCGACAACGCCCGCCACCAGCGCCGCCGCCGCAGCTTGCCGCCAGGGTCCTGTTGGTGGCGGCAGTGGCAATGACCAACATGAGCGCCACCGCCGCCCCTCGCCGCTGCCGTCGGGTCTGCGGCGGCGAACACGACGGGCGGCAACGCATCCGCCGCATTTTGGCCCTTGCCGTCGAGTAGGCGGCGGCGGCGGCCGCTCGCGCCACCGGCACCGCCGCGGCCGCGCACCGCCGTCGTGCCGTGGGTTCATATGGCGACAACGCCCGACACCAGCGCGGCAGCCGCCCCATGGCACTGCCGTCGTGTCGGCAGCGGCGTGGACACCCGCCAACAGCGCTGCCGCCGCCACGTGCCGCCGTTGTCCCGTTGGCGGCGGCGGCGGCATCGCCTGACCATTGTGCCGCCGTCGCCGCTTGTCGTCATTGTTGTGTCGGCGGTGGCGACCACGCCCGCGACCAGCGCCGCCGGCGCCGATTGCCGCCGTCTTCCCCTTGGTGGCAGCGGCGCAAATTTCCAACATGAACGCCGCCGCCGCCCCTTGCCGGCGCCGTCGGGTCGGCGGCTGCGACGACGCCGGGCATCAACGCCTCCGCCGCCGTTTGGCCCTTGTCGTCGGGAGGGCGGCGGTGCCAGAAACTCGCGCAACCACCGCCGCCGCCGCCGCCGCATGCCGTCTCGTTGGTGGCAGCGGCGGCTATGACCAACATGAGCACCGCCGCCGCCCCTCGCCGATGCCTTAGGGTCTGTGGCGGCGACGACGCCGGGCACGAACGCCTCCGCCGCCGATTGGACTTTCTCGTCGGGTGGACGGCGGCGGCGGCACCTCCCGCCACCATGGCCGACGGCGCTTGCAATCCGCGCTGCCGCCGCCCGCCGCTTGCGCTGACGCCGCCCGCCGCCACAACCGCCACCACCCGCCACGACCGCCGCGACCACTCGCTGCCACCGCCGCTGCCGCCGCTTGCCGTCCAGGCGGGCAGCCGGAGGTGCTGTCAAAGGGGCGGGGGGGGCGGTGCTCTGTCGTTAAAAGAGTCAAGCTGGTCTAGCGCCCTCTCGAAAGAGACGAGCGGGTCTCGCCTAATGAGGTGAGCCACTCGGTCGAACAGGTTTTCCTCCGCGTGCGTGTACGAGGTGGTGAACACCGGCGCGCGAAGAGCCGCGGCGTGCGCGGCCGCCTTGTTCTCCAACTCTCCATACACGCGAACGATAGAATCCGTAGAGCTGGCGTGCACGTCAGCGTACTCTTGCGGCCCCAGCGAGCCCGCCCTGCTGGCGTGCGCTTGGGCAATGAAGTACCCCATCTGCTCTGCTGCGTGCACAACCATGGCATCAGCCTCTTTTGCATGCTCCATAACGGCTGCGAAGTAATCGCGCTGGTAGCTGTGCGGCAGCCGCGCCGGCGGTACCGCCGCCGTTTCCGCCTGTGCCGCCACTGCCGCAGCCGAGGTCGGTGCCGGCGCAGCCGGCGCCGCCGCCCGTATATCCTCCACTGCGGCCTGCGTCGCCGCTTTCTTCCCCGCGACGTCGAGTTCGGTTGTCGTAGGCGCTGCCGGCAGCACCCCCACGGCTTCGTGTGTGGCACTGGCCGGTGCTGCCGGCGCTGCCAGCGCCACAGCCGCGGCCTCGGCCCGGGCGTCAGCCGGACCTGGCGGCGCCACACCGGCGGCCGGCGCCGCTGCAGCGAGCAGGGTGACGGCCGACTCGGTCCTGGGCAGAGTGGGCTTGTCGCCAGGGAAGAAAAAGAAAAATTGCGCAGCAGCGATGGGGAGTGGGGGGGGGGATGGAGAATCAGAAAAGGCGTAGGGAGCGAGGGGGGGGGACTGCACAGCGGTGGTGGAGGCCTCCGGCGGCATGCGTGCCACGCCAGTTTGGAGCGAAGAGCTAGATATACTGCAGAACGGGCCCGTGGATCGGCAGCGCCACAGACGCACCAAGCTGCTTGTGTGGCGGATGGCGTGGTGGGGAGGGGTCAGACAGGCTGAGGGACCGGCACCCGGAGCGGCAGTGGCACAGATGCTGGCTGCAAAGCATCCCGCAGCGGATATTGCCGCTTGGCAGTGAGTGGCCCACATGCCCTCTCCTTGAGCCGCCCTTCCAAACTAGAGGGGAGATACGAAAAAATCAGACGAAATCGCATACGCACGAGTCTTGATGATTTTCATGATCGTGCCGGATGAGACGAGGCTGGCGGGACTGATGGTCAGCCATTCCACCTCGCCCGCACTTCGTGGATTCGATGATGCGCAATTGACAATACCAGTAGCTGGTCGGTTTCAAGCCTATGCCGTCAAACTCCGCCACGCGCGATCGCGGAAGAAGCTTTGTATTGTTTCTCGTTGTACAAATAGCCATCATGCTGGAGGCTGGCCTCCGCTGGCCTCCCACGAGAGTACCGGTGCAGCAATGTTTTTTTTTTTGTCTAACAGATGGCGCCAGTGTTTTCAACCCGGCAGCATCCGGGAAGACTGGGTGGAAAGCGTGCGGCGGGCGCCCTTCACCGATGCCCTCGCACCCGCAGAATTGTACACAAACGCTGCTACCCGTCAATTTCCCTCTTTACAACAGCATAGCTACGCACATTTATTGTTAATGTTCTTTTGTGCTTGAGCCAACAGCTCCTGGAAAGGTGATGAAGAGAGAATCTCCTCCACACTACATGCCTTCCCCGTCCGCCCGACCTTGGCGGATATAAAAGCCACGCAGGGTTTTTGACCGTGCCTGGGTCGGGTGCCTGATGTCATGGTCTGCCGGAAAGCCGAGGGCTTCGGCTTCGAGGTTGAGAGCGGCGGCGAGCGCGGTGTAGTCGGTGCTCTCTATGTTTACATCAGCTATGTTCTCAAACTTCGCCTCCGCTGGCGGTCTAAACAGATGCGGCAAGTTCCCTTGCAGCCAGTGCAGCTCCTTCAGGTACCTCTTGGCCTTACTCTTGTCGATGTTGTTCATCTTCTCGGTCTCGACCTTTTTCTCCCCGCCGCCCGCCCTGCCGTCAAGCCCCTCCGCCTTGGTCAACGAAACACCACCCAGGTACAGTTCGTTACAGGCGACTGACCCAAAGAGCCCTGGCTTCCCCACAAACACATGGCATAGCCATAGCATCGCCGACAATCGTTGGAACAGCGGCCTGGCGTCCATGCGGCTCGTCATCATCTCGACCGTCAGGGCCCAGTCGCGGACCAGCGGGGAGTGGTACGCCACGACGACTGCAGGAGCGGCGGCGGCAGCAGCGTCTGCTGCAGCAGCTGAGTGGCGGCTGGCAGCCGCCGGCGCAAACCCGCCCGTCCTGCTCGCCTGCCGCGGCGTCACCAGCCTTGCAATGGGTTGTGGCGACCGCACTGTCGCCGATTGAGCGTGGCTAAGAGCCGCAAAGGCCGTGTCGGCACGGACGTTGGCGGCCGCCTGCGACTGTGCGAGGGCCTCCTGCCGCCGGGTCACGTCGTTTAGTGTGCCCTGCACCACCGCCATCTGCTCGACGGTGGCCAGTGCGCGGCTAGCCTGATCCTGCTCTTCTGCCAGCGCCTGCAACATCTTGGCGGCGTAATTGGGGGACGGACTGCCGCAGGGAGGAGCACTGCCGCCACTCGAGGGGTAGGGAGACACTTCTCCAGACTCCGGCAGGGCCCCATGCCGAGAGGGACAGGGGGATAACGTGTAGAGCGGCGTGCGGGGGGAGGGGTCCCAGCGCGGCGACAGGGACAAAGACCGCTGGTGGGGAGATAAATTCGGGGGTGGCGTGGCGCTGTACAGCAACGGCGGAGCGTGAGATGCCAAAGCCGGCGGGGGTGACGCCGCTGAGCCGTCGATGTTGGCTGGAGGTCGAGTCTGGCGGGTGAGATTTCTGAAGAGAGGCGCTACAGCGGGAGCAGGGATGCGAGCGGATGCCTCTGGCGCAGAAGCACCGTCCACCCCAACGCCCAAGGGATGGCGCATTCCTGCTTGGAAGGGTACGAGAGCCCCCCGCCCGGGCTGGCCGCGGGCACGGACGAAAACAAGCGCAAACTGCATCTGTGAGCCCCACGTGGTGGCGCTGGACGCGTTGAGCCGCCGCAGGCTCGTCTTCATCGATTCCATCGAGTCTGTGGCGCCAAAAGGAATAGTGCGCGCGGTGCACGGGTCCTGCGGCATCTTCTTGGTCGTGTCGACGCTGTCGAGCACCTGCGGGGGGACGGGCGGAATGTAGGCTTGCCTGTTCTCCCCGGCAGCCTCCTCACCAATACGCGTGCGCTTGGTGCCGGCCCGCCAGTCGGCTCCGTCGTGCAGGTCCGCCTCCAAGCTGCCGACCGTCGCCGCCGGACACTTGCGCTTCTTGGCCGTCGCCCGCTCGGTAGCCGCAGCAGCCCGCCCAACAGCGCGGCCAGCAGCAGACGCGAGCGCCACGTGCGCGCCGCCAGCTCTTCCCGCCCCATTCGCGGAGGCAGCAAGTCCGAGGGCCTCGACCGCAGCACGGGGCGGCGCGACAGGTGGGGCGACGGAGGTTCGCCGTGCAGCAGGTAGGGGGGAAAGCCGCACAGCAACAGGCGCCACGGAAGCCACAGAAGGTGACTGGGAGGGCGCAAGCAGCGCACCCGCACCACTATGGACGACAGGCGCGCGCAGCAAATGCCGAGGGCAGGGAGAAGGAGCAACAAGAGAACCGCGCGGGACACATGCGGCCATGGGGGGGG